>Ga0315902_10003119_pt1 | contig 25108 bp, 12 predicted proteins | sample LakEriMetagenome_9_FD_203523 | JGI IMG/M metagenome (GOLD analysis project Ga0315902, IMG submission 203523) | Freshwater fungal communities from buoy surface, Lake Erie, Ohio, United States - Buoy 12 MA117 | ecosystem: Environmental > Aquatic > Freshwater > Lake > Lake biofilm | place: USA... | reverse complement strand
ACATTACCGCCGACTGCTGGGGAGCGACGATTTGCGGCCCATCATCAATTGCTTCGATATGAACGATGACAAACCCCTTCGCGATGTGGTTTATAAAATCAAGCGCGATTTTGAGCACCACCTGGGCAGCACTGAACTTGCGCGTCCTTACATTATTAATGGCAGGCCCGGAGGCATCAAACGCATTGCCATTCAACGAGATAAAGTGAGCTACTGGGACGGCGACACACCATAACGACGTCGTTAAAATCATGGGTCCTGTGCCATTCGATATTTGTTTTGCATCATCAATTACACGAACATGAAAACAAACATTTTTGTCTACGGAACCCTTCGCCAGCAATTCGGCAACCACCATTTCTTGTCTACTGCCCGTTTCTTGGGCGATGCCATAACCCAATCCAAGTATGTGATGCATGCCTCGTCGTCCATCCCCTTTGTGAGCCAAAGTCAGGCCGTTTCGCAGATCGTGGGAGAGGTGTACGAAGTGGATGCGCAAACCTTGGCCAACATCGACCGATTGGAAGGCTGCCGGGTAATGGCGGAAGAACCACTGCAATTCGATGCCAACAGTTGGTATACCCGCGAGCAGGTGTCGGTGCGATGGGCGGATGGCGGCGAATGCCTCACCGTTTGGATGTATTTCAACGAGCATGAAACCCGACATGCCATCATTCCAACCGGCGATTTCAAGGATCTCGCACGCTTTCTCAACCCCACAGACCGCGTGTGGTACTTTGCCTATGGCTCCAACATGAACCTACAACGGATGATGGATCGATCGGCGTATTTTACCCAGCGGAAGCGGGGCATACTTCACGGACATCGGTTGGTATTTAACAAGATTTCTGGAAAGTATCCCGGACATGGCGTGGCCAATGTTGTGGCGGAGCGGGGTTATGATGTGGTAGGGGTTCTGTACGAAGTGGATCGCCCTGGCATTGAGGCCTTGGATGGACATGAAGGGGTGAGGGGTGGACATTATGTCCGCACGGAGATGATGGTGCAGTTGAACGATGGCACCGAGGTAAATGCCTATGTGTATGTGGCGCACCCAGACAGGGTGGAGGATGGACTCACGCCGCATGAGGATTATTTCTATCACTTGGAGCAGGGTTTAGACCTACTAGGCGAAGGTGGGGCGGATTATCTGAAGCAGGCACGGTTGGAGGCCAGGGTAACGGATGATCCGAGGTTTTTGCAGGAGGAGGATTTGCCAAGGTATGGATCAGAAGGTTTCGAGGGCGATGTCATGACGGAGGCCATGCCGGTGCTAATCAACGGTTACAACGCCAGAATGATCCTGCGCGATGATACCTGGAGCAGCCGTTTGGTCTTCGCTTGCGATCCTGTGGATGTACAGCACTTCCGCGACATTGGTTTAAACGTGGCTGACGACGGATTCTATGGCACCAAATACTTTGATTTCCTTCGCCGCGGGATTCTGCTGCTTGGTGATGTTAGGGTGGTGGTGGCTAGGGATTGATAGATTTGGAACGCCGATTATTCACCGCCTGTTGATTGAATAATCACTATTCATTGAAGAAATAATAACCATGAGCAAAAACAGGCTTGGATGCATCATCATACCACAACAATGTAATTGGAGGAATTGCAGAGACTGTTTTGAATACGATAAGTATTTAGCAGGGCGGGAATTTTTCAGGCCTGTAAGAATTAATTCAAAGTGAATTAAAATAGTGGTCGCTTAGGTGCGAGCGAAATTGATTAATGCTGTATGTCCTTAAAGTAACCAAATTCTTCATCAACTAAAACACGTCGATCTAAACCTAGATTCATTTCTTCACAAGTTGTCTCAGCTACTAAAGAACAGGAAAAACAAGCCGATAAATTTAAGTCAAATATTCCTTGTCCTTCAGATTCCCAGCATAATGGGTCTGAGGAACAACTAATGGTCCTTTCGAGTCCTTTTAATAAAATCTCAAGAATTTTTTCTGGTTCTCCTTGTGAAACTAAACCACCCATACTACCTTCCGATCCTTCTGCTGTATAGATTAATAAACCTGACATTTGCTTTTCAGGATTTGCCGAAATGTAAAGTCTTTCTTTTAAACTTGATGTTGGATAACCACAAGAAAATTCTAACTCTCGCATCATCATATGTGAGAAGGAGTGAATCAAAAAGTGTTTGTATTTGTTATTGTAAATTTTCATTTTGGTGCTAAGACCTTGACTATTTGAATTTGGAATTGTGTTAAGGTATTTACCAAACCTATTTTCTAATTCATTGATATTTCTAAATACCCAACTATCAATTTTTTCATTTGAGAATTCAAAGAAAAGACCTTCACCTAGAGTTTCATTTGCAGGAAGTGTATATAACTCTTTAGAGTCAATAGAAAATATATTTTGGCCACTTGATGACTCTTGCACCTCACCATTAACTACAATTCGTTCTTTGGGTTTTACTCTAGTGAAATCAAATTGTACGTTTGTTACTTTTAATTCTTCTACCTGTTGAATTTTTCTAAAGAAATCTGTTAACTCGTTAGGTAACTTTATCTCCTTAAATCTTAACCCTTTATTGTCGTCTAAACCATCAATCAGTGAATTCTGAGAAAAACATCGGTACTCTTGCCATCTATATCCTTCGTGTTTGTCTGCATTAATCTCTAGGATTACATTTAGAAATTCACTTTTTAGATGGTTTTTGAAGTTTTCCTTATCCACGGTAACAACAATTCCATTCTCTAATAAAAACTCATCAAAATCAGCTTCAATTTTTTTATCCCAATAATCTTCCTTTAAAATTGAATTAGTTGAGTTTCGCATGTTATATCTTTCTTCGATAATTTTTAATGCGTCAATTATTTCTTTAGATTTATTTTCCGCTAAGTGCATTGGAATAAGAAGACTTGAAAATCCATTAGCATAATAAACGTTATTTGCGGTTACCAACGCTACCTGCATCTTTTCTCTCTTGCCAGGTTCATTTTTTTTGAAACAATTTTCAGACGGAATTTTTGTCGGATTATCAAGGTCTATCTCCCAAGGTTTTTGACCAATACAATACGGTTCTAAACTGTTTATACCTTCAAGATTGATTTTAGGTTTGTCCTTATGTGACCCTGATCCTAGACCACAGCTATTACATTCAATGTATATACTACCATAACCTTCAGATTTTGTTTTGCTTTCTGTCCACTTAAGTTTTGGATTACTACAACAAGGACCAACCATTTCATTGGACAGAAGATTCTCCCCTTTGTCTTCCTCAGGTCGAAGTCTTAAATATTTTTCTGTTTTCCATTGTAAATAGTTAGCCCAAGGAATATCTGAAAGGTGGCCATTAGGACAAATTAAAATTAAGTTAGTCTGTTCAAGAGTCTTATACTCTCTAATTGTAATTGTATTTCCATCCTCATTTTTTGAAGACATCACTTTTATAAAATGACCTGCATCGCGTGGTGGAGCAAAATAATCTAATTTTAAGGTTTGTGGATGACTTCTACATTCCTTTTCCCAATGACTAAACCATTCTCCTATTTTTTTTAAATCACCGTTGCTATTTTTAAACCATTTTGGGAAGTGAGTACCAATAATCATATAGTGGCTTGAAACCCCTTCAAATTGTTCACCTGTTCTTTCTAATGCAGTTCTTATTGGATGATTTTTCCAGTTAGGTGTATTGAATGATTCGTTCAAAGCCATATGCGGAATTCCAATCAAACAAACTAAGTTTTCTAATTTTTTCTCGGATTTAATGAATTTAATAAATCTTTGATCATCAATAAATTCAATTCCTCTATTTGAAATTTCTGATTTGCTCAATTCATATACTTTTCGATCATCTGTGTTGTTCGTTCTTACAATTTCAATTTTTGAATTTGCCCATTTAATAAATCTCCATTTATTTATATCAGAAATTAAAACATAAGAGCCAAGTTTGGTGGTAATAATTGAGCCAACGCCTGAGGTTGATGAGAGTAGTTTGTATTTGCCAACTCCCTGGTTATATTGATTTTGCTTTAATACTTTCATCTCATATTGAATTTATTTTTATGGCAGCTTCTGGTTCAATTACCCTCAATGACATAGGAACTTGCCATTTTTTACTATGAATATTTCCTTCATATTCCTCTATATCAACATAAAGTTGTTCTTGGGGTGGGGTTGACCGCGCTGATTTATTATTGAACACAAAAGTTTTATTGTTAGCTAAAATTTTGTTTGATTCTTCCTTCCATTCTGAAAATGCCTCTTGTATCCATCTCTTTATTTGTTCAATATTTTCATTTTTAAAAAGATTACTAATTAATGTGTCATAAGTGTTCATTCTGACTTTTCGCCCTTCAAAATATTGAGTCATTTCATATATTATCTCAGATAATTCAGCTTCAGAAATTGTAGAAATATCACTTGCAGAAAGTCGTTCAGTAAATCTAGTTCTGTGCCGTAGCATTGTTGCTAAATACAGGCCCATATATCTTTCGACAGCTTTTTGTGTGAATGGAGTTATCGAAATAGGTTCAACGTAGCTATACATCTTTTCGTGAAACTCAATGAACTTTTCATAGTGAGAAATATCTCTTGCTCTGAATGGATGATGAACTGTTAAAACAAGTCCATAATCATTCCTTGCAACACGACTACTTGCCTGAATATATTCAGCTGTATTACGAGGCATAGAGTTCATAATTATGGTATTGAATCTTGAAACATCTATCCCGACTGAAATCATATTTGTTGCAACAACGAATTCTGGAGGAACTTTACCTCTAGCCAATTCGTTATTTTCGCTGTTTGCGAAACGTTTCTTCGCTTCCCATTTAGTTTCAACACTTTTTAGTTCATTTTTGACTTCTTCACCAGAAAGCCTTCCCGTTAGTTCAGTTTCTTGAATTGGGCCATAGGTATAGAGTGAATGCATTAGCTTTTGAGGTCTTATAACTCTTGAAAATACTCTTCTAAGTTCCTTCAAAATATAAGTTTGAACCTGCGACTGGGTTTTACCAACTTCTTTGAGGCTATTGAAATAACTTATAGTTGTGTGATAGTAGTCCATTGCCTTGTCAAATTCTGAATAAGAATCAAAATCAATCGGTTGCTTTACTCCCAACTCTTTTAATTCAAACATTGCTCTGTGAGTCATTATGATTGCAGCCAGACGCATTTGCATCCAAATCTGAGTTCTTCCAGTTGGTAAAACACCTATGTATTTTCTTTTGGAGATGTATTCAGGCGTTTTGTCTTCAGTACTTTTAAAACGTCTTTTATAAAAAGCAAAGAAGGAATCGTCACATTCAACACCTGGTTTTGGGAAAAGATTTACCTTTCTATCAAAGAGTGCTGCGATTTGCAATTGAGTATTTCTTGTGGTTGCCGTTGATGAAATTATTTTCGGTCTAGTTCCATCTTCTCTTGTGCATAGCTGGTTAACTGCTGATTCAAATAATGCGACCGCAGAACCAAGAGGCCCAAGTAATAAATGCAACTCATCCTGAATTATTAAATCAGGTGGTAAATAACCCTCTTGAGGTTTGCCCGCTTCCCAATTCCCAGTTCCAAAAATCCTCCTCGAATCAGAATTCCTCCCATTATTTTGACCATTTACTTTATGGGCTAATTGAGCAAACTTGTCAACTGTACCAAAAAGTAATGCTGGTGGGTGTTGATATATAGTTTCATCAGATAGACAAACGGGAATAGGACCTTGGTCTTGTCTTTTTCTAGAAATACGACCAAGACCAAAAGAAAATGAACACTTTTGATTCGTGCATTTTAAATGCACTTTGTTTTGATTAAACACAGTAGAAGATGTTTCAGTATCTTCTTTTGTTTCACCTTTTATCTCAGAGTTGCACCAAGGGCATTTATTGAACGGTATTCTGTTTTCTTTTTTCAGATTAAGTTTGTATTCATACTCATAAATCAAATCATTATTTGAGTTCGGAATAGAATTTTTACCCACCCATAAGCCAATATTGATTGGCTCGGTACCCAATTCGAAATCACCCCATCTTCTAATTAACTCCAAAGCCATTACAACTAACGTAGCTCTTTGGAATTGTTGCATCGTGAGTAATCGAAGCGTGTATCGCATTATTGCAGCAGTTCCACCGCCTTTTTCTTTAAACACTTTTCTTCGATTGATTATGGTGAGGGCAATTAACCCAAGATAAGCTTCGGTTTTACCACCACCTGTTGGGAACCAAACTAAATCAACCCAATTATTTCTTTTATCCCAGTTTGCATCGTCTTCGGGTTTGAATATACCATCTAGGTTTAGCAGAATAAAGGCGAGCTGAAACGCTCTCCATCCTGCGGATTCTGTTTTCGAAAAAAGTTTATCGTCTGCGATCTCTTTATAAAAGGAAAAATCAAAATGTTCAAATACTTCGTCATCAATAAATGAATTAACTTCATCTTGTTTAACTTTTACAGAATGCCATAACTGCATAAACATAGCAGCATTCATCAATCGAAATGAATCAAGTTTTTCTCTATTGTTATCACCTGAAAGAAAATCTTGGATATTTTTCTTCATTCTCAGATAATCACCTTCACATTTATCTAACTCTTGTTTTGCAATGCCTGAATAAATGACTTTATATTTTTCATCCTCTCTTTTTATCTTAATCCAATCACCATAGGAATCAACAAAATCATTAAGACCAATTACTATTTCATCGTTAGTTGCGTCTGAAAAAACTGATAGCCATTTAAATTCTTGTGACTTAGAATTTTCTAAAAACAAAGGAGAAATGAATCCTTCCTTGTCAACAAATACAGCATCTCTACTTTTATCCCTTGGTATTGGATCGATATCTGGAGTTTCACAATTAGGCAAATACTCTGTTTCTACCATTAAAGATTCTCCCTGTTTGCTCCAATTAACGGAACACCCGTGTCCAATGGCATAATTTTTAAACTGATTATAAATGAAAGCTGTTGTTGTGTCTTCGGAGTATTTTTTATCTTTTTCTTGGTAGTATTCGTGATTGCTGTATGGTACTAAATAATCAGATTTGACAGAAAGGTGGACTCCGAAAAATGATTTTTTATTTACTAACTCATTAAATGTTGAATAATACCTACTGTCATTTTGTTTTGATTCGTCAAACGCAATACTCGTATTTATCAGCTGTATTTTAAGAAATATTTTTTCGCATTTCTTTCTAGAATCTCTACTTAACTGAATGTTTGCAGAGATTGAGGCATAGTCCTCTTTTTTGTCATCCAAATCGAATCGGAAGATATCTTTTAATTCAGAAGAAGTAGAACCATCTTCTTTAATTACTGTAATATTGATTTCTTTAACAGATTTATTGTGTAAATAAGATATTTTTCTGGATTCCTTCGGGAAGTTTATATTTTCTAATTTTATGATTCTCTCAACTTGTGTTGATTGCCATAAGCCGTATCCACCAGAAAATATATCTAATAAATTTCTGAAATGATCCGTAATGCTCTCTGCCAGTTCTATTTTTTGCGTTACTTCATAAAGTTTCTTTCTGTTTTCATCATTCGTGATACTATTTTTTAACTCGTAATAAATAGCTGACTTTAAATTACTTAAATAACAAGAGGCTTTCGTGAGTTGAGGTACTGTTGAAAAGGAAGTAGCAAAATCAAAAAGTGTTTCAGCAATTTGTTTTTGTATCTCTCTGATTCTTGTTTTTGTCTGGGTTATTTCTTCGGATGATAATTTAGATAATAATAAAAAATGATTTTCGTTGACTGCTCTTATTCTAAAACAATTAAGTTTATACTTGGCAATGAAATTTTGAATTTCTTCGTGATTTACTTCACACAGAAGGCCATATTTATTATTGAATTTGCCTTCCTTGTCTTGCTTTAGTTTTTGATAGTAGCGAAAGCTAACCTTGAACTCAATAGTTTTTTTATTTAAAATTTTTTCATCTAAGCAACACGTTAAGCCCATCGTTCTCGGAAACATTTGATTTAATTCAACTGATTCTTTTGCTTCGATGTCTTCCGAAATATTGTTTTGAGAGTCTTGTTCATCAGATTCATCCTTTCGATCGATTTGCTCGTTATTGTCAAGAGAAACTCCTGCTTTGCAGGTGCCACTTAAGTCTTCAGGGAAAATAATACCAGTACTATAAAGTGCAGCCGGTACAATGTCTAAAATCTCAGATGAATATTTTATCGGCTCTTCTTTGATAAGGGACCTACGGACGACTTCGTCATTTTCTAAATCCACGTATCTAAATCCGTTTATTCCTGGACCTAATGTTTGTTCACGAATAAAACGCTCTAACGTATTTCTTTTTTCAAAAATTTTATTCATTGTTTATTTTTTCAATTTTCTCAAGGGCCTCTAGCTTTAGTTCCGGCTTTATCAGTTCAATTAGTGCGGCTAAATTATTGGCTAAATGATCTTCTTTAATTCCAATGTCGTCGAAAGGATGATTTGCTTTATAGTAATCCAATCTATTTTTGATTATTTCATTTGGATTTTTGTCTCTATCAAAACACCCATCATTAAATAAATCTGTCAACAATTGATTCATTTGCCTTGTGCTTTTACTATTTGATTGTTTGGTGGCATTTCGAATTCCCTGAATGATAGTATAATAGGTTATTGGGATTTTCAAATACCCACAGAGTTCCATGAATACGCGCTTACTTAGCGGCGCAATGGATTCGCTTTGGGGATTAATCCAACTATTTTTGAAGTATAATAGAGAAACTATTTTTATTCTTTTGGCTTCAAAGTGCTTTTGCAAATCTATATAAAGTTCGTCTACACCTTGAATTTCGGCACGATTTTTTAAAAGCACTTTCCATAGACTAATCGCAGCCTCTTTTTCTAAATTGAATTGCTTTCGAATAACCTCTAATTCAGCTTCTTGTTGTTTTTTATCAATTATTTTTTCGTATATGTTTAAGTTTTGTTGTATATCATCTAAATTCTGAATGAGGAATTTACTATCTTCATAGGCTAGTGATAATAAGTAATCAATTTTGACGACATTAAAAACACTTTTAGAATCATCCGTGATGATAAATGTGTCATAGCTATAAGCAGTTTTTACTTTCTGCCCTTTTAATTTTAATTTATATGATTCCCTATTGTAAATATTTGAATATTCGCTTTCCAAATTCCAGTCAATACCTAATTTTTTCTTTGGCTTTGACCCTTGTATTTTGTTTTTGAGTGAATTCCATTCAAAATGCTTTTCTCTTATTGGGTGATTTAAAAGATTGTAGTAGTCATTATATAGATTGTATTTTGCCCAATTATAATAATTGATAAAAATAAAATTAGGTAATATTACAGTTGCTACACAGTCTGAATCTAAATCTAGTTCCAGTAAATTGGGATAATAATAATTCGGGTATCTGCCCTGGTCACGGTAGGATAGGATTAGCAAATTTTTCAAATTCGAATTTGTTAACGCAGACCAAGTTTTAAACTTAGACGTGTTCTTGATACTAAGGCAGCCTCCAATTTTCGATAATAATTTCTGATTTCTCAAAATGGATTCGTCTAAGATAATCGTTGGATTATTTGAGAGTGTATCTAAAACTTTTGATTTGATATAAGAATCAATGATGACTTCGAGTGTATTTGAAAGTGCTTTCTCCAATACATCAATGTCCTCGTCTATTAATTCTAGAATCGCCATTTTAGTATTTGAGGAAATTAGTTCGGAAGAGTGATTTTTTGAAAACAAATCGCTAATTATATAGTTTTTGATATCTTGACTATAACAAATACTATATATATTCATCAACTTTATAGATCGTAATTCATACAATTCTCTGATGCTGGTTTCAAGAATGAATGTATCCCAAAAATTGGATGATTCAAAACCTATAAAATCCATATTAGGACTTTCCGTTTTATTTTTTAAAAGGCAATTAAATTCGGAATTGGTGATTGTGTAGGAATTGTTTTTATTAATTTTGAATCTGTCTTGGATAATTTGTATTTTTTCTTTCGTTTTATTGATAGAATGAGTTGCATTACCAAAGGTTATGACAAAGTAGTTTTTAAAGTTTGTGCCGTGCTCTTCATTCCATTTATTCAATTCTTCTTGTGAATAATTTAGCATTATTCTTTTTGACTCGCAGTCAAACATAATTATATTAGTTGTGGAGTCTATGAACTCCCACTTTTGGTCAAGGTCGTTTAAACTTGATTCGCAATTTATAATATTACAAGAAAATTTAAAATCAGAATTGTTAATGTCAACGGCAATTGGTTTCAATGAATAACGACCCGAAACGCGATTTTTCAAACGAACTTTACAATTGATGAGTGTTTTGTTTAAAAACGTGGATTTTGGGTTTATACTTTCATAGTGATTTAATAAACATCTCAATTCATATTTTTGTAAAATCCATTTTTTAAAAATAAGATTCCCTCCATTTTTAGAAATAGCCCCCTCAGGGCATTGACCAACTATTGAATTATATTTTTTTTGAAGTTCATCAATTAAATATCTTAAATCCGTATTATTTTCTCGTTCATCAAGGTTTAGGTCCTCGAGTTTTTTTTGAAAAAAATAACTCTTTGCAACAATGAGTTCGAAGATTATTGCCTCCATGTCTTCATCAAGGTCATTTTCCAAATGAAGATGTAATGAATTTAAAATGATATCCGATTTGAAATCAATTAGATAGTCAATGTATTTGAGGAGTTTTAAATACCTTTTTTTCTTTGGATGATTTTCGATATTGTCAAAAATGATGTGATCTATTTCTTGTTCTCCAATAAAACGATTTAAGTGATTTGCTATGTGATTATTAATTAATTTCATTGAGCAACAATGTTAATTTCTATATTTAGAATTGCCCTTGTGATTCCGACAAAGATCTCATATTTATTTATTTCGCTTGGTTCTGAAATTACTAAGAAAACACACTTCTTTTCAAGGCCCTTGAACTTTAATATTGAGGAAAATCTTAGTTTATTTGCAGTATCGGTAATGTTGTTTTCTGATAACTCCTCTACATCCTTAATTATTAGCAATTCCCGCATATCTTCTTTCCCTTTATATTCACCTCTTAAAAATGTTGATTCAATCAAAATAACACAGTCTTGTCCTTTTAATGAAGAATTGGTCTCTCTGATTTGCGATAGGATGTTGTCGGTTATATGCGACTTTACTTCTTTTAAAGTATTGAACCATCTAACTGGGATAGTAGAAAAATTCATTTCAAAATCATCTGCAACTAATATTTTGGGTTTTTCTAAGATTTCTGATGATAATCTCCGAATATCTGGATTTTGTGCACTTCGTTTAACTTCATTGATTTTATAATGACAATAGTATTCTGTCATCAAGTCCGCTATTTCTACTACATTTCTTCTACCCGCTGTATAACTTTGATCAATATCATATAAAACCATAGAATTTCCATTTGATAAACCTTGTCCATTAAAGCCTGAAAATTTATTAATAAATAAATCCAATCCTCTATCAAGTATATCTTGAGCTTCATCAATTACTATGAAATCATAGGGATTTAGTTTTTCTTCAGTTTCAAGTTTTAAAATGGTGGCTTTAACCAAATCATAAAATTGATCCTCAGTTAATGAACTTAATTGCTTAAAGTCCAATGATGAATTATATTTTTGAAAGAATCTAAAATAGGTTGTAACTTCAATGTTACTAGAGAGTTGCCGCTCACTTAAAAAAGTTTTGGTGTAATGCATGAGTAGATTATTCCAACACAAGTAAATCCCGTTTTTATTATGTTGTTTATCAATAAAAGACCTAGCAATGGTCGTTTTACCGCTACCTGGAGGACCTTCAATCATTATTCTTGGATTTTTATATAATCCATCTAGTATTTCAATGTTTTGGATACCAAGCCACTCAAGTGTATTAATTGTATTTAGGTGATTTCTATCTCCAATAATTGGGCTTAGTATTTTTTTGATTGCAAAATATATTTTTGGGGTAACCTCTGAATAATTTCTAAAGTGCTTCTGATGTTTTCTTTTGGCGTAGTCAAAGACATTTAATAAAAATTTTTCTATTGAACCTTCATAATCTTTAGCAAGATAAGAAGTCCACAACAGTTTATTATCGATTAACTTAGATTCAAATGGGTAATTAACGTGTGGAAAAGCTGTGGCTTCGCAGAAAAAGCAACCTTTGAAATTATTAAGAAATTTGTCTTTTAATGTGTATTTATATCCCTCGGCTTGCTTGAAAGGATTTTGCTTGATTGGTGTGTCGAAGTTTTTCCCATAGAAAAAGGTATTGTCTTTCATAGAAATTGGCCCACCTTTAACTTCCAAAACAAGAATTCCGTGTTTGCAAATAATTAGAAAATCTATTTGAGAACTGGTCTTTTTATAGTGGTTAAAGTTATCTGAATGCTCGGGCAATTTCAAATCATGCCAAACATCCCAATCTAAATTACTATTGTTTAAATCAATCCAAAGTTGTCTGTAAATGTCAATTTCACCATACAGGGGTGAACCATCCTCCTTCACAATTATGGTTTCTAAAGCATCTATTGGGTTGTTTGGATGGAATTTTACCGGCATAATCTATTTTCATTTGCGATGGTTGATATTTTATTAATAGCATAGAGTGCAAAGAATTGCCTTACCGAAACTTTGTCCTTGTACTTGAATACTTTGACTTTGTTTTGTAAAACTTCAATATTTTCTATTTTGAATTTTTCAATTAAATCATGAACTGTATCTACTAGCTCAGTAGGTTCGGTATATTTAGCATTTGACTTTTGTAATTCGTAAAGTTTTTGCAATTCCTTGGCATTGCCAATTTTTTCCGAAAATCCATTATTGATGTACTTTATAAACTCTTTACCTCCTTTATATTCTTTAATTAGTTCTTCAATGTTTTTGTAAAACTCATCATTTATTTTCTGAATTGGAAAGCCCTTGCCGGTTCCGTATTGAATAGAAGTAAACCATTTGCCTTCGGATGATTTTGTATTCTTTTCAATATCATAGTTTGATAGTGTAACAGTTAAATTACCATCTTTAATTGCATGTCTTCTAAATCTTGAACCGTGTTTTTTTACTGGAGATCTATCGTAGGCGTTCAATTTATATGTGTTAAGATTTGTAACTCCTTCAAGATTTGGCTCGATATTTAAAGCAAAATTATTTGGAACTGTATATCCAAGTTCTTCAAAAACCAATTTAGCAAATGCTCTACTAACCGAACAGCAAACTGCATTTCCTACCAATCGCCATTTACTATTGTCAGCCCCTAAGAACTGATAGGTTATCGGAAAGCCCATGATTATTGCTGCTTCCCTCACCGTTGGCAATCGGAATTCACCATCGCCATTTCTATTAAATTCAGATTTATAAATGATAGATTCTCTAGAGTTTGCAATTTTAGTTGCTGTTATGGTGCGGCTTGGTTTGTTTTCGTTTTCAGGAAATGACATTTTTCCCATGTAGGGATGGTTTGTTTTCCAATATTTAGAAAATTTCCATTCAACTCTGTAAATTCCCGTATCGTAGAAATGGTCAGTCAATTGGTTCTGCTTGATTTGCAGGTGATATTGTGGGTCGGTTATTTTTTTTTCTGATTTTTTAAGAAAGGGATGAGGAAAGTTTTTCTTCATTTTTCCAATCGTCAAATATTTTTCTTTCCCATCGAGGCCATTTTCGGAGTGAGTTGTTTTTGGAATAATTAGTCTCCCTTTCTTTATAATTTCACCAGTTATTACTCTTTTTCTGGCTTGAAAAGACCCATAGTCGGCTGAATTGATAATTGTTGTATTGTTATGTAAGTTGATTGCAATCTTAAGAGGACTAATTCTATTATTATTTGCCCATTCTGTGAGTCCTAAGTCCTCAAACGTATAAGCGGTTTGTAAATACCTTTTTGAGTTTGTAACATTCTCCATAAACCATGCTTTAAGTACTGAATTAGGCTGATGTTTTTTTACAGCAATAATTCTTAAAAAAGTTTCTGTTAGCTCGACTCCCAAGGACTTATCAGCATTACCAGATTTATTCGAACTAGAAAAACTGACACACGGTGGACTTCCGATTATAATTTCTGTATTTTGTAAATTCTCAATTTCGTCAATTGAGTGCTGAAAGTCTAATATGTTTTTTACCTCACACTTTAGACCAAAATTGTAATTATAAGTGTCTACAGCTGGTTTCCAATGATCAAATCCATAAATGATTTCGAAACCTATTTGGCGGAAGCCCTCAGAAAATCCACCAGCACCACAAAAGAAATCTATTACTTTTAATTTTTTCATTTTTATTTAGTAGCAACTTTTGTTTGTATTAATGAAATGTTCGTATGCTATTCTTTGAATTTTGTTTAGTTTCGTAATAGGCGTTTTTTGTTTTCATGTAGGTAAAAATTGGCTGAAGGTTTATAGATTTTTTGCGTGTGATTGATAGTTGTGTTGTTTTTGAATACATATGATTTTAAACATATTACAAATATTTTTTGTTAAATATTCTTTTAAAACTTACTCATTGGATTTTCAAGTGTAATGAATTTGGATGGTTTTATTGTTTTTCTAAGGTGAGAATTTTAAATTATCTTTTAAGAAGTCTGTCTAGGATAAGTGAATTTGTTATAATGTGAAAAGCCTTGGACACTGATGGATTGATGAATTTGATTTGAAAAATCCAATCAAAACTAAAAATCTTCAATATCTAAAAGTAATTAAGTGGGATGTAGAGTTTTTAACAATTCAAACAGATTACAGGTAAATGCAAATGCATCTTTCTCTGCTGAATAACCTGTTAATGCTTTGAAATCATAAACCTTATCTAAGAAATTATCTTCCTTTTCAAGTAAGTTGAAAACCAAATAAAACGGATTTGTTGAATTAGGGTACGATGGTTGATTTTCGGTAAAGATTGAATCCTGCGATGAAATCACCGAAGGTTTCTTTGTTGGCGTTTGGTCGATTTTGTAAATGATAGGCTCCTCACTGTTTTCATTGTGCAGCAGGATATACTGAGCACCAATGAATTCTGGTGTTAAATCCATGGCTCCACGCACATTGCCAATTCTGCCATTGTATTTCATCCTATCCTGAATCCATTCCAAATGCTCCACGGATTTATAGTAGGCTATAATCACATGTGTTTCATGCGGTATCAAATACTCGGGTATTGGTTCTTGGATGGGATTGGTGGCAGCGGAATGAATTTGATAAATGTTACTGGAAAGGCGACGTTGTTGTGAAGCCATGTTGTTAAAATGACTGATAATTTTATCTATGAAATCGCTCAATGCAACGGTGCCATTATCGCCCTCAGTCGGGCGAACAGCGAATGCACCTAATCCTGGAATGATCTCATGGAACCCCAAGAAAGGCTTGTGGTTTTCTGTGCCTGGATACAATACATAAGCACCAGCAGTTCTACGAATGGCATCCTTGTACGCATGCATTTTTAACAAATCGGCATTTTTATAAATTCCTTTACGTTCGTCTCTCTTTTCTTTTTCCAGTGAATCGATAGGTACAGCGTTTTCGTTTGTGCCGTTATCTTCGTCAAAGACAGTTTGTTCAACTACTGTTTGAATTGAAAATTGTTGAACTTTATATTTCGAATCGAAATGTATGTGCACTATTTTCTCTAGTTCCTCGGCCTCGTCTTCGTCTTGTAATTCTGCTGGCCAAATGCTCAGAGTGTAATCTGGTCTTAATGCCTTTGTCCAACTCCCAGAATAACTATTGTTACTGTTTTTTGTGTTATATCTGGAACCCCCATAAAATGTTCTGTTGTATGAGAATTTCATTCTTAAATTACGGCCTTTAGATTGAAATGAACCTTCCAACGCTGTATGCTTGCCTGATTTCACCATTACATTTAAGCCATCAGCCGTAGATTCAATCAAATCTCCATAATTGGAATTGGAATTTTCCAATTTGAACTTTGTTTTCATCAAGTCGTACAAAACAAAGAAAAGCCAGTATTCATATAGAATGGCGATATCTCGTTTACCCGCCTTATAAACATCCTCTCCACCTTTCCAGATTAACTTCGCCGCCAAATCGAACTGTAACCATGCGGTTAATAGTTCTCTGTAGCCACTCTTGCGTTGCAGTACTGTGCTATTTAACCTCAAGGTCGTAGGGCGTTCAATTTCCTTGAAAACGGGGTGAAACAAATGAGATTCGATTTTTTCAATCAGAAGTTTCGCCTCGATAATGTTTTTTGAATAATTGTGTTTAATAAATGCTATCAAACAATCATTGCAAAATTGTAAAAACACTTCGAGCGCATGTTTAACAAATCTATTTTCAGGTGTGTCTGTAGTTTCAACCTTTTGTGAGGTTTCGATTTTTATTGGAACATCATTTAATTGACCAATTGGATGGGTAAGTTTAACGCGGTTGCTTCTAGATGCTATTTGTTTGATGGAGAAGCTATTGAATCGGCCTATTGATCTTGTGTCAGTGAATTCTATGTTTTCACGCCATTTTGTGGTAGGAGAGGACGTGATTTTATGAATTGCGTCATTAAATTCATTGGTATTAATGAGGGTGCTAACGAAGGCAAAACGTTGGTATATTGTTTCGTTGTCTTTATTGAAATCTATTTGGAAATTTTGGGTAACCGGGGAATTGATCTGCATAAGCAGCTCCGTGCATTTATCAGCGATGTCCTTCAACATGAATTGATAATTCTTCCGGTAGCTTGAGTCCTCGGTAATTGTATCGTTATCTCCTAATTTGGTTGCGAGTACTTCAATAATGGTATCGCCGCAATCTGAATTTGTTTCTGTGTTAAATAATGTCAAGGGTAAACTCCCAACATAAATATTGGGGGATATCCTGCCTTGAGAAACATCCTTGCGAATTGCATTTTTTACGATTACGTTCTCACGTATTTGATACTTGGATGTGGCAATACCCTTGAGATTAACGTAATAATGATAAAATTGACCTTCTAATATTTGTATTGGAGCCTCCCCATTCTCGAAGGCAAACTCATTTTCTAAAGAATAAATGGTTTGTTTTTTATCCCCGTAAATATGGAGCTCCAATTGAGGCTCAATATGGTCTAGTGGAATTAGGATTGTGTCAATTGCAATTTTCATTGAACTTATGCTTCGGCATAACTGGTAAAACCATTGTCGATTACATTTTTGTACATCCGTTCAATTTTTTCAAATGAAATGGGGTAGAGGATGGTCCACTTACTTTTATCTTGTGTATCGGCTAAATACTGTTGGTAAATAGACTTTACGTTCGCCGATGGAACTTCCTGCGATTCATTGGTGCGCTTCAAGCAAAATCCAGCGAGTGTTTCAAGGGGTAATACCAGTTTTTTCCTGGATCCATGGACTTTGGGTAACAGTTTTTGCATGATAGCAATGTCAATTTTAACATTGTTTTCTAAAGGTGATCCATTTTCATTACTTAAGCAATCTAAACCTAATTTCGTTATCAATAATTCCATTTCCATAGCGCTTCGGTATCCAAACTCTGATCCTACGTTTTGGAGTTCTACAAAAAACTGATTGAGTATGTTGTGCTCTCCCTCAATTTCAGGAATTTTAACTATCGCTTTTTCTGAAGCCAACTGAAAAAAGCTTTCACCCATATCTTGACCAAGGCCACCTTTTGATTTATCGCCGTCAACAAAGAGTTTGTTCATGTCAAGATTTGTGTTGCTGTTGAAAAAGTTCTTCATTTCTTCGGGTGTTATCCTGAATTCAATGACGTTTGCTCTGTCCAAAACCTTGGGACTAAACATGTAAGTTGTTTCGTCGATGTTTACGGTGCCAATGATGAAGAGGTTCTTGGGCCAACCAATTTCTTTTGGTATTGGATTACTCGCAGAATCCATTCTCTCGGCACCAGAATAAAGCTTAATACTGTCTCCCGACTCCATAATGCTCAAGAAATCCGCAAAATACCTTTCTACATGGCTGAGATTCATTTCATCAAGAATGAGGAAGTAGGGTTTGCTGCTATTGCTATTTGCCTCAATCATCAATTGCAATGCCCCGCTATCTGGAGTTACATATGATTTGGGGTCTAGGCCATTTGGATAACCTAGCAATGGTTCTCTGTTGGTCCAATCAGCCCCAACGGGGATGATTTTGTATTGGTTTTCATTGTCGCTAATCCATTGAACAAACGCTTGTGCCAACTTGGTCTTACCTGATCCCGAGAGTCCGCTGCAAATAACGAATGGTTTGGTTAGTATAGACGCGGTAAAGCGTAGAACAAGTTCATTAGACAAAATTATACCACTTTGATATAATTCTTTTGTAAATGTAGGTAATTCAAATTTTTCGGAATTGCTAGTTGTTGATTTTATTAAAATAAATTTCCCCCCGTCTTTTCTTATTTTATAACCTATAAATTCTTTTTCAAAATGCAGCTTCAAATTTTTAAATGATAAGTCATAATCTTCACCACCATTCCATTGAGTTGTGAAATAATAGTAAACGGAATCTTTTATTAAGATTGGAATGTCGAAATAACGTTGAGTATTCGAGGATGTTAAACTCTCTTTTGTTTGAGGCAATGGAAAACTCGCAATTAGTCGCTTAAAAGCTTTTAAATCGTGAGATTGGAATGCTATGGAATTTATTTGCGACGGTTTCTGTACGGTTTGATTAATTAATGAGAACCAATCTTCTTTATGGAAGTATTTAAATACACCGAATGCGAAATCTCGGATTGAGGTTTCCTCTAAAATTAAAGTATCAAGAAATAAAGGTTGGGTTTCAACATTTTCTTTGGATAAACGTAATTCAGAAATAAGACTATTTGACTCTGATAACAAAATTGTTAGTTCTGCAATATATGACTGACTCGCATTTACTACACTAGCCAGATTGAGTACTGGAGAAATGAAATAATCTGTCCTGTCAATTGTTTTACTCCCATACCACCAATTATAATCACAAAGGAAAGTTCTGAAATAGTAAACATCGGCTTCGCTCTGAAAATAATCACAGATTCTATTCTCGATGGTATCATCTATTTCCCCTGTTTCCTTGATTTTTTTAATTTGTTCTTTGTTTTCACTAGTATTTGTAAATAGGTCGTTAGAAGCCCTCTTGTAATCTTTTAATGCACTAACGAACTCGACGAAATAGGATGCGATGAAAAACCATTGATTTGGGAAAGTAATAGTAAGTCCAGTTGATGTCTTAATTACGGATGAGAATTTAGAATACGAAATAACGTCACTAGAATGGGATTCTAAAAGTTTAGTAAATTCCCTTTTGAATTCATCCGATAGCGCGATTTCACGGTGAGTATATTTAGAGAATTCCTCTTTAGCTTTCAAGGCTAATTCATTCAAATTTTTTAATTTCATAATAATTGTTTTGATATTTCTTTAGCTAAAGCGGTTACGACTGGCACAGAAACACTATTGCCAAACTGTTTATATGCTTGAACATCTGAAACTACTAGCCTAAACCCAGAATTCATTGGATAACCTTGGAGTAGGCCTGCCTCGACGGGACTTAATTTCCTTGGATTTTTATTACCTTGTTTTATCAATATTTCACTGCCGTCCTTGTAGTAGCGTGCTGAGATCGTACTCGTGTATTTACTATTTTCATCAAATAACGAGAATCCAAATCCATTTCCTTTTTCTTTATGTTCAATTAATCTTCGTTTATGACCATTGTACAATTTGTCAGATATGGTGTATTTGTTGTCAACTTCTGACAACAAAATATCTCCAAGTTTTGTGCTTCTTGATTTTGTGGCAAGTTGAGATTCTTCCGAAATGATTTTATCATCTTGGTCAATTCCAATAGGGAACATGAATTCTCTCGGAGCTTCTTGAGTTTTTAGCCAAGCAACGATGAATAGGCGCTCTCGATTTTGCGGTAAGCCAAAATATTTGGTGTTTAATACTTTGTAATTAACGTAATATCCGAGATCTTCAAGTACTTTTAAAATAGTAACCATTGTTTTTCCTTTGTCATGATTCTTTAAACCTTTAACGTTTTCTAGGAGTAAAACTCTAGGAGGTGTACCATTGTTTTTTTTCTTATTTACAATTTCAGCAATATTAAAGAAAAGTGTACCGCGTGTATCTTCAAAACCTTTTTTGAGGCCTGCATGCGAAAATGGTTGACAAGGGAATCCCGCACACAAAACATCAAATAATGGTATTTGGTCTAGATCCACATTATTTATATCCCAATTGAATTGACCACTTTGGAATAACGTTGGATTATATCCTTTGAAATTTTCCTCATATGTTATTCTAGCATATTTGTCCCATTCGCTTGCGAAAACGCATTCTCCACCTATGGAATGCATAGCTAAATGAAAGCCTCCTATTCCAGCGAAAAGATCAATAAATTTAAATTTTTTCATTTAATACTAATTTTTCAAGTATTTGAATAATTGTTCTTAATACTCATTCTTCCTATGATTATTTGGTCGGTGAACAAAGTTATACTTTTTAAATTAATCCTAATGGTTTTTTACACTAGCGACACGCCTTGTATTCTGGACCTGAGGAGTAGTTGAAAAATCCAATAATTGTACCAAATGATATGACCAAACAGACCCAGAGTAAAATTCACGTCTTATTTTAAGGCGAAAGTTGACCTGTAAGCTGGAAAAGACATTGCCACTAATGATATTTGGATTCAGTGATTCTGGAAAACCATCAATTACACTGACATCTAAATTAATCTATGAATCTAGGTCTTGCACTACTTAAAGTGATTTAGACGTATATCTAGAATTGTAATCAAAAGAATCGTGAGTTCAAACTTTAAGGTATTGGTATCAAACCTAATGTTATTCCACATTAAACCAATCAATAACAGTTCCGTCGCATTCAGGGGCATTTGGACAACAAATGAATTCATCTCCCCGTTGGTCGATGAAAACTTTAAACTCACCCACGTTGAAACTACTATTGCAATGTATACATTGTTTTTGATCTGATAGTTTTGGAGTGCCTTCAAAAGGATAATTCTCGTTGAGGTACTTTTGTTTATTTATTATTTTTATTTCTCTCATGATGGTAAATAGTATGCGTTTGTTTTTGCTTCGTGAAATTGTCTTCTATATTCCTAATTATCTAAATTAATCAAATATATTATACTGACATTGAAAGTCCAAATTTTAGGTCTACTTAGAACGCTGGTAAAATGTTTTGACTAAATACATAATTGGAATAACTGTATAAAGCTCATCTCTATCAGAAATTACAAGTTAACAATTACGCTCTATCCCATCAAATTCCTTATCCCACCCCTCGGATTTTCAATATCGCTATTCCGTCGTGGGATCAAGTGGATAAGACAATGGAAGATGGTTTGACCGGCGTCTGCGCCCTGGTTGATGCCGATGTTAAATCCAGTAATCTTTTGATCTGATTGAGTGAATTTGGGTTTTTTCATGGTAACAAGTTAGTTTTTTTTCTGTTTTTTGTTACCCTGAAAACTCTAGTTTAAATCATTGCGATTTTTTGGGAAGAGGTTAGCAGTAATTAATCATTAAAAAGTGCCCCAAAATTATATCTCCATTGCAGTGCGAAACTCATTCCAATTTTGCCATCTAAAGGGCTATGTTTGATTCTTTCCCATTCATTGTCATTAGGGAGTCTTCCAAAATCTTTTTGTTCTTGAGCTACCCAATCATCAATTGCAGTGATAACACCAAGGTGCAAAGGTTTTACATTTGCAATCTGAAGTATACTGTCCAAATCAGCTTGTGGCATCTCTACTTTCCCATCTTTATTTCTTTTATCATTCTGCTTTTTAAAATCTATTTTAGCGAGTTCAACTTTGTTTAATATCGCAGTATCTTTATCTATGTTATCTAAGATTATTAATAACTGTCTTGCAACCCAATCAGATTGGTTTGCATATGCTAAAAATTTAAAAAATTTCTTTGCCCATATTTCATTTTTTGTTAGCAGCCATTCCCTGTGTTTTTTACCTAATAAACAAAGATTTCTATCGGCTATTTCACTTCCTTTTAAATATTTATATTTGATTATTGAAACTTTTAACGGTGGTTTTGATTTAGCGGTTTGATAGTTTGTTAACAATATAACAGCATCATATTCGTTTCCTATTAACCGCTCATATGCAGAAAAAAATGGTTCACTTGTACAGTAATTTTCTGACGGCGATTTAATCCCTAGGTCGAGGTCAGGGATATCTACTCCTCTTGCTGGGTTAATTGTTAATTCAATTTGCGGATCATTAAGGATATGTCTTTCTATTACACTTACAAAAAGCATTTCTATAATGCTTCCTATTGTCTTGCCATCCAAATTAGGCAAGGTGCTATCATTTTTAAGCTGCTCAAACCAATGGGGAAGTTTACCTCCGCGACCTATTCTTTGCAAAATTGGCTCGATGGTGAGCACGTTTTTGCCCGCTAAGAGTAAATTTAATTCCGCTATTACCGTTTCTAGTTTTTTTTCGACTTTATTTCTAAGTTTTTCTTTGCTCATAAAAAAGTTCTGTTTGTATGATTCTATTAGAAAATGTAGCTACATTGCTGTTAATTATTTGATTAATTACCCATTTTACTAGAGGCGGGGGAACCGCATTTCCATATAGTTTATACTGGTCATATGGGGTAACAAAACTACAGTGTTGGTCAGGAAAGCCTTGTATTCTGGCATATTCAACATTAGTTAATCTTCTAAATTTATCACCAACTAAATATCTTTCGTAATGTCTACTACTTGATGATGTCAGCGTGGGCGCTATACCACCTGTTCCGAATATTGTATATCCCATTCTTGCACCTCCGCTTTGATTGTAAATAATTTGAACTCCATTGTAATATCTATTAACTTTTATACTGCTTTTTAATCTATTCAATGTATCCTCTTGAAAGAAAAAACTATCATTAACATTATCTTCTAAAATTTCTATTAACTTAACTGAATGCAGTGCATCCGAAAATAAACTTATTTCGTCACTTATAAATTTTCCATTAAATGCAAGCCCCCAATTTTTGAAATATTTATTATGTTTTGTAATGTCCATCCAACTATTATGGTTCGATATTTTGTTGAATATTTTTTCAGTAATATTATTTGTGTCATTATTTGATAACAAATAGGAGGAAATATTATCTGATGACTTTGTTCCTATTATAATAATTCTTTCTCGATTTTGCGGCAGGCCAAAATTTATTGCATTTAATAAGCGCCATTCAACTAAATAACCTAAAGAAGAGAGCGCTTCAATTATGGTTGCAAAATGTTGCCCATCTTCCATACTTAGCAATCTTTTAACGTTTTCTAAAACGAAATATTTAGGCTCATTTTTTTTAATAATTTCTATAATTGCTTGGAAAAGAGTGCCTCTAGGATCTCGAAGACCTTGCTTTTTACCTGCGCTTGAAAAAGGTTGACAAGGGAATCCTCCAGTTAATAGATCATGCCTAGGAACTTTATCTATTAGTGTCCAAATATCACCAAAATTAAACGAGCCATCATTCCAATTCCCACTGTATACTTTGGCGGCTTTCATGTCCAAATCATTTGCCCAAATAGTTTTTATTTTTAAATCTTCACAGGCAATTCTAAAACCTCCTATTCCTGCAAATAGCTCTATGCTGTTCATATATTTTATTTAAGATTTAAACTCATGTATTTTCTAGTTGTTGCGCACAACTGGATGATGTACGAAACTAAGTCAAACCCATTTGAATAGCAAAAATATCTAGACGCTCATATTGACGCGGTTTTGTGGGAATGAGGAATTGCGTATTTGCGTTTGCGATATTTACATACGGGTTGCGTATATTATTTCGCCTTCAGTATGCCATCACCCCTGAATCCGGGGATTGAAGTACACAATAGTCCCCGTCTTCGTGGCGGAGCAGGTTTTGCCGCTTTTGAAGGATAGGGTTTGCAATGGGCGGTGGAAAATGGTTTTGGCCCGTTTGTACTTGGTGAGGTATTCGGCGGCGATGCTGAAATTTTGACTTTTTACGAATTCATCCCGCTTGATTCCGTAATAATCTATGTCGTTTTTTAACGTGTTGTAAAGTCTCAAATCGCGCTCTGTTTTGAAGTGCAACGCATCGTCCAGTAATTCATCTACGGGCATAATCTCTCGGATGGAGGGGGCTTTGTTGATGCCTACGTCCATCGCATTCATGGCGGCGGTGAGGGATCGACATTGCTCGTTTAGGTCGGGGGGGTAGGTCCTACATACTACCAAGTTTTAACAGAGAGTTTGAAATTGAATAACTCTTCCCATTCGCGGTTGCGAAGCGGCATAGGGATGAATCTACAATTAATACAGTCCCTTAATCCCCATCAAATTCCTTACACCACCCCTTGGATTTTCAATGTCGCCATTCCGTCGTGGGATCAAGTGAATATGACAATGGAAGATGGTTTGACCGGCGTCGGCGCCCTGATTGATGCCGATGTTAAATCCGGTAATCGTTGGATCTGATTGAATCAATTTGGATTGCAGTTCCTTGATTAAGAATTGCACCGCATTTAATTCCGGCTGGGTGATGTCGAAGTAACTGTCAAAATGCCTTTTCGGAATAATCAATGTATGTCCAACGCTAACAGGGAAAGCATCATTAATCGCATAGGCCAGGTTGTTTTCGGCGATTTTCTCCCTGTCTGGATGACAAAAAATGCAGTAGGATTCTCGGCCTTCAAATACCTTTCCTCGGTCTCTGAAATCCGTATCGTCCGTGTCCCTTTTGTTTGCATTGCATGAGTAACACAAAGCCTGATAATTGTGGATGTCGTCTGCACCATTCCAGTTTTTTGGCACAATGTGATCCACTTCCAGCGCTTTGATGTCTGAGGAAATGCCGCACAACTCACATCGATTGTGGGCGCGGTTCAATACTTGGTATCTTATACTTCCATCGATGGGTTTTCGGTTTCTTCTTCGATGGTCCCAAATCGTCAAGTCCCTCTTTTGGATGTAGTCCTTGATTTTCGCATCACAGATGTCAATCAAATCTTGAATTTCATGGTTGTTCAGTGTTTGAAAATCCTTGAGCAGGTAAATGCTTTTGTCGCGTTCCACCAATCCATTCTTCCTCAGTACGCGACCCACCATGTTGTGTACGCGGTCTGTATAGTACTCAATCTGACTCAAATCGTTCTGAACCAAATCCAGCGCGATTTCTTCCACTTTCGCAGTGCCACTGCCAATGAGCAAACGCTTCAGCATCACGGGTTGATACACGT
>Ga0315902_10003117_pt1 | contig 25112 bp, 25 predicted proteins | sample LakEriMetagenome_9_FD_203523 | JGI IMG/M metagenome (GOLD analysis project Ga0315902, IMG submission 203523) | Freshwater fungal communities from buoy surface, Lake Erie, Ohio, United States - Buoy 12 MA117 | ecosystem: Environmental > Aquatic > Freshwater > Lake > Lake biofilm | place: USA... | reverse complement strand
CAAGATGGACAAGCGCACGCCGATGAAGCGCTTCGGCGTGAGCGCCGAGAAGAGCGGCGCCCACGCGGCGATGACGTTTGACAGCCGCCAACGCGCCATTGTGAAGGTGCATTACTTCAACCACGCTGGCGGCGGTGGCGCGGCGCTGAAGGCACACGCGCGCTATGTCGCCCGTGACGCCGCGACCCGTGATGACCCGTCGGCGGCGCACGTCCCCGCCGAAGAAAACCCAGAAGCTCGGGAGGCGAAGGCTCGCGCACATGCGCACTATCTGTCGCGTGAGGGCCAAGCGGAACGGACCGTGTTCTACGACGTGTATGGCGATGGCGTTGATGGCGCAGCGCGCGCAGAGGCGTGGGCCCGAACAGACAAGCGCCATTTCCGGATCATCCTGAGCGCCGAGGATTCTGGCCGGCTGCACGACCTGCCGGCCTATACGCGCCAGGTGATGGCGCGCGCAGAGGCCGCGCTGGGGACCAAGCTGCAATGGATCGCCGCCGACCATCACGACACGGCCAACCCGCACACCCATCTCATCATTCGCGGCCGGCGCGCGAACGGTCAGGATTTGGTCATCCCCAAGGACTTCATCAAATACGGGTTCAGCGGCATCGCCCGCGATGTGGCGACCGAGTGGCTCGGGCCCCGCTCCCCTGCCGACGAGCGCCGCGCGCTCGATCGCGAAGTAATCCGGCATGCGCCCACGCGCCTGGATCGGATGATTGCGCAGCAGCTTCCCGAGGATCGCACGATACGCGTCGCCTCTCTGGAGGCGGCAAACGGTGACCCGTCAACGACCCGCGCCTTGAAGGAACGCGCGCGCGAGCTGCAGCGCATGGGGCTCGCGGTTGAGGTGAAGAGGAATGTCTTGGCGTTCCGGGCGGACTGGCGCGAAGCGCTCAACGCGATGGAGCTGCACCTCGATATTCGTAAGCGCCTCATTCATGAGCGCGCGCACTCGCTGGGCATGCAGAAACCAATCGAAAATCTGCGCGGGCTGCTCGGACGGTGACCGAGGCTCTTGGGCGTCATCAGCAGATATGACCGCACGTTGGCGCTCGTTGCCGCTCGCAGCTCGGCAGTCCGAACTTCTTATCCACAACTATTCCGTGGTGACCAAGTGGTGACCCGCCTGTGGAAAATCGGACCGCCTCGCCCGAATTCCTCATCTAAGTTGTTGATTTTATTGGAGCGGGCGATGAGATTCGAACTCACGACCCCAACCTTGGCAAGGTTGTGCTCTACCCCTGAGCTACGCCCGCATCCTGGGTAACAGGGGCCGCAAGGCCCCCGCTGAGGGGCGGTCATATCGCAGAGGCGCGGCCCGGACGCAAGGGGGCCTTCCGCTTTTGCTAGCCGGGTTTGGCCGCGCCCCAATAATTGAACCCGGCCCAGCGGGGCGAGCGCGGTAGATACATGGTTTCCAGTCCGTCGATCTTGAAACCAGCCGCTATCACAATCGCCGGAATATCGCGCGTGAGGTGGCAGCCGCCGGCGATGGGCCGCCAGATCGGCTCGATCCGGCGCTGCCAGCGCCGCACGCTTTCGTCTGGCGCGAGCCCATGCTCGCAAAACAGCAATTGCCCGCCGGGCTTCAACGCGCGGCGTGCGCCTTCAAGCGCCGAGACCGCATCAGGAATGGTGCAGAGCGAATAAGTGACGAGCACGGTATCGACGCTCGCGGCCGGCAGAGACAAATTCTCCGCCGTCTCGGCCAACACCTCGACCGAAAATGGCGCCTGCGCGGCTTTACTGCGCGCCGCAGCGAGCATGCCCTCACTTGGTTCGAGCGCGAAGAGCTTGCGCACTTTGCTCGCGTCATAGTGCGGAATATTGAGGCCCGAGCCGAAACCCAGCTCCAGCACCACGCCCTCCGCGCACGGCACGATCTTGTCGCGCTGCCGCCGAATAGGCCTGCACCCGCACGCCGCGCCGATCATGATCGGAAGGATATGGCGCTCGTAGAAACTCATCGTGTTGACCCACAAAGCGGCTCGAGCGGGCAGAATTCACCAGCGCGATCTTGTTGCGAGAGTTCAGGGTCTTCGAGCATGCCCCAGGTTTGTGGCAGGCAAACGCCTTGAAGACGTCCATCTTCATCAAACTTCACGCTCACATCTGTAAGCCAAAGCACGCCGTCCTTGTCGAACGGGTTGGAGCTGGCGTCGCGCGATGCATCCCACGCCAGCAGATCAGCGCGGTCGGGCGCGGGATTTGTTCGGCAAAAATGGGTGCGCATCGCCTGTAGGCTTTCGCGCTCTGCACGAAGGTATCGCAATGTCGAGCCGGTATCAGACACGAGCACCGCCTCACTCAGCACCTGCACGCCCCAGCCGACCGCGAGCCCAACATTCGCCAGCAGCGACACGATCAGCGCGACGTGCAGCCACCGAATACGCATCCTATTCCCCCGGCTCCGCCTTACGCGGCGGCTTTAGCCTGCGGCGATTCACGTGGCTATCCGGCGCGAGATGCCCTTCGGGCGTGCGGCCGCGGAAATAATCGCGTTGCCAGCCGTTCTTCACGGCCTCGGAATCCTTGTCCGCGAGCTTATCGAGGAAGTTGGTGCGGCTGGCGCCCCACGCATCGTATTGACGCTTCAAATCCGGATCGTCGTGAATCGATTTGATGATCGGCTGCACCTCATCCATCTGCTCGTGCGCGATCGGAAAAATGAAGCAGAACGGCTCGCCCTTCTTGAACGAGATCATGCCGGGCCGCGTGAAGCGCCAATTCATCGTGAAGGGAAACGGCAGCCAATAGGTTTCGACCACGCCGGCGAGCGGCTGGATGCCATCCTTGATGTGATTGGGCGGGCCGCCACACCACAAATCCCAGCCGGGTTCGGTGCGGAACAGGTAGCCGGTGTGGAACGTGAGCACGCCGCCAGAGAAGTGCGAGACGGCCCAGCGATCGAGCAGCGCTTTCGGGGTGTCGCCATCGGGATCGAGGCGAATGTCTTCCGTGCGCGGCCCGCCCGTCCAGGTCGCGGTGAAGCTGACGGGCGAGAGCAGCGCCCAGCCTGTCGTGTTGGCCACGACCAGCGGCAGACAACGATACGGGTGGCGATCGGAGAAGCGATCCATCCATTCGCGGTCGGGCGAGCCGGGCACCAGCTCGGCGGGCTGGGGATCGACTTGATAACAAGTGAGTTTCATCCCCCCCCTCCTAGACGCACGCGCGCCCATGCGCCAAGGGGAGGCGATGAGCCCGGCCACCGAAGACGATCTGTTCGCCCGCTTTGACGCGTTGGGCATCAAGCACACGACCACCCGTCACCGCCCCGTCTTCACCGTGGAGGAAGGCGCAGACCTCAAAGCCCAAATGCCGGGCGGCCATTCCAAGAACCTGTTCCTGAAGGACAAGAAAGGCGCGATTTTCTTGCTCTGCGCCCTGGGCGATACGGCGATCGACCTGAACGCCGTCTCCAAAGCACTGGGCGCGGGGCGCTTCAGCTTCGGCTCGGCCGAGCGGCTCAAGAACTATCTGGGCGTCGAGCCCGGCTCCGTGACCATCTTCGCGTTGATCAACGATCCAGACCGCCGCGTCACCCTGGTGCTAGACGAGGCCCTACTCGCCCACGACCCGGTCAACTTCCATCCCCTCAAAAACGACGCCACCACCGCCATCGGCCCGGCAGATCTGCTGAAATTCATTGCCTCGCTGGGCCGCGAGCCAATCCGGCTCAGCTTTGATCCAAACGGTGTTCCAAGCCGCGTGGCGGGCTAGATTGAACGCGAGCCATCTTCGCTCCATGTAAAGGGGCTGAATTTCAGAGGTTCAAGCATGACGTTTCTCGATGGCGCCGCTGCGCCGCAAACTGATCTTGTGAAGGACGGCTCCGACCAGGGCTTCATGGCCGATGTGGTCGAAGCCTCGCGCGCCGTGCCGGTGATCGTCGATTTTTGGGCGCCCTGGTGCGGCCCCTGCAAAACGCTCGGGCCACCGCTGGAGAAAGCCGTGCGCAATGCCGGCGGCAAGGTGAAGCTGGTGAAGATCAATATCGACGAGAACCCCGGCGTCGCCGGGCAGCTCGGCGTGCGCTCGATCCCGGCCGTCTATGCCTTTGACCAAGGCCGCCCGGTCGACGGCTTCACCGGCGCGTTGCCGGAAAGCCAAATCAAACTCTTTGTTGAGCGCCTCGCCGGCGCCGACATGACCGCCGAGATCGAGCCGATCCTCGAACAAGCGGCGGAATCACTGAAGCTCGGCGACATCGGCGGCGCGGCGCAGGGCTTCACCGCCGTGCTGCAGCTTGACCCCACCAACGCGAAGGCCATCGCCGGCATGGCGCGGCTGGTTCTCAGCCAAGGCGACATCGAACAAGCGCGCGAAATTCTCGACCACGCACCGCCGGAAAAGGCCAACGATCCCGACATCCTCGGCGTGCGCGCCGCCATCGAGCTTGCCGCCAATGCGAGCGACGCCGGCGACACGGGCGAGCTTGCGCTCATGGTCGCCAACAATCCCGACGATCTAAACGCCCGCTTCGAACTCGCTGAAGCGCTCTCGGCGCGCGGCGATCTGGAGGCGGCGAGCCATCAATTGCTCGCCATCATCGAGAAAGACCGCGAGTGGAATGAGGACGCCGCGCGCAAACAGCTTTTGAAAATCTTCGAGGCCGCCGGGCCGATGTCCGATGTCGCCAAGCAGGGACGCCGCAAGCTGTCGGCGATTCTGTTCTCGTGAGCGCGTTCGGCTTCCGCAAACCCGAAGACCTGCCGCAGCAGCTGGCGCTGTTTCCGCTCGACGGCGTCATTCTGTTTCCGCGCAGCGTGATTTCGCTGAACGTGTTCGAGCCGCGCTATCTCAACATGGTCGACGATTCCTTGGGCGGCGAGCGCCTGATCGGCATCATCCAACCCGCCACCGGCGAGGATGGCGAACCGATGCCGAATCTGGCCGACGTCGGCACAGTGGGACGCATCACCGCGTTCAACGAAACCGACGACGGCCGTTATCTCATCACGCTGACCGGCGTCTGCCGCTTCGACATCGAGCAAGAGATCGAAGCCGGCACCCCCTATCGCCAGGCGCTCGTCAATTACGAACCGTTCGCCGCCGACTTCCGCCAAGAGCAAGGCCAAGGCATCGATCGCCCCGAGCTGATGAAATCGCTGAAGACCTACGCGCAGCTGCACGGCTTCCAAGTCGATTGGAACGCGGTGGACGGCGCGCCGACCGAAACCGTGATCAATGTGGCCGCCCAACTCTGCCCGTTCGACGCGGCGGCTAAGCAAGCATTGCTGGAATCGGTTTCGATCGAAGAGCGCGCGCAAGCTTTGGTGGCGCTGCTCGAATGGGACAACGCCGCCGACGATCAAAACAAGCGCCCGCTGCAATGACGGACGTCGACCCCAAGCTGCTGGAAGTTCTCGTCTGCCCGCAATCGCGCAAACCGCTGCGTTATGATCGTGAACGCCAAGAGCTGATCAGCGACAGCGCGCGCCTCGCGTACCCCGTCCGCGACGGCGTGCCGATCATGCTGATCGACGAAGCGCGTGAATTGGACGCCGACGAATGAGCGCCCCTTGGCCCGCCGATCTCACCTTCGATAGCAAAGCCAAAGCGCTGCACATCAGCTTCGACGACGGCGCGCATTTCGACATTCCGTTTGAGCTGCTGCGCATCGAAAGCCCGAGTGCGGAAAACAAGGGCCACGGCCCCAATCCGCCGCCCCCGCCAATCGGAAAAGCCAATGTCGGCGTCACCCGCGCCGACGCCGTCGGCCGCTACGCCGTGCGCATCAGCTTCGACGACGGCCACGACACCGGGCTCTATTCCTGGGATCTGCTCTACACGCTCGGCCGCGAGAAAGAGCAGCGCCTGCGCGTTTATCGTGAAACATTGGCCCAACGCAGCCTGCGGGACGAAGCATGAGCAACGAACGCAAACGCGAATTGCTCCGCGAGTACAAAGAGCGCCCCAAGCGCCGCGGCGTGTACGCCGTGCGCTGCGCGCCGACCGGCCAGATCTGGGCGTCCTCGTCCCCAACGCTTGATAGCCAGGAGAACTCACTCTGGTTTCAGCTGCGCACCGGCGGCCATCCTAATCGCGAGCTGCAAGCGGCTTGGACGCAACACGGCGATACTGCGTTCAGGTATGACATCGTCGCCGAACTCGCCGACGAACCCGAAAGCGCCTACGCACTCCGCGCCGATCTAAAAGCGCTCGAAGACGAATGGCGCGAAAAACTCGGCGCGAAGAAAGTGACGGGCTGAGCGAGACGCAATCACAATGTGCAATCGCTACGCGTCCGACATCCGCAAAGCCAATCTTGAGCGCGAGTATTACGGCTTCGAGGAATGGAGCGAGACGGGCCAGAACATCGTGCTGGAGGTTTTCCCCGACCGCATCGGCCCGGTGATCCGCAAACGCCTCGACGGCACGCTCGAATGGGCGGCGATGCGCTGGGGCTTGCCGGGCCCGCCGCAATTCGGCGCGCTACCCATCACCAATCTACGCAATGTCGCCAGCGCGCATTGGCGCCCGCTGCTCGGCGTGGAGCATCGCTGCCTCGTGCCGTTCACCGCCTTCAGCGAATACGACGATGCCTCGCCTAAAGGCGCGAAGGTGTTGCGCTGGTTCGCGCGACCCGATCGCGGCATGGCGATGTTCGCCGGCATCTGGTGCGAATGGGAAGGCGTACGCGGCACGAAGAAGGAGCCGATCGAGGGCAAACACCTCGTGTTCTCGTTCCTCACCACCGAAGCCAAAGACCTCGTCCGCCCGATCCACGCCAAGGCGATGCCGCTCGTGCTCACCGACCACGCCCAGCAACAAGAATGGCTCACCGCCCCCACGGCCGACATCGCCAAAATCCAAGCCCGCAAACTGCCGACCGCAGCGCTGGAGATCATGCGCGACGATGAAGCGGAAATGTTCGCCCCGCCGCGGAAGAAGGCCGCGAAGTAAGCGGCGTGACCATCGTCACATCTTTAGGCCCAAGCGCCTAGTACCTTGGCTTCATCGGAACAGGGAGTTCCGGGGAGCAAAGCACATGACCAAGTTTTACAGCCTGATCGCAGCCGTCGCAGTTTTCATGCCCTTCGCCTTCGCCACAGCCACACAAGCCGCGCAAATCGTCGCCTGAGCCCAGACATGAAAATCAAAGCGATCTGAAAGGCCCGGAGCGATCCGGGCCTTTTAATGTAAGTGTTCGCCATGCTGGGCGAAAATTGGTTGCTGGGCGCCACCATAGCCTTCGGACTGTTTCTCCTCGCGCGCGATGAACGCGAGCGGCACAGAATCCCTGACAACAAGGAGCAGCCTAGCGTCATTCCAATTCTCATAATTGGACTCGTATTTGGCAGATTGCTGCAAAACCTTGGGGTGATCTAAGCCGCCAAACTCTCGCCCCGCAGCAGCTTCGGCAAATCGCCCGCGCCGCCGCCGGCGTATTTCATGAAGAACCGCCGCGCCGGACCTACCGCATTCACCGCCGCCAAGCCCAAGCCACGCGCGGCGCGGAGCGGTGCGATGTCGTTGCTGAACAGCTTGTCGAAAAATTCCATGCCCAGCGCCATCGTCACGTTGTCGAAGCGCCGCCAGCGTTGGTAGCGCTCCAAGATCGAAACATCGCCCGCGTCTAACCCTAAGCCCACGCCATCGGCGACGCATTCGGCCAAGGCCGCGCAATCCTTCAAACCCAAATTCAAACCTTGGCCCGCGAGCGGGTGAATGCCGTGTGCGCTGTCGCCGGCGAGCGCGACGCGTTGATCGATCATGCGCTCAGCCAATTGCAGCGACAGCGGATAGCCAAAGCGCGGCCCTTCCAGCTTCAGCGCGCCAAGGAAATCGCCGAAGCGCAAACGCAATTCAGCCAGGAAATCTTCCTCCGGCATTTTCAGCAAAGCATCAGCCGCCGCGCGCGGTTCCGCCCAGACAATGTTCGACCGTTCGCCCTTCAGCGGCAAAATCGCGAACGGCCCGTTCGGCAAAAAGAATTCATGCGCCACCGCATCATGCGGCTTCTCATGTTGGATGGTCGCGACGATCGCTGTCACCGGGTAATCCCAACCGATGGTGCGGATGCCCATCGCCGGCCGCACGAACGAACGCCGCCCATCCGCGCCCACCAACAACGGCGCGCGATATTTTTTCCCGTCAGAAAGCGTCGCGGTCACGCCGGCTGGATCGCGCTCAATCGCGCTGACCGACATCGGCTGAATCATTTTGATCGAAGGCCGCGCCTTCACCGCTTTATCGAGCGCCGTGCGCACGTACCGCGCTTCCAGCATCAGCCCGAGCGGCTCGTCGTGATCGTGCAATTCGCTGCGGTCGAAATGCAGATGCAGCAGCGAAGCCCCGCCCTTGCGCGCGGCGGCGCTCATGCGGCCGTCCGTGACCATGATCTGCTCGATCGGCTGCGCCACCCGGTCGAGATCGTCGCCCATGCCGAGCGCGCGCCACATCCGGTAGGAGGCGAAAGCGATTGCAAAGGCGCGGCCGTCAAAGGCTGGGGCCAAGGTGTCCGCGGGCTTCGACGCGTCGACCACCAGGACCGACAAGCCGGCCTGATCCAGCGCCAGCGCCAAGGTTGGCCCCACCAAACCGCCGCCCGCGATCAGCACGTCGGCGTCGAAACCACGTCCATTGCTCATGGCCAACGATAGGCACGCTGCACTTTTGCTGTCGATGCGGCGGCGGCGCGCAAGGGCCGAGCAGGGCGCCTCTTTTTTGCGCACTCACGCTGCACTGCACTATGGAGAGGCATTCATACCTTGCTCACCACGCCCCACGCCCCGCCAATCGCACCGGTCCAGATCATCCAGTGGGAGCGGGGTAATGACTGCAAAAGAGAATAGGCTGCGCGCGCTATGGCGCTCGCTTCAAATAGGAGCGGTATCGCTCGCCGCTGCGTTCGCGCTGACGGCGATCGCGCCCGACATGGCGTTCGCGCAAGAAGCGCCGGTCGCCGTGGAAGCGGTGGCGGCGCCGGAAGCGCCGACGGCGGAAGTCGTTGACGCCGTTGCTGAAGAAGCCGCCGCTATCACCGTGCCGGAAGCCAGCGTCGATAAGGGCGACGTGACCTGGATGATGGTCTCCACCATCCTGGTTCTGCTCATGATTATCCCGGGCCTGGCGCTGTTTTACAGCGGCCTGGTGCGCACCAAGAACGCGCTCTCCGTGCTAATGCAAGTCGGCACCGTGACCGTGATCGGTATGATCTTGTACGCGCTGGTTGGCTACAGCCTGTCGTTCACGACGGGCCCGAGCGCGTTCCTCGATCAATTCATCGGCGGCTCCGCGCGGTTCTTCCTGATCGACGGCGCAGACGGTTCGGACCTCTCCTACAATCTGGTCGCCACGTTCTCCACCGGTATTTATCTGCCGGAATTGGTTTTCATCGTCTTCCAAATGACCTTCGCCTGCATCACCGCGGCGCTGGTGCTCGGCGGCTTGGCCGAGCGCGTGAAGTTCATCGGCGTCGTGCTGTTCGCCATTCTGTGGCCGCTGCTCGTCTATTATCCGATGGCGCACATGGTCTGGTGGTGGCCGGGCCCGGATCTGGTCGCGAGCGGCACGCCTGCCGTCGGCGGCTTCATCTGGAATTTCGGCGCGCTTGATTTCGCCGGCGGTACGGTCGTCCACATCAACTCAGGTATCGCGGCTCTCGTGGGCGCGATCGTGATTGGCCGCCGCACCAGCTACAAGAAGGAGCCGATCCCGCCGCACTCGCTGATGATGACGCTCATCGGCACCGGCCTGCTCTGGTTCGGCTGGTTCGGCTTCAACGCCGGCTCGAACCTGGAATCGAATTATTATTCGGTCCTCGCAATGGCCAACACCTTCCTCGCCCCGGCCGCCGCTGGCTTCTCATGGGTTCTGGTTGAGTGGGTGACAAAGGGCAAGGCGAGCTTGCTCGGCCTCTGCTCGGGCATCGTCGCTGGCCTCGTTGCTGTAACCCCGGCTGCGGGCTTCGCGGGGCCGATGGGCGCAATCATTCTCGGCCTCGTTGTGGGTCCGGTATGCTTGTTCGCCTGCTCGGCGCTGAAGAACCTGCTGGGCTATGACGACAGCCTCGACGTCTTCGGGATCCACGGCGTGGGCGGCATTGTCGGCGCCATCGGCACCGGCCTTGTTGTGAACCCGGCTTGGGGCGGCGCTGGCGTGGTCGATTACGTCAACTGCGTCGAAGCGGGCGCTGTGCTCGCGACCTGCCCGGTCGCCGAATACAACCTCGTCGGCCAAGTCACCGCGCAGGCCAAGGGCGTGCTCGCCACGCTCGTGTGGTCGGGCGTTGGCTCGCTGATCATCTGGCTTGTCCTTCGCGTGCTGGGTCTGCTTCGCGTTTCGAAGGAAGTCGAACAGGAAGGTCTCGACGTCGCAGAGCACGGCGAGGCCGCCTACCATCCCTAAGACGACCTAGGGGTTCTCCTCCTCACTTTGGGCGCGGTTCTTTGGAACCGCGCCCTTTTTATTTTTACCTTTGTAAACAGCGATTTTCCGCAACCAAGATGAACGCGTCGGTAACTCTGTTCGCGCCCGAATCTTCATCCCTCGTTTACCCGAAAGGACAACAGTCCCGAACCGGCACAGGCCACCGAAAGGCGCCCCACTTCCATGACCGACGACGCTTACCACCAAGGGGGAAGAATCCCCTCCGTCGCCAGTTCCGCTGCGGGGCGTCTCGCCTTGAAGCGTGCGGCAGCCTCCGTGGGCGCGGCCATCCTTGGCGCGTACGGCCTGGGCGCGGTGCTCACCTATTCGCCCGAAGACCCGAGCCTCAACGTCGCCGCGAACGGCGCGACGCATAATCTCTTCGGCGCCTCAGGCGCTATCGTGGCCGATCTTGCGATTCAAGTTTTGGGCGCGGCAGCCCCGCTCGCATTCGCTGCGTTGCTTGCGGCCGGTGCGCTGCGCATTGCGCGTCAACAGCTCGTCATGAGCATCGATCGGCGTCGTGTGTTCGCCGCCATCGCCGGCGTGCTGTTGCTCGGCGCGGCGGCGGCGACCATTCCAACGCCCGACGGCTGGCCGCTGAGCGTTGGCTTCGGCGGCATGATCGGCGACGGCGTCGCCGGCTTAATGTCTGGCCTCGCTTCGATGCCAGGCCTGCCATTCCCACGCGTACTCACAGGTTTGCTCTGCGCCATCGGCGGCATTCTCGCCATCGGCTGGTCTTTCCAAGTGCGCAAGGAAGACGTGAAGAACGCCGCCGCCACCGCGCGTCGCCTCGCTGACGGCGCAGGCCAGCGCGCGCAACGCGCCATCTCCTATGTCTCCGATAAAACCCGCCGCGAAGAAGAACAACCGAGCGAGCGCATGTACGAGCGCGCCGCCAACATCGCGCGCGAAGAACGTGCGCCGGCGCCCGAGCAACAACCACGCGCCCCGCGCCCGCAACGCCCAGCCCCGCGCGCTGAAGAGCGTGCGCCGCGTGCAGCGCAGCCGCCGCGCGAAGCCGCACCCAAGCCGCCAAAGCGCGCCGCCAAAGAGCATTCGACCTTCAGCTTCGGCCGTCCGTTCGAATTGCCCGACACCGATCTGCTGGCGGAGCCGAAGCAGCGCATCAATCAAACCGACGCGCAAACACTGCACGCCATGAGCCGTCAGCTCGAAGGCGTGCTCGCGGATTTCGGCGTGCAAGGCGAAGTGCTCTCCGCGCGCCCCGGCCCCGTCGTTACTTTGTTCGAGTTCGAACCCGCCGCCGGCGTGAAATCCTCGCGCGTCATCGGCCTCTCCGACGACATCGCGCGCTCCATGTCCGCGACCGCCGCGCGCGTCGCCGTCATTCCCGGTCGCAACGCCATCGGCATCGAGCTGCCCAACGGCAAGCGCGAAACCGTTTATCTCAACTCGCTGCTCAACAGCGCGTCCTTCGTTGGCACGCAAGGCGATTTGCCGCTGGCGCTCGGCGAGACCATCGAAGGCGACCCCTTCGCCGCCGACCTCACGAAGATGCCGCACTTGCTCATCGCCGGCACCACGGGCTCGGGCAAATCGGTCGGCATCAATGCGATGATCCTGTCGCTGCTCTACAAGCACACGCCCGACGAGTGCCGCTTCATCATGATCGACCCGAAGATGCTGGAGCTCAGCGTCTATGAGGGCATCCCGCACTTGCTGCACCCGGTCGTGACCGATCCAAAGAAAGCCGTCGTCGCGCTGAAATGGGTCGTGCGCGAGATGGAGGATCGCTATCGCCGCATGTCGAAGCTCGGCGTGCGCAACATCTCCGGCTACAACGAGCGCGTCTCCGATGCGCTGGAGCGCGGCGAGCGCCTCGAGCGCACCGTGCATGCGGGCTTCGATCCCTCGAGCGGCGAGCCGATCTACGAAACCCGCGAACTACCGCTCGAGCCGATGCCGTACATCGTCGTCGTCATCGACGAGATGGCCGATCTCATGATCACGGCCGGCAAGGAAATCGAAGCCGCCGTGCAGCGTCTCGCGCAAATGGCGCGCGCCGCCGGTATCCACGTCATCATGGCGACGCAACGCCCCTCGGTCGACGTCATCACCGGCACGATCAAAGCCAATTTCCCGACGCGCATCTCCTACCAGGTCACGTCGAAGATCGACTCGCGCACCATCCTTGGCGAACAAGGCGCCGAACAATTGCTCGGACAGGGCGACTTGCTGTTCATGGCCGGCGGCGGCCGCATCCGCCGTCTGCACGGCCCTTACGTGACCGACGGCGAAGTCGAACGCGTGGTCGATATGTTGAAGGCGCAAGGCGCACCGCAATATCGCACCGACGTCACGCAGGAGCCGAACGAGAACGCAGGCTCCGACGAACCCGAATTGTTCGACAACGAAGGCGGCGACGAATTGCTCGAACGCGCCATCGAGATCGTGCAACGCGACCGCAAAGCCAGCACAAGCTACCTGCAGCGCCGCCTAAGCATCGGCTACAACCGCGCCGCCACGTTGATCGAGCGCATGGAAAAAGCTGGCATTATCTCGACCGCGAACGCGGCGGGTAAGCGGGATATTCTGATCGATGAGCTGGAGGATGAGGATTAGGGATTTGGCGCGCGAGGGATCGCCTGACGGCGCGTGCCTTTCTCACCAGTCCACGAGAACTCAAGCGCGGTCGTCGTCGCGGACAGAGTAATCATGGCGTCGTCGCCGCCGATGTCCTTCCATTGCTTCTTGAGCAAATCGAGGACGTCACGCAGCTTATGGCCATCGACAGATACAATGATCTCCCACGAGCCTTGCGCGGCAACTGAGGTTTCAACGTAAGGCGTCTCGACGCTCACGCCGTCCGCATCAGGCTTGATTTCCGTTGTTCAACGGATCGACCCACGAAATCCCGCGGGTACCCGACGCGGCCCCAGTTTGTCGGCGGCTTCGCGTAAATCGCAGCGGCGAAGAAGAACCGACATCTTTATCCTCAAAGACCTCCTACAGCGCGCTCTTGGTTGAGCGCGAACAGCTTCTCTAGGATTTCTTGGTCTGAAAGTTCGGCAGGCCAGCCGTAGGCTGCGGCCACCGCCGGCGTCGAGATTCTTGTGCAACATATCGAGCCACGTTGGCCGCTCATTCGCGTTCAACAACTCCTCGGCCCAAGCCGGGAAAAACGATCGAACACCGGGGCGCGTGTGAAGCGCGCATCCTCCGCCGCAAGGCGGACTCTTCTTTACCACCGCGCGCCAAAACGCGCGCCGCCTCCCTTTGTTCGGGATTCGGATTTCGGTTGTCGGTTTTCGGGTCGTCTGCGTTTCGTACGGAGCGCGGGCGTATAAACACGCGCCATCGCCCGATCCCCGAAAACCGATCTACTCAATTTCCCAATCAATCTCCCCACGCACATCCACCGGCACACGCTCACACAGCGCTTTGTGCAAGCCCGCTTGCGTCGAGCGGCGCGGCGCACGGAAGACGTAATCGATGCGGCGCTTGGAGAAGGATTTGTCCTCCTTGATCAGCTTGCAGCCCATATCCGCGAGCACCGCGCGATACGCTTCGGCCGCATCGCGCACGCGCCCTTCCGGAATTTCGTGCACCTCAAGCTCGCACACCGGATGGCCGTCGAACACATAGATGAGCGCCCACGCGACGATCGCCGCGATCACCGCAAAGTGCGGCATGTTGAGGCCAGCAATCAGGCCCAAGAGGGTCACGATAATGAGCCGGCCGGTGTCGCGCGTGGACGCGGTGTCGGTGCGAAAGCGCATCAGGCCGCCAAGCCCGAAGATCACGAAGCCGACGACCATGCCGTACGCCAGCACGATCTCGCCAACGACGGCGCCGACGAAGGCGTACATGATGTACACCTTCGGCATCTCCGCCTCTTCCCGCGTATCGATCGTGCGCGCCGTAGTCGGGTGAAATGCGATGGCCGCGCCGAGGGCTATGGCCAACGCCAAGGCTGCGATGAATTCCACGATCTGCGGCCCGTCAAGGAATCCGGCCCAGCCGATCGACGGCAGCATCTGCGTCGTGTCTGCGAACATTCCCTCACCCCGCGAATCGAAACGTGGGTGCGATCAAAGGCTTGTGAACCGCATTCGCCAAGCCCACTCGCCGCCCGGATGAACCGCGTCTGAACCGAAAAGGCTATTTCTGGGCAAAGCGAACCCTTTTTTTCGCCATGCGTTTCCGCCACATGACACATATGAACAGACGCCTCGCCCTTCTCGGCCTTTCCGCCCTGGTTTTCGCGCCAAACGCGCTCGCCCAAGAGCTGCGCCCGCGCACCAGCGACGCCGCCACTTTGGTCACGCTCGAAGGCGCCGAGCGCGCCGCAGCATTGACCCGCGTCAACGCCGCCCTCAACGGCGTGCGCGCGCTGCAGGGCCGTTTCACGCAAACTTCGCCTGGCGGCAGCCGCGCGACCGGCCAATTCTATCTGCAACGCCCCGGCAAGCTGCGCTTCCAATACGACCCGCCGGCGACGCTACTGATTGTCTCCGACGGCAGCGTCGTCGCTATGCGCGATACCGCGATGCGCACGACGGAACGCACGCCGTTGCGCTCTACGCCGCTGCATTTGATTTTGGGCGAGAACATCAATCTCGAACGCAACGCGCGCATCATCCGCGTGTCGCAAGCGGGAGAGTGGACGGTCGTCACCGCGCGCGATCGCACCGGTGAAATGGATGGCGCGCTCTCACTGCACTTCGACGCGGCGAATCAATTGCGCTCATGGGACGTCACCGACGCGACCGGCGCCCGCACGCGCGTGACGTTGTCGGACATTACGCAGCCGGCCAGCCTCGACCGTAACCTCTTCCGCCTGGAGGACGTACTCCAGCAGAACCGCCCGGGCCGTCGTTAGGATAAGGCGAGCTCGCGGCGCGCAAGCCAAATGCCGAGTGATTTGGCAAGAGGTTTCTCCAGCATAGGTCTTGAATTTTTGGCCGGCGTGGCGTAGATACATCAGGCACGGTCGCCGCAACATCCCCCTGGATTAGCGTCGTCCCCCCCGCTGACCGATCCAGCAGCGGCGACCGCGACAGCCGGTTTTTCCCCTGCCGGCAAAGATAGCGTCCTCCCTCAAGGCGCAACGAAGGCCCGGTCGCTGAATGCGATCGGGCCTTCCGCTTTTGGGCGCTCGCTTTTACGCCAGCGTCACGTCAAAGAGAGCCATGCTAAAAATCGCGACTTGGAACATCAATTCCGTGCGGCTGCGGATCGAGATGGTTTGCCGCTTTTTGGGTGAAGCCAAACCGGACGTTTTGTGCCTGCAAGAAATCAAATGCCGTGACGGCGAATTCCCGGCCAACGCCTTCAAGAACGCCGGCTACCGCCACATGCATGTCGTCGGCCAAAAGGGCTGGCACGGCGTCGCTATCGTCTCGCGCCACAAGCTCACGCCGATCGAAGCGCCGCCCTTGTGCGAAAAGAAGGAAGCGCGCGTCGCGGCGGTGAAGCTGCAAGGCGTCGAGATCCATAATCTCTACGTCCCCGCCGGCGCCGATGTGCCCGATCCCGTCGCCAACCCGAAATTCGCCCACAAGCTCGACCTGCTCGACCGCATGAAGCGCGATTACGGTAAGCGTCGCGGCAAGGCGCCGATGATCCTGGTCGGCGATCTCAACGTGGCGCCCGGTGAGAACGACGTCTGGAGCCACAAGCAATTGCTCGATGTCGTGAGCCACACGCCCAGCGAGACCACCCGCCTGGAGGCTGCGCGCGAGGCGGGCGGCTTCGTCGATATCGCGCGCCTGCACAAGCCAGACCCGGAAAAGCTCTTCACTTGGTGGAGTTACCGCAGTCCCGACTGGACTAAGAACAATCGCGGCCGCCGCTTGGATCACATCTGGGCCACGGACGACATCGCGCCCGCCTCGCAGGCCGCTGCGTTCCAAATCCACACCCTCTGCCGCGGCTGGGAGCGCCCCAGCGACCACGTGCCCGTGGTGGCCGGCTTCAAACTCTGACCCCTCGTCGCAACCCGCATTGAGCTACAAATCGCGGGCGTTACGATGCACGCATCAAATCTGGGGGACTTCGAATGCAGCTTTCACGACGCACTCTTCTCGGCGCCGGCGCGGCAAGCGCCGCCCTTCTTTCCGGCTGCGCAAGCACCGCACCGGTCGAAACGGTAGCCCCCGCCACCCCCAGCGCCCAGCTCACCGCCACCCTCGACCGCACCGTCGCCGCGATCCTCCGCCAATCCCCCGAGCGCTGCACCAGCCTCGGCCTCAGTGAAGAGCGCGCCGGCTATCGCTTCATCGACAAACTGAGCTCCTCGAGCAAAGCGTCCGCGCGCGAATATCGCGGCATCATCCAGAGCGCGCTCACCGAATTGCGCACTATTGATCGCAACGCGCTGCCCGCGAATGAGCAAGTCACGCTCGATGTTGTTGTCGCCTCGTATGAGAACAGCCTGGCGACGTCGCGCTTCGAAGTCGGCGGTGGCGCTGGCGGGCCGTATATCGTCACGCAGCTGACGGGAGCGTACCGCAACACACCCGATTTCCTCGACAACCAGCACCCGCTGCGCACGCGTGATGAAGTCGACGGCTTCTTCGGCCGCCTCGACGCCTACGTGCGCAATCTGGACGAAGAGACCGACGTCATCGGCGAAGACGCAGCAGCGGGTGTGATCCCGCCGGATTTCGCGATCGACCGCACGCTGACGCAAATGGATGCGTTCACTTCAACGCCATCCGCGCAGAATTTGCTCGTCCAAACCTTGGTGCGCCGCCTGCCTCAAACGGCGGAACTAACGGATGCGGAGCGCACGAGCTACGTCAGCCGCGCCGAAGCGGCCGTGCGCGACGCGATCTATCCAGCTTACGAACGCCAAAAGGCGGCGCTGCGCGAAGTGCGCCGGAACGCCGTGCATGACGCTGGCGTCTGGCGCTTACCGCAGGGTGCTGAAATGTATGCCGCAGCGCTGCAGAGCCGCACGACAACGACGATGTCGCCGGACGAGATCCACAACATCGGCCTCGAACTCATCGCGCAATTCCACAGCGAGATGGATCAAATCCTGCGCAGCCAAGGCATGACACGCGGTAGCGTAGCCGCGCGGGTGCAGCAGCTCTCGCGTCGGCCAGATCAGCTCTACCCGAACACCGACGCAGGCCGCGCGCAAATCCTCGCCGACCTCAACGCGCAAACGCGCGTGATCGAAGCGATGATGCCACGCGCCTTCAACACGCTGGCGCAAGCGCAATTGGAGATCCGCCGCGTACCTGTGACGACCGAAGCCGGCGCGCCGGGCGGCTATTACCAACGCGCAGCTCTCGATGGCTCGCGTCCTGGGGCGTACTACATCAATCTGCGCGACACGGCCGAATGGCCGAAATTCACGCTGCCGACGCTGAATTTTCACGAGGGCGTACCGGGCCATCACTGGCAGATTTCGATCCAGCAAGAATCCGGCGCCATCCCCTTCATCCGCAGTGCGATGCTAGGCTTCAGCGCGTTCAGCGAAGGCTGGGGGCTCTACGCAGAGCAACTCGCCAACGAACTTGGCGCATACGACAACGATCCACTGGGCCGCCTCGGCTATCTTCAGTCGGCGACGTTCCGCGCGTCGCGCCTCGTCTGCGACACCGGCATTCACCACAAGCGCTGGACGCGTGAGCAAGCCATCGCTTCGATGGTTGAGGCCACCGGCGATCAAGAAAGCTCCATCACCACCGAGATCGAGCGCTATTGCGTGTGGCCGGGCCAAGCGTGCTCCTACATGGTCGGCCGCCAAGCCATTAACCGTATGCGCGACAGCGCACGCGGCGCGCTGGGCGCCCGCTTCGACCTGAAGAGCTTCCACGACACGATGCTGGCTAACGGCGCGGTGCCGCTTTCGGTGCTCGAGCGCATCTTGAACGAATGGGTCGCGGCGCAAGGCTAGCGCGGCGATTTTCCAGTACCGTTCCAAGCAACGCCGGCGGAGCACCTCCGCCGGCGCATTGCTGCTCTGAATTTGTCGTTGCTACCGGTAGCAATCGGCATTGCGGCAGCAGGTCACATCGGCCGCGCAGAACCTGTTTGACATGGGCTTCCCCAAGCACGCTTCTTGCACCCAATCATGCGCGCGCGGCTCACAAGCTGCGCCTGGAGGGATTCCGTGACCGCAAGTATTCCTGGCCTTCACCCGGCTCCGACGAAACACCAAAAGCTCGTCGCATGGGTCGAAAGCATCGCCGCGCTGACTAAGCCGGATCGCGTCTATTGGTGCGATGGTTCCGAGGAAGAATGGGAACGCTTGACGACCGAGCTCGTCGCCGCCGGCACGCTGAAGAAGCTCGACGAAAACAAGCGTCCGAATTCCTATTACGCCGCCTCCGATCCAAAGGACGTTGCGCGTGTCGAGAGCCGCACCTTCATCTGCTCGCAGGCCCAAGGCGACGCCGGCCCTTCGAACAATTGGATTGCACCGGCTGAAATGCGCGAAAAGCTTGGCGGCCTCTTCGACGGCGCCATGCGCGGCCGCACCATGTACGTCGTGCCCTTCTGCATGGGCCCGCTGGGGTCAAAGATTTCGCAGCTCGGTGTTGAGATCACCGATTCCGGTTACGTCGCCGCTTCGATGCGCATCATGACGCGCATGGGCAAAGGCGCGCTCGATCAGCTTGGCGAAGACGGCTTCTTCGTCCCCGCTGTGCACACGCTCGGAGCGCCGCTGAACGCCGGCGACAAGGACGTGCCTTGGCCGTGCAACGAAGAAAAGTGGATCGTGCATTTCCCGGAAACGCGCGAAATCTGGTCTTACGGCTCCGGCTACGGCGGCAACGCGCTCCTGGGCAAGAAGTGCTTCGCACTGCGTATCGCCTCCGTGATGGCGCGCGATGAGGGTTGGCTTGCCGAGCACATGCTCATCCTGAAGCTCACCAATCCGGAAGGCCAGGCGAAATACATCGCCGCCGCCTTCCCGTCCGCCTGCGGCAAGACCAACCTCGCGATGCTGCAGCCGACGATCCCCGGCTGGAAGGCCGAGACGATCGGCGACGACATCGCCTGGATGCGTTTTGGCGACGACGGAGGCTTGTACGCGATCAATCCAGAAGCTGGCTTTTTTGGCGTCGCACCGGGCACTGGTTCGAAGACGAACAAGTCCGCGCTGGAAACGCTGCACTCCAACACCGTGTTCACGAACGTCGCGCTTACGGCCGATAACGACGTGTGGTGGGAAGGTCTGACGGAAACGCCGCCGGCTGGTCTCACGGACTGGCAAGGCAATGCCTGGCTGCCGGACTCCAAATTCCCGGCCGCGCACCCGAACTCACGCTTCGCCGTGCCCGCCGGCCAATGCCCGGTAATCGCGCCGGAATGGGAAGATCCCAAGGGCGTGCCGATCGATGCGATCCTGTTCGGCGGCCGTCGCGCTTCTGCTGTGCCGCTCGTGACCGAAGCGTTCGATTGGGCGCATGGCGTGTTCTTGGCGTCGAACGTGGCGTCTGAAGGTACGGCTGCTGCTGAGAACAAGGTCGGCGAGTTGCGCCGCGATCCGTTCGCGATGCTGCCGTTCTGCGGCTATCACATGGGCGACTATTTCGCGCACTGGCTGAAGATCGGCGAGCGCCAAGGCGCCAAGCTGCCGAAGATCTTCTTCGTGAATTGGTTCCGCAAGAACCAAGACGGCAAGTTCATCTGGCCGGGCTTTGGCGACAACGCGCGCGTGCTCAAATGGGTGAGCGAACGTCTCGATGGCAAAGCCGCCGCCAATGACACGCCGATCGGCCGTGTGCCGACGGTCGCATCGCTCGACACGAGCGGCCTCTCGCTCTCAAACGATGCGCTCGACACGCTGCTCGGCGTCGATCTCGATGTCTGGGACGAAGAAGCCTCGTTGGTCACGCCGCACTACGAAAAATTCGGCGATCGTCTGCCGCAACGTCTGTGGGATGAGCACGAAGCTCTGCTCGCGCGCCTTGCTGATGCGCGTAGCTGCAAAGTGAAGATCGCCGCAGAGCGCGGTCCCGCTTCACCGCGCGTCGCTGCGAACTAAAAAGCGCACCGCAAAAACGACAGACGCCCCGGTTCATGCCGGGGCGTTTTTTGTGCGTGATCCGGGCGTGACCATCGTCACATCTTTAGGCCCAAGCGCCTGGTACCTTGGCTTCATCGGAACAGGGAGTTCCAGGGAGCAAAGCACATGACCAAGTTTTACAGCCTGATCGCAGCCGTCGCAGTTTTCATGCCCTTCGCCTTCGCGACAGCCACGCAAGCCGCGCAAATCGTCGCCTAACCGCCCATGCAAAATCCAGAAAGCTAAAAGGCCCGGAGCGATCCGGGCCTTTTGATTTTTCTAGACCTGTAAGCGATAGCCACCCGTCTCGGTGATCAGGAGCTTTGGGCTTTGCGCGTCCGGCTCGATCTTTTGGCGCAGGCGGTAGATGTGCGTTTCCAGCGTGTGCGTGGTGACGTTGGCGTTGTAGCCCCAGACTTCGCGCAACAGCTCGTCGCGACCAGCCGGCTTCTCACCTGAGCGATAGAGGTAGCGCAGGATGGCCGCTTCCTTATCGGTGAGGCGGATCTTCTTTTCTTGCGGGTCGATCAACAACCGCACCGCAGGGCGGAATTCATATGGGCCAATGCGATAGACCGCGTCCTCGCTGGCTTCATGGCTGCGCAAATGGGCGCGAATGCGCGCAAGCAGCACTGAGAATTTGAACGGCTTCAGCACGTAATCATTCGCGCCGGCGTCCAGACCCTGGACCTGCTGCTCTTCTTCTTGCGCGGCGCCCGTCAGCATGATGATCGGGGCTTTGACACCCTGGTCGCGGAGCTGCTTGCACGCCTCGAAGCCGTCCATGTCCGGCAGGCTGACGTCGAGCACGATCGCGGCCGGCTTTTGGTCGGCCGCCGCGATGAAGCCTTCAGCAGCCGAAGCGGCGCCGACGCCCCCGAAGCCATCTTCGAGGTCGAATTGTTCGACTAACGCCTGACGGAGGTCAGCATCGTCGTCGATAATGAGGATGGTCGTTTCGCGTGACATCGGCCGTCCAGGTGCAGGGCTTAAAGCCTAACCTGATGCTTATGACCATGTCCTTTCACGCTTTTGCAATCTCGCTCGCGCTTTAGACCCTATTTCCGAACAGCGCGGAGCCTACACGGACCTGGGTGGCGCCGAAGGCGATGGCGGTCTCGAAATCGTCGCTCATGCCCATGCTGAGGGTGGCAATCCCGTTGCGGGCGGCGATCTTCGCCAGCAACGCGAAATGCATCGCCGGCGCTTCGTCCACCGGCGGGATGCACATAAGGCCCGCGAGCGGCAGCCCAAACTCCTCCCGGACGGACCTGATGAATGCGTCCGCCTCGGCTGGAACGACCCCCGCCTTCTGCGGCTCCTCGCCGGTATTCACCTGCACCAGCAGCTCAGGGCTGCGGCCAAGCTTGTGTGCGGCTTCGGCTAGAGCCTTGGCCAGCTTTGGCCGATCGACGCTATCGATGGCGTCAAACAGCGCCACGGCGTCCCCAGCCTTGTTAGACTGGAGCGGCCCAATCAGTCGCAGCTTCAGATCCGGAAAGCGCGCCCGACGTTCAGTCCAGCGCGCCTGCGCTTCCTGGACGCGGTTCTCGCCATAAAGACGCTGCCCTGTGGCGAGCATGGCCTCGACGCGCTCGTCCGGCTGTAGTTTGGATACGGCCACCAGCGCCACGTCGTCTGGCGCACGCTGGCTGACCCGCGCCGCTTCAGCGATGCGGGCGAGTATGGCGGCGCGGTTGGCGGCGATGTCGGAAATGAGGTCCATGGGATCGATACACGCACTAGCGGCGCAAGCGCAGCGGCTCAACAGCGAGGCAGGCGCGGGCGGCATTCCGGCGCTGTATTTCTTCACCGACCCGCTGCGAACGCCCGATCCCATCGCGACCGCCAAACGCCTGCCGCGCGGTACGGCCATCGTTTATCGGCATTTTGGCGCCGATGATCGCGCCAGAGTCGCGCGCCAGCTTGCCGCCGTCAGCCGTTCGCGCGGCATGGTTTTGCTGATCTCGGCCGACCGCGCTCTTTCGCGCCGCGTGGGCGCGGCTGGCGTGCATTGGCCGGAGAAGCGCATGCCAACGCAGCGAGATCACGCCTTTGCAATAGAGACGGCCTCCGCCCATTCGGCCGAAGCCTTGGCGCGAGCCGGTGCGTTTGGCGCCGATGCATGTGTGCTCGCGCCTGTGTTCGACACGCGCAGCGCCTCGGGCAATGCAGCGCTTGGTCTGTTTCGCGCTAGCCAAATGGCGCGCGCCGCACGGCTCCCGGTCATCGCGCTGGGTGGAATTGACGAAAAAAATGCGCGCACGCTGATCGGGCGCGGATTTGCCGGATTAGCTGCTGTAGAAGCGTTCGCCGCTTAGAAGCGGAACGCCGACTCGATGCGCACGCCCGCCCGCGCTTCTTCTTCTTCGGTCGGCCGCGCAATCGGGCTCAAGGCCGGCGCGGTTTCGACACTGACTTCGCCGCCCACGCGGACGCTCGGCGTGAATTGGTAGAAGGCGCCGACCGACGTCTGGTCGCCACGGCTTTCCGGGAGACGCTCAATGCGCTGAGCTTCGCGCACATCCAGCGTAACGCCCCAGCGTTGGTTCATCGCCCAGGACGGCGCCAGCACGCGGTCATTCTCGACATCGCCGGTGATGTTTTCGGTCACGCCGCCGGAGGTGGTGAAGCGCTGGTACCAGGGCACCGCTGCGCGGCTGGCTGCTGATTCCGTAACGGTCGCCGGGGCGGCGACAGGGCGGTCTTGCGCGTGCGCGACGCCAGCGGTCGCCAAAACGGCGGCCCCCGCGATCACGAATGCAGACCCCTTAAACACGTCAAATCCCCACAGCGAAGACGCCCTAGCAGATCAATATAACCGAATCGATCGCCGAGCGCAGTGAACTTTAGGACACAGGTCTTGCGAATATTTCGTCAAGAACGAGGCCAAAGCGCCCAAGTTCCCCTTAGGTTAACCAGCCAAGCGAGGCGCCGCCACAACATCGCCGGGTTCGCAGTGGACCCCTGGCCCTGGACGGGACGCATGTTATATGGGCGCTCGCGCTGCGTCGGGGGACGACGCAGGCACACCGAATTGCGGAGGGAATGCTGATGTCGCAGGCTGGGCGCACGTTGATTAATGGCGCACTTTTGACGGTCGCCGTCCTTGGCCTTTCCGCCTGCTCTGTCTTCGGCCGCGACAACGATAACGGTTCCGCGTCGGCGGGCTCGGCGGTTGAAGAAGGCATCGGCGTCAACTCGTTCCTGTGGCGCGCCTCGCTCGACACGCTGAACTTCATGCCACTCGCATCGGCCGATCCGTTCGGCGGCGTCATCATCACCGATTGGTATTCGGACCCGACCACGCCGACCGAGCGCTTCAAAGCGACGGTCTATATCCTCGACACGCGCCTGCGCGCCGACGCGCTCAACGTCTCGATCTTCCGTCAGCAACAACAAGGCGGCGCTTGGGTTGATGCGACGGTCGATCCGGCGACGGAAATCCAGATCGAGAACGCGATCCTGACGCGCGCGCGCCAACTCCGCCTCGGCCAATTGCCGCAGTAAAGCGTTACGCGCCATTGCCGGAAATCAAGCGCTCCTCTAAGGGGCGTAGACATGTCGTCTAGGTACAATCACCGCGAAGTCGAGCCGAAATGGCGTGAGCGTTGGGCTGCGTCGGCGATTGATCGCGCGCTCGCGCCGTCTGAAGCTGAAGGCAAGAAGAAAGCCTACGTGCTTGAGATGTTTCCCTATCCGTCGGGACGCATCCATGTCGGCCATTCGCGCAATTACACGATGGGCGATGTCATCGCGCGCTTCCGGCGCTCGAGCGGCTACAACGTACTGCACCCGATGGGCTGGGATGCGTTTGGCCTACCGGCGGAAAACGCCGCGATGGAGCGCGGCATCCATCCGAAAGGCTGGACCTACGACAACATCGCCGCGATGCGCGAACAGCTGAAATTGCTGGGCCTCGCCATCGATTGGTCGCGCGAACTCGCGACCTGCGACGCGACCTATTACAAGCATCAGCAAGCGATGTTCTTGGCATTCTGGAAGAACGACCTCGTCTATCGCAAGAAGCAAAAGGTGAATTGGGACCCGGTCGACAACACCGTGCTCGCCAACGAGCAGGTGGTGGACGGCAAGGGTTGGCGCTCGGGCGCCACGGTAGAAACCCGCGAGCTTGAACAATGGGTGTTCCGCGTCACCGCTTATGCCGACGATCTGCTCGACGCGCTGACCAAGCTCGACAAGTGGCCAGACAAGGTCCGGCTGATGCAATCGAACTGGATCGGCAAAAGCCAGGGCGCGAAGATTTGGTGGGACATCGCATCCGCGCCGGACTTCCTGCCGCCCTCGCCGACCGGCGAACCAAACCACGCGCGCGACCCGATCGAAGTTTACACCACGCGCCCCGACACTTTGTTCGGCGCAAGCTTCCTGGCGCTCGCGCCGGATCATCCGCTAACCAAAGCGATCGCCGAACATCGCCCCGATGTTGCGGCGTTCATTGCCGAATGCGCAGCGCTCGGCACAAGCGAAGCCGATATCGAGAAAGCCGAGAAAAAAGGCGTCGATCTTGGCGTGCGCGTGAAGCACCCGTTCGATCCAAGCTGGGAATTGCCGGTGTGGGCCGCGAATTTCGTGCTTTCGTCCTATGGCACAGGCGCGATCTTCGGCTCACCCGCCGGCGACCAACGCGACCTCGACTTCGCCAACAAATTTAAACTGCCGTTCAAGCCGGTTGTGCTGCCAGCAGGCGAAGACGCGGCGACCTAAGCGG
>Ga0315902_10003116_pt1 | contig 25113 bp, 20 predicted proteins | sample LakEriMetagenome_9_FD_203523 | JGI IMG/M metagenome (GOLD analysis project Ga0315902, IMG submission 203523) | Freshwater fungal communities from buoy surface, Lake Erie, Ohio, United States - Buoy 12 MA117 | ecosystem: Environmental > Aquatic > Freshwater > Lake > Lake biofilm | place: USA... | reverse complement strand
ACAGCAGCAGGCCGGTGAAGAACACCGGCAGCGAGACGCCGGCCGTCACCACCAGCCGGCACAGCTGGTCGACCCAGGAGCCGGGTCGGGTCGCGGCCAGCACGCCCAGCGGAATCGAGACCGACAGCGACAGCACCAGCGCGAACAGCGTGAGCTCGACCGAAGCCGGCAGCCGGGTCGCGATCTCGTGGGCGACCGGCTGACCGGTGTTCAGCGACTGACCCCAGTCGCCGGCGGCGAGGTCGCGCACGTAGCGGAAGAACTGCGTGGCAACCGGCTGGTCGAGCCCGAGCTTGGCCCGGATCTGTTCGACGGCCTCGACGCTGGCGGCATTGCCGGCGAAGTAGGCCGCCGGATCGCCCGGCAGCAGCCGGGTCAGGGCGAAGGTCACGAGCACGATGCCCGCGAGGGTCGGAAGCGACAGCAGCAGCCGCTTCAGGATCACGACGAACATCGGCTCGGCCTTTCGCGTGGAGTGATGCGCTGACGGCGTCAGTTCTTGACGATCTGACGGTAGTCGGGCTGCAGGTGGAACCAGTAGGTGAAACCGCTGATGTTCTTCTGCATGGCCACGTCCTGCGTCGGCTGGAACAGCGGGATCCGGGGCACGTCGACGTTGGCCTTGCGGATCATCGCCTTCACCTGGTCGTCATAGATCGCCTTGCTCTCCGGGAAGCGCGCGTTGGTGATGAAGCGATCCATCGCATCGTCCTGGTAGGACATCGTGTTGAACACCGCGTTCTGGCCGTGGTAGCACCAGTAGAAGAAGTACTCCGGGTAGTTGAGCCAGCCGCCGAAGCGGTTGATCATCATCGGCATGTCCTTCTTCAGCATCGCGGCCCGCCAGTTGGCGCCGGGCACCTTGTTGATCTGCAGCTTGATGCCGATCTGCGCAAGCGCTTCCTGCACCAGGATGGCCATCGGCTCGCTGATGGTTGCGCCGCCGAGATCGAAGGACAGCGTGCTCTCGAAGCCATTCGGGAAGCCGGCGTCGGCCATCAGCGCCTTCGCTTTCGCGAGGTCGGTGCCATAGCCGTGAGCCTGCGGCCAGAGGGTGGTCTTCGGCTCGTTGCTGCCACCGTAGAGCTTCACGCCGCGCCCGTAGAGGGCGGTGTCCCACATCTTGTCGTAGGGAAGCGCCCAGGCGACCGCCTGCCGGACCTTCGGGTTGTTGAAGGGCGGTTTCGTGACGTTCATGCCCAGGTAGAAGATCGCGTTCTCGATCGGCACCGAGGCGACCTTGACCTTGGCGGTATCGGCAGCGAGCTCGCCGAAGTCCTTGGGCGGCATGTCGTAGGTCATGTCGATGTCGCCGCGCAGCAGCAGCGCGCGCCGGTTGCCGGCGGAGGGCACGTCGCGCTGGATGATCCGGCGGATCTTGGGCATCGGCCCGTTCTTCCAGTCATCGTTGCGGACGTAGATGATCTCCTGGCCCGGCTTGTAGCTCTCGACCTTGTAGGCGCCGCCACCGGCGGTATTGGTCTTGAGCCAGTTGGCCGCCCAGGGGTCGGCCGGGGTCGCGTGCTTCTTGGCCAGCGTCGCGTTGTAGATCGACGCGACCGGCACCGCCATGTTCGGCATCGTCATCTTGTCAGGGCGCAGGAACTTCACCCGGAAGGTGGTGTCGTTGACCACCTCGAACTGCTCGGGCTTCTCGAGCGAGCCCGCGCGCATCTGGAACTGCGGGAAGCCGCCCATCGCGAGGGCACGCTCGTAGCTCCACTTGACGTCGGCGGCGGTCACCGGCGAGCCGTCGTGGAACTTCGCGCCCTTGCGCAGGTAGAAGGTGACGCCGGAGCCGTCCTTCGCGAGCTCCCAGCGCTCGGCGAGCTCGGGCTCGAGCTTGGCGAAGTCGTAGGTGGCCGTGCCGCTGGGCAGGGTCTTGCGGCCGTAGGTCATCAGCCGGTCGTAGGCCAGCCAGGCGACGCCGTAGGCGGGCCGGTTGGCGCCGACGCCGTGGATGTCGAGCATGTTGGGCCCGAACTCGTTGGCGACGACCAGGGTTTCCTTGCGCGCGTCCTGCGCGCTGACGCCGCCGGCGAACGTCAGGCCGGCGACCAGCGCGGCGGCGGCCAGATGGAACTTGTTCATGGATACCTCTCGGGGGTTGGCGGGAACGGGGGAACTCAGGGTTGGGGTTTGGCGGCGGCCGCCTGCGCGGCAATCCACGCGCGCCAGCCGCCGTGGGCGGTGATGTCGGGTTGCCCGGCGGTGTCGCAGGCCTCGCACAGGAAGCCCTGGACACTGCCGCCGTCGGCCAGACGCAGCGTGCCGATCCCCAGCGGCGCGCCGATCAGCGCGACGAAGGAGCCGTAGGCGGTGGTCGGCATCTCCCAGATCTCGACGGCGATCGCAGCACCTTCGCCGGGGCCGACCCGCAGCAGGCCGGGCTTGAGCGGCACGGTGCCGCGCAGCGCGAACAGCCGGTAGTCGGGCGCGGTGCGGGTGGCTTCGACCAGGCGCGCACCGCGCTCGATCAGCTGGCCGTTCAGCGGCATGCCGCTGAGATGGGCGCCAACCACCGCGATGCGCACCGTGCTGCCGGCCGGCCTTGCGACCGGCCGCGGCGCGGGCAGCGGCTGGCCGGTGGCGCCGAGGGTCAGGCCGGTGTCGTGGTGGAAGCGCTGGCCGATGTCGGCGAGCCGAAGGTCACTGCCCGCGGGGCCGATGAAGCTGATGCCGAAGGGCAGGCCGTCGTCGCGCATCGCCGCCGGCACGGCGAGCGCTGCGTAGTCGAGCAGGTTGACGAAGTTCGTGTAGTGGCCGAGCTGGCGGTTCAGGCCGATCGGGTCGGCCTGCATGGCGGCCACCGTGGGCGCGGTCGGGGCGGTGGGCAGGACCAGCACATCGACCGAGGCAAGGATCGCGTCGCAGCGCTGGCGCAAGGCGCCGAGCCGGTCGGTGGCTGCGCACCAGTCGGCCGCGCTGTAGCCGCGTCCGGCGGCGATGATGGTCCGCACCGAGGGATCGAAGACCTCCGGCTGGCTGTCGGCCTGCGCATCGAAGAACTCGCGGATCGCGGCGTAGCGCTCGGCGACGAAGGCATCCTCGTAGAGCATGGTCGCCGCCTGCGCGAAGGGTGCGTAGTCGATCGCGACCGCGGTGCCACCGAGCCGCTCCAGACGGGCGCAGGCCTGGGCAAATGCGCTCGCGGCACGGCTGTCGCCAAAGAACTCGCGCTGGCCCGCCTGTGGCACCCCGAAACGGAAGCGCGCCGGAAAGAAGCCGGGGTCGAGCGCAAGCCGTCGCGAGTAGGGGTCCTCGGGGTCATGGCCGGCGGCCGCGTGCAGCACGTCGAGCGCGGCGGCCACGGTCGGCGCGAAGATCGACACGCAGTCGATCGAGCGGCAGGCTGGCACCACACCGCGTGCGCTCAGCAGCCCGCGGGTGGGCTTGAGGCCCACGATATTGTTCAGCGCGGCTGGCACGCGGCCCGAGCCCGCGGTGTCGGTGCCGAGCGCGAAGTCGACCTCGCCGCGCGCCACCGCCACCGCCGAGCCGGAGCTCGACCCGCCGGGCACGATGCGCGCGTCGATCGCGTTGACCGGAACGCCGTAGGGCGTGCGCGTGCCGTTCAGGCCGCAGGCAAACTGATCGAGGTTGGTCTTGCCGGCGAGTTGCGCGCCGGCGGCGGCCAGCTTGTCGACCACCGTTGACGAGCGCGCCGGCTCATGGGCGAAGGCCGGGCAGCCGGCGGTCGTGGGCAGACCCGCCACGTCGATGTTGTCCTTGACGGCGAAGCGCAGGCCGGCGAGTGCGCCCCGGGCCGCGCTGTCGGCAGACGCCGCCGTGCCGGAGTCGGTATCGAGCCGGGTGATCCAGACGGGATCCATGGTTTCCTGAGCGTGATCTTGGATACAAGACCGTACGCAAGAGCCATGCCACGGGCTCCGGGCACGCGGTGTGGCTCCCCACTGCAAGGGATCGTCCCGAATGCGGGCGTCGTGCACGCTTGTGGTGCACATCCTCTGAGTTCGGGGCACTGCAAGCGTGCGAAAGCGCGTGGCCTCGGCCCGCGCGGGTGTCAGGGGAAGGCCGATGCGGGCTGGCAGGAAACTTGCAAGACAGGCTCGGCAACTTGTACACAAGCCGGCGAGTCCGGTGAATCCCGAGCCCGATTCCTCCGCCCCGATCAATCCCCCAGGAGCCCCGCCATGGATGCATCCCGTCGTCTCATCGTCTCTTCCGCCGGCGCTGCCGGTCTGGTCTCGGCTGCGGGCCTGCCGCTGTCGGCCTTCGCACAGTCCCGCCCGCTGGTTGTCGGCATCATCTACGTCGGTCCGCGCGACGACTTCGGCTACAACCAGGCGCAGGCGGAAGCCGCGGCAATGATCAAGAAGATGCCCAACGTCAAGGTGGTCGAGGAAGAGAAGGTTCCCGAGACCGTGGCGGTGCAGAAGTCGATGGAGGCCATGATCAACCAGGACAAGGCCTCGCTGATCTTCGCGACCTCCTTCGGCTACTTCGACCCGCACATGCTGCGGATCGCCGAGAAGTATCCGAACGTGCGCTTCGCCCACTGCGGCGGCCTTTGGACCGAGGGCAAGCACCCGAAGAACACCGGCTCCTACTTCGGCTACATCGACGGCGCGCAGTACGTGGCCGGCGTGGTCGCGGGCCACATGAGCCGCAAGAAGAAGCTGGGCTTCATCGCCGCCAAGCCGATCCCGCAGGTGCTGCGCAACATCAACGCGTTCACGATGGGCGCCCGCTCGGTCGATCCCTCGATCACCACGCAGGTGATCTTCACCGGCGACTGGTCGCTGCCGGTCAAGGAGGCCGAGGCCACCAACAGCCTGGTCGATCAGGGCGTCGATGTCGTCACCTGCCATGTCGACGGTCCGAAGGTCGTCATCGAGACCGCCGAGAAGCGCGGCATCATGAGCAGCGGCTACCACGCCAGTCAGGCGAAGCTCGCGCCCAAGGGGTATCTCACCGGCGCCGAGTGGGACTGGTCGACCCCCTACAAGCTGCTGATCGCGGCGGCCGCCGAGGGCAAGCCGATGCCCAATTTCGTGCGTGGCGGCCTGAAGGAGGGCTTCGTGAAGATGTCGCCCTACGGCGCGTCAGTGTCGGCCAAGGCCAAGGAGGCGGGAGACAAGGCGCGCGCCGCGCTGATGAAGGGTGACTTCGCGATCTTCAAGGGCCCGCTGAAGGACAACAAGGGCAACACCGTGATCGCCGCCGGCACCTCGCTCGAGATGACCAACGTCGAGCTCGAGAAGATGAACTATCTGGTCGAAGGCGTGATCGGCGCGATCCCGGGCTGATCGGGTCCTGGCGCGGGGGTTCGGCGTGCGTTCGGCGATCGTCGCCCTGACGGGCATCGCGGGTGGCCTGCTGCTGTTCGCGATCTTCGTGTTCGCGATCGGGCAGCAGCCGCTGGTGGTGCTCGCAACGATCGCCGAGGGTGCCTTCGCGAGCAGCTTCGCGTGGCAGAACACCCTGCTGCGCGCCGCCCCGCTGATCCTCGCGGGGCTGGCGGTCGCGATCCCCGCACAGGTCGGGCTGGTCGTGATCGGAGGCGAGGGCGCGCTCGCGCTCGGCGGCCTGGCGGCGGCAGCCTTCGGTCTGGCGGCTGCGCAGGCCGGCGCATCGCCCGCCGTGGTCATCATCGTCGCGGGCGTCGCCGGCATGCTCGGCGGCTCGCTCGTGCTCGCGCTGGCCGGCGCGCTGCGGGCCTGGCGCGGCATGAACGAGACCATCGCGAGTCTGCTGATCGCCTACATCGCGATCGCGATCTTCAATCACCTCGTCGATGGCCCGCTGCGCGATCCTGCCAGTCTGAACAAGCCGTCGACCGCGCCGCTGCCCGACGCGGCCATGGTCGGGCCGATGCCCGGGACCGATGTCCACTGGGGGTTGGCCGCCGGCGTGGTGGCGGCGGTGCTCGCCCAGATGCTGGTGTCGCGCACGACGCTGGGCTTCGCGATGCGGGTGGCCGGCGGCAATGCGCGTGCCGCGCGTCTGGTCGGGCTCCCGGTGCCCGCGCTGCTGGTGGCCGCCTGCGCGATCGGCGGCGCCTGTGCGGGGCTGGCCGGTGCGATCGAGGTGCTGGCCGTCCACGGTTCCGCCAACGCCTCGCTGCTCGCCGGGTTTGGCTACACCGGCATCCTGGTCGCCTTCATCGCGCGTCAGCAGCCGCTGGCGGTGGTCCCGGTGGCGGTGCTGCTGGGTGGCATCGCGGCGGCCGGCAGCCTGCTGCAGCGGCGGCTCGATCTGCCGGACGCGACCACCCTTGTCCTGCAGGGCTTGCTGTTCGTCGCGATCCTCGCGGCCGAGGCGCTGCACGGACGCATCGACTGGCGGCTGCGGCCGCTTGGCTTGCGCCAGGCTCGCGTCGCGGCGGCTGATGCCGCCCCCGTCACGGCGGCGGGCGCAGCGCCGGCCACCGCGACCGCCACCGACGGAGGCCCGCGATGAGCGGCGACGAAAGCGCCTGGCTGACGGTGCTCGCCGCCATCCTCGGCGGCGCGCTGCGGGTGTCCACCCCCTTTCTCTTCGTCAGCCTGGGCGAAGCGCTGACCGAGCGCTCGGGCCGCATCAACCTGGGCCTCGAGGGCACGCTGGTCTTCGGCGCGATGAGCGGCTACGCGGTCGCCTACCACAGCGGGTCGCCCTGGCTGGGTGTGCTCGCCGCGGGGGGCGCGGGTGTGATCTTCGGCCTCGTGCACGGCCTGCTGTGCAGCCTGCCTCGCGTCAACGACGTGGCGCTCGGCATCGCGCTGATGACCCTCGGGCTGGGCCTGGCCTTCTTCTTCGGCAAGGCCTACGTGCAGCCTTCGGCGCCGCGACTGCCCTCGATCGCGCTGGGTGGCTGGAGCGATTCGCCGGCCTTGCAGTCGGCGCTGCAGGTCAATGCGCTGCTGCCGATCGGCGTGGCCTGCGCGCTCGCGCTGGCCTGGGCACTGCGCTCGACGCGCTGGGGCTTGATCGTGCGCACGGTCGGCGACAGCGCCAATGCGGCGCGCGCGCTGGGCTTCCCGGTGGTTGCCGTCCGGGTCTGGTCGACCGCGGCCGGCGGCTTCATGGCCGGGGTGGGCGGCGCCTTCCTGTCGCTCTATTACCCGGGCAGCTGGAACGAGGCGCTGTCCAGTGGTCAGGGCGTGATGGCGGTGGCGCTGGTCATCTTCGCCCGCTGGCATCCGGTGGGCTGCGTCGGCGCGGCGCTGCTGTTCGGCGGGGCCGGTGCGATCGGCCCGGCGCTCCAGGCGATCGGCATCGTCCAGGGCTACCACCTCTGGAACGCGGCACCGTATGTGCTGACGCTGGCGCTGATGATCGCCACCTCGTCGTCGCGGCGCGCATTGGCCGGCGCTCCAGGCGAGCTCAGCCTGACCCGTTGAGCCCGCAACGAATCAACCCGTCGATCCGGCGCTCGACCCAGGCTGTCCAGGTACCCCACATTCCAGGAGGATGTTCTCGATGTCAGGACTCGGAGGATTGAACCGGTCGCCCAACGGCGTGGTGGTCGGTCTCGTGCAGTCGCAACTGCCGGTGGTCGACACGCCGGCGCAGCTTGCCGCGCAGACCGCGCGCATCGTCGCGATGGTCGGCAAGGCCCGCCGCAACATGCCGTCGATGGATCTCGTGGTGTTTCCCGAGTACTCGCTGCACGGGCTGTCGATGAACACCGATCCGGCGCTGATGTGCCGGCTCGACGGCCCCGAGGTGGCCGCGTTCAGGGCGGCCTGCATCGAGCATCGGATCTGGGGCTGCTTCTCGATCATGGAGGCCAACCCCAACGGCAACCCGTACAACAGCGGGATCATCATCGACGACACCGGGGCGATCGCGCTCTACTACCGCAAGCTGCACCCCTGGGTGCCGGTCGAGCCCTGGGAGCCCGGCAACCTCGGCATTCCGGTGATCACCGGTCCGCGTGGCGTGAAGCTCGCGCTGATCATCTGCCATGACGGCATGTTCCCCGAGATGGCCCGCGAGAGCGCCTACAAGGGCGCGGAACTGATGATCCGCACCGCCGGCTACACCGCGCCGATCCGCCATTCCTGGCGCATCACGAATCAGGCCAACGCCTTCCAGAACCTGATGGTCACCGCCAGCGTGTGCATGTGCGGCAGCGACGGCACCTTCGACTCGATGGGCGAGGGCATGGTCGTCAACTTCGACGGCGTGCCGCTGGTGATGGGCAGCCACCGGCCCGACGAGATCATCACCTGCGAGGTCAGGCCCGACCTGGTTCGCGAGGCCCGTCGCCACTGGGGCGTGGAGAACAACATCTATCAGCTGGGGCACCGCGGCTACGTCGCGGTGCGCGGCGGCGCGCAGGACTGCCCCTACACCTTCATGCACGACATGGTGAACGGCAGCTACCGCCTGCCCTGGGAGGCCGAGGTCGAACATGTCGACGGCCGTTCCTGCGGCTTCGCGCCGCCGCAGCGTGACCATGACCCGGACAACATGAAGGGCTGAGCGCCATGACCACGACCGTTTCCGCCGGCGCGTTGCCCTGCGTGGCCGCCGATCCCTATCCCTGGCCTTTCGATGCCGACCTGCGACCGGGCAACACCGCGCTGGTCGTGATCGACATGCAGACCGACTTCTGCGGCATCGGTGGCTATGTCGATGCGATGGGCTACGACCTCTCGCTCACCCGCGCGCCGATCGCGCCGATCGGCCGCGTGATGGCGCGCATGCGCGAGCTGGGCTTCTCGATCATCCACACCCGCGAGGGCCACCGGCCCGATCTGTCCGATCTGCCCGCCAACAAGCGCTGGCGCTCGCAGCGCATCGGCGCGGGCATCGGCGACGCCGGCCCCTGCGGTCGCATCCTGGTGCGCGGCGAGCCGGGCTGGGAAATCATCCCCGAGCTGGCGCCGCTGCCCGGCGAGATCATCATCGACAAGCCCGGCAAGGGCTCGTTCTGCGCGACCGACCTCGAGCTGGTGCTGCGCACACGCGGCATCCGCAACCTGGTGCTCACCGGGATCACCACCGACGTGTGCGTGCACACCACGATGCGCGAGGCCAACGACCGCGGCTTCGAGTGCCTGATGCTCGAGGACTGCACCGGCGCGACCGATCTCGGCAACCACCTGGCGGCGATCAAGATGATCAAGATGCAGGGCGGCGTGTTCGGCGCGGTCACCGACTCGGCGACGCTGCTGACGGCCCTGGGCTGAGCGGGCGTGGCATGAGCGTCATGGCCGGCAGTGCGGCGAAGTTGGATGCGCAAGCCGCAGACGGTGCTTCGCGCGGCGCGCTCGCGCTGGCCACCTACGAGCTGAGCAAGCGCTTCGGCGACTTCGTCGCGCTCGACCGTGTCTCGATGTCGGTGGCGCCCGGCACCGTGCATGCGCTGCTCGGCGAGAACGGCGCGGGCAAGTCCACGCTGGTCAAGTGCCTGGTCGGATTCCACCGCGCCGATGGCGGCAGCGTGCTGATCGAAGGGCGCGAGACCGACATCCCGTCGCCGCAGCGTGCGCGCGAGCTGGGTATTGGCATGGTCTACCAGCACTTCACGCTGGTGCCCTCGATGACGGTGATCGAGAACCTCGCGATGGCCCGCGGCGGGCTGCCGGCGTGCATCGACTGGCGGCGCGAGATCGCGGCGCTCGACGCCTTCATGGCGACGGTGCCGTTCCGGCTCGATCCGCGCGCGCGCGTGACCGACCTGTCGGCCGGGGAGAAGCAGAAGACCGAGCTGCTCAAGCAGCTCTACGCGCGCAACCGCTTCCTGATCCTCGATGAGCCCACCTCCGTGCTAACCCCGGAGGAGGCTGACGAGCTGCTCGAGGCGGTGCGCAGTCTGGCCCACGCCGGGCGCATGACCGCGCTGCTGATCACGCACAAGTTCCGCGAGGTCGAGCGCTTCGCCGACGAGGTCACCGTGCTGCGGCGGGGCAGGCTGGTGGGTACCGGTCGGGTGCGCGAGCTCGACGCCGATCGGCTCGCGATCATGATGGTCGGTGAAGCGGCCGCGGCCGGCGTGCGCCAGGCGGCCGGCGAGCTGGCGGCTCAGGGCTCGCCCGCAGGCACGGCGGACGAGGCGAGCGCGGCGATGCCGGCGACCGCGGCCGCGGCCGTCTTCCCCGGGCGCGTCGGTGCGACACCCAGCCTGCGCATCGTCGGTCTTTGCGTCGACAACGATCTCGGCCTGCCGGCGGTAAGCGATCTCGACCTCGAGGTGGCGGCCGGCAGCATCGTCGGCGTGGCCGGCGTGTCGGGCAACGGCCAGCGCGAGCTGGTGCAGGCGCTCACCGGCCAGCGCGAGCGCGCAGGCGGGCAGGTGCTGGTCTTCGGCGAACCCTTCGCCGCGCGCCGCGCCGACTATCGCCGGCACCGTGTCGCGGCGCTGCCCGAGGAGCCGCTTGCCAACGCCTGCGTGCCCGGCATGTCGGTGGCGGCCAATCTCGCGCTGCGCGACTTCGACCGTGCGCCGTGGTCTCGCGGCGGCTGGCTGCGGCCAACGGCCTTTCGCGGCGCTGCGCAGGCCGCGATCGAGGCGTTCCGGGTGCGCACGCGCGGGCCCGACGAACCGATCGAGCGGCTCTCGGGCGGTAACGTGCAGCGGGCTGTGCTGGCGCGCGAGCTGTCGCGCGACGCGCGCCTGCTGATCGTCATGAACCCGGTGTTCGGCCTGGACTTCCAGGCCTGCGCCGAGATCCATCAGCGCCTTCGTGACGCGCGCGCCGCCGGCTGCGCGGTGCTGCTGGTCAGCGAGGACCTCGACGAGCTGCTCGAGCTTTCCGATCGCATCGTCGTGATGAATGGCGGGCGGATCGCGTTCGAAACCCCGCGGCCCGGCATCGACCGCGACCGCATCGGCAAGGCGATGGGCGGACATGCCTGAGACACCGACTTCGTGGCTCGAAACGGCGGCGCAACCGATGGCCTTCCGCTGGCAGCCGGCGACCACCGCGCTGCTGATGATCGACATGCAGCGCGACTTCCTCGAGCCCGGCGGTTTCGGCGAGTCGCTCGGCAACGATGTGTCGACGCTGCGCGCGGCGATCGAGCCGGCGCGGGATCTGCTCGCGTGGGCGCGCGCGCTCGGTCTGCGCATCGTCCACACCAAGGAGTGCCACCGCCCCGACCTCTCCGACTGCCCGCCCGCCAAGCGCGAGCGCGGGCGGCCCAGCCAGCGCATCGGCGATCCCGGGCCGATGGGCCGCATCCTGATCGACGGCGAGCCCGGCAGCGACTTCGTGCCCGAACTCGCGCCGCTGCCGGGCGAGACCGTGCTCGCCAAGCCCGGCAAAGGCGCCTTCCATGCCACCGGGCTGACGGCCATGCTGCATGGCTGGGGGATCGAGCGGCTGCTTTTCGCCGGCGTGACCACCGAGGTCTGCGTGCAGACCACGATGCGCGAGGCCAACGACCGCGGCTATGACAGTCTGCTGGTTACCGACGCCACCGCGAGCTACTTCCCGCACTTTCGCGATGCCGCGATCGACATGATCATCGCGCAGGGCGGCATCGTCGGCTGGGCGGCGCCGCTGGCGGCGCTGCGCGCGAGCACGCCCGGCGGCTGAATCCCGGCACGCGGACTTGCTCCGCGGCGTCGGCTGGTCTAGCGTCGGGCATCGACCCTCCGGTTGCCGAAGCCGACCATGCCCATGACCGATGCCCGCCTGCGCCCGATCGATCCCCCTGCCCTGAAAGCCTGGCTTGGCGATGGCCGCGAGATCGCGGTCCTCGATGTTCGCGAGGCGGGTGTGTTCTGCCGGGGCCATCTGCTGGTGGCGGTGCCTGCGCCGGCCTGGCGACTCGAACTGCTGATCGACCGGCTGGTACCCCGGCGCGATACCCGGGTGGTGCTGGTCGACGGCGACGGCTCGCACACGGCCGCGGCTGCCGCCACGCTCGAGGCGCTCGGCTGGACCGATGTCTCGGTGCTGGAGGGCGGTACCGGGGCGTGGGCGGCGGCCGGCGGCGAGCTCTTCAGCGGCACCAATGTGCCGAGCAAGGCGCTCGGCGAGGTGGTCGAGCATCGCCGCCACACGCCCTGGATCGACGCCGACGAGCTCGCCGCCCGCCTCGCGGGCGGCGAGAATCTGGTCGTGGTCGACAGTCGCACACCCGAGGAGTTCGCGGCCTTCAGCCTGCCCTTCGCCCACAGCCTGCCCGGCGGCGAACTCGCCTACCGGATCGCGGCGATCGCGCCCGACCCGGACACGCTGGTGGTGGTCAACTGTGCCGGACGCACCCGCAGCATCGTCGGCGCGCAGACCCTGATCGACGCCGGCATCCCGAATCCGGTGGTGTCGCTGAAGGATGGCACGATGGCCTGGCTGCTCGGTGGGCGCGAACTCGCCCGGGGGCGCCAGCCGGTGCTGCCCGAGCCCGATGCCGCCGCGCTGGCGGGCGCGCGCGAGCGCGCATGGGCGCACGCCCGGCGCTCCGGTGTGCGCCGCATCGACGCCGGCGAGCTCGCCGCTCTGCAGGCGCAATCGGACCGGACGCTCTACCGTTTCGATGTGCGCACGCGCCAGGAGTATGCCGCCGGGCATCTCGAAGGCTGGCGCTGGGCGCCCGGGGGTCAGCTGGTGCAGGCCACCGATGAGTACCTCGCCACCCGCGGCGCGCGCATCGTGCTGGCCGACTGGGATGGCGTGCGCGCGCCGATGGCCGCCGCATGGCTCGCGCAGCTCGGCGGTTTCGAGGTCCTCGTCCACACCCCCGAGGGACTGCCGGCGCTGGTCACCGGACCGGAGCCGGTGCGCATCCTGCGAACGAACAGGCCGGTTCCGGCGATCGGGGCGCGCGAGGCAGCCTCGATGCTGGCGGCTGGCCAGGCGCTTGCCTTCGATGTCGAGCGGCGGGCGGCCTACGAGCGCCGCCACGCGGCGGGCGCGCGCTTCTGCGTGCCTGATCGTCTGTCCGCGCTGCTGGCGCAGGAGCCTGACTCGCGGCCCGTGCTGATCCTGTCCGGCGACGGCGTGCTCGCGGGCCTGGTGGCGGCGAGGCTGGCCACGCGCCTGGCTCGCCCGGTGCATCCGGTCGCGGGCGGCACCCAGGCCTGGATCGCGGCGGGTTTGCCCACCGGCTCGGGCGGCGAGGGCGTACTCAGTGGTGACGACGATGCCTGGTTCAGCCCCTACGCGCACACCGATCGCGATCGTCGGGATGCCGGCTTTCGCGACTATCTCGCCTGGGAGATCGGGCTGGTGGAACAGCTCGCGCGCGATGGCACGCATGCCTTCCGGGTAGCCTGAGAAGCGCCGACCGTACCGGCATCGAAAAAGGGCCGCACGCGGCTTGCGCCACGGCGGCCAAGAGGGAGAGCACATGACCGAGGCCGGCCTGGGGCGCCGGCCGGCCCGGGGATCGCGACCCGAGCGCAACGGTCTGCAGATGGGTCGGTGCGCGCCCTGTGACCTTTCAGGCGGGTGGCGCCCGTCGCGTGCGCGGGCTCAGGCGTAGCTGGCGAGTGCCACCTTCATCTTGCGCATGGCCTGCGCCTCGATCTGACGGATGCGCTCGGCCGACACGCCGAACTCGGCGGCCAGGTCATGCAGCGTGAGCGTGCCGCCGTCGCTGTCATCGCGCAGCCACCGGCTTTCGATGATCCGACGGCTGCGTGCATCCAGCGACTCGAGCGCTGCCGCCAGTCCTTCGCCCTGCAGGCGGTCGCGGGCCCGGCGCTCGAGCACCTGGCTGGGTTCGGCCTGCGGTGCCGCCAGGTAGGCGATCGGCGCGAAGTCGTCGTCGCCGTCATCGCCCGAGGGCTCCAGCGCCATGTCCTGACCCGTCAGGCGGGTCTCCATCTCGGTGACGTCGCTCGCCTTGACATTGAGCCGGGCGGCGATCGCTTCGACATCACCCGCGCTCAGCGTATGGGCGTCGGTGCGCTGCGAGCGCAGGTTGAAGAAGAGCTTGCGCTGCGCCTTGGTGGTGGCCACCTTGACCATGCGCCAGTTCTTCAGGATGTACTCGTGGATCTCGGCCTTGATCCAGTGCAGGGCGAAGGACACCAGCCGCACGCCCCGTTCGGGGTCGAAGCGCTTGACGGCCTTCATCAGGCCGATGTTGCCTTCCTGGATGAGGTCGGCGTGCGGCAGCCCGTAGCCGAGGTACTGGCGCGAGACCGACACCACCAGCCGCAGATGCGACATCACGAGCTCGCGGGCGGCATCGAGGTCGGCGGCGTCGCGGAAGCGGCGCGCAAGCTCGGTCTCGCGCTCGGGCGTGAGCATCGGCAGCCTGCTGACAGCGGCCATGTAGGCGTCCAGGTTCCCGACGGCGGGCAAGGCCATCGCGGCGCTGGGCGCACCTGCGGGGACGAGAGCGGTCGAGGTCAGGGTGGCCATGGAAGTCCTTTCGGTGCCGCTGGAATGTTGCAGCACACAAAAATATTAGCACTCATGGGTCGCGAGTGCCAGACCGCCCTGACGATCGGGCGACGGTGCGCAATGAACGCGGTGCCTGCTCAGTCGAGCAGCGCGCTGGCGAATTCGGTGGCCGAGAAGGCCTGCAGGTCGTCGAGACCTTCGCCCACGCCGATGAAGTAGACCGGAATCGGTCGATCACGGCGGGTGTGGGCGAGCGCGGCGAGCGCGCCGCCCTTGGCCGTGCCGTCGAGCTTGGTGACCACCAGACCGGTGAGCCCGACCGCCTCGTCGAAGGCCCGCACCTGGGCGAGCATGTTCTGGCCGGTGTTGCCGTCGAGGACCAGCAGGGCCTCGTGCGGCGCGCCGGGCATCGCCTTGCCGAGCACCCGATGGATCTTGCGCAGCTCTTCCATCAGATGCGCCTGGGTGGGCAGCCGCCCGGCGGTGTCGATGATCACCACGCCGGTCTGACGCGCGCGGCCGGCGCTTACCGCGTCGAAGGCCACCGCGGCCGGGTCGCCACCCTGCTGCGCGATGACCTGCACGCCATTGCGCTCGCCCCACTGGGCGAGCTGCTCGCGGGCAGCGGCGCGGAAGGTGTCGCCGGCGGCAAGCAGCACCGTCTTGCCCTCGCGCTGGAGGTGATGGGCGAGCTTGCCGATGGAGGTCGTCTTGCCGGCACCGTTGACCCCCGCGATCATCATCACGAGAGGCGCGTCGCGGTCGATGTCGATCGGCCGCTCCAGCGGCGCGAGCACCTCGACGAGCAGTGTCCGCAGCGCCTCGCGCACCTGCTCGCCATCGCTCAGGCGCTGCTCGCGGACCCGTTGGCGCAGTGCCTCGAGCAGCCACGTGGTGGTCTCGATGCCGGCGTCGCTGACCAGCAGCGCGCTCTCGAGTTCCTCGAAGAGGCTCTCGTCGATGCGGCTCGCGCCGAACAGGCCGGCGAGATTGCCCCGGGTGCGCGCAAGCCCCTGCTTGAGGCGAGACAGCCAGCCGGTGCGTGCCGGTGCCGGCTCGGGGAGGGGTGTTGGTGCGGCGGCGCTGCCGGCGGTGGCGAGCGCCGGCCCGGGGGTTGACACCGGCACGGCTGGCGACGCGACCGCGGCGGCCGGCGTCGCCGGGGCGGTGTCGGGGGCCGCGTCCGTGACCGCGTCGGGCGCGGGCGGCTTCTTGCGTCTGAGGAATCCGAACATGATTTCGGGGAGAATTGTACGCCCGCCCTCCACCCTGGTTCTCCCTCCCTGCGCCCTGAACGCCGTGCGCCGCACCGCCCCGACGAAGCCGCCATCGCCTGCAGCGCCCTCGCCCCTGTCGCGACCCGCCACCGCCAGGCCCGGCCGTGCCCTGCCGGCTGCCGCGCGCCCGGCCGCGCACCGGGTGCGCATCATCGGTGGCCAGTGGCGCCGCACGCCACTGGCGGTGGTCGATGCGCCGGGCTTGCGCCCGACCCCTGACCGGGTCCGTGAAACCCTCTTCAACTGGCTCGGTCAGGACCTCACCGGGCTGACCTGCGCCGATCTTTTCGCCGGCAGCGGCGCGCTCGGGCTGGAGGCCGCGTCGCGCGGCGCCGCGCGCGTGCATCTGGCCGAGACGCACCCCGCGGCACGTCAGGCGCTGCAGGCGGCCATCGCGCGGCTGCAGGCATCGGCCGTGGTGCACCTGCATGCCGGTGATGCGGCGGGTCTGCTCGCCCGGCTGCGCGAGCGCGGCGAACGCATCGACATTGCCTTCGTCGATCCGCCCTTCCGCCAGGGCGTGCTCGAGGCCGTCATGCCCCTGCTGGCCACGGTGCTGGCGCCCGGCGCCCGGATCCATCTCGAAAGCGAGGCGCCGCTGGAGGCGGCGCTGGTGCATCGCTGGCTCGGCCCCGGCGCCCGGGTGCTGCGGCAGGCGCGCGCCGGGCAGGTGCATTACCATCTGCTCGCCCTTGAACCCGCCCCCGACGGGCAGCAGGAGAAGCCATGAAGCATGTCGTCGCCATCTATGCCGGAACCTTCGATCCGATCACCGGTGGACACGAGGATCTGGTACGGCGGGCCGCCACGATGTTCGACGAGATCGTCCTCGCGGTGGCCGACAGTCGCGGCAAGAACCCGCTCTTCGAGCCCGAACAGCGCGAGTCGCTGGCGCGCGAGGCCCTGGCCGATGTACCCAACGTGCGGGTGCTTCGCTTCTCCGGGCTGCTGGTCGACCTGATGCGTGCGCAGGGTGCGCGGGTGGTGCTGCGCGGGCTGCGGGGCGTGGTCGATTTCGACTACGAGTTCCAGCTCGCCGGCATGAACGCACGCTTGCTGCCCGGCATCGAGACCCTCTTCATGACGCCGGGAGAAGACTTCCGCCATGTGTCGGCCACCCTGGTGCGCGAGATTGCCCTGATGGGCGGTGATGTCGCCCAGTTCGTCTCGCCGATCGTGCTCCAGCGCCTGCGTGAGCGTGTCGCCGCGCGCGCGCGGCGACTGAGCGCGTCGGCCGGCGTGTCCGCCCAGCCAGGCGATACGGAGCAGCACGATGGCGCTGATGATCACCGACGAATGCATCAACTGCGATGTCTGCGAGCCCGAGTGCCCCAATGACGCGATCTCGATGGGCCTGGAGATCTACGAGATCGACCCGGGGCGCTGCACCGAGTGCGTGGGACACCACGACGAGCCGCAATGCCGGCAGGTCTGCCCGGTCGACTGCATTCCGCTGCACCCCGACTGGGTCGAGAGCCGGGAGCAGCTGATGGCCAAGTACCACCGGCTGCAGGTCGTGCCGCCGTGCAGCTGATCCTCTGGCGGCATGCGCAGGCGCGTGACGGGACCCCCGACCTCGCCCGCGAACTCACCGCGCACGGGCGCGATCAGGCGCGCGCGATGGCGGCCTGGCTCGGGCCCCGGCTGCCGGCGCGACGATGTGTTCTCGCCAGTCCGGCGCTGCGCAGCCGCCAGACAGCCGAGGCGCTGGCCGAGCGCTTCGAGATCGACGCCGGCATCGCCCCCGACGCCAGCCTCGAGGATCATCTGGCGGTGATCGGCCGGCTGCGCGCGGGTGTCTGCCCGGGGGCCGAGGATGGCAAGGTCCGCGGCCACCCGCCGGATACGGGCCGCGAGCAGCCCGCCGACGATCCCGCCGCGCTGGTGCTGGTCGGTCACCAGCCCACGCTCGGGCTGCTTGCCAGCCAGCTGCTCGCCGGTCAGGCACTCGACTGGCGGGTGCGCAAGGGAGCGATCTGGTGGCTCGCCACCCGGGCCCGCGAGGGCCACGCGCGTTTCTGGCTGCGCGCCGTGATCGACCCGGCCACGCTCTAGCGCGGCCGGTCTATCATCGACTCGCCGGTGTCTTGCCGGCGCGCCTGGAACCCTCGCCATGACCCTTCGTGAACTCGGCCGCAGCGGCCTGATGGTTGCGCCGCTCGCCTTCGGCGGCAATGTCTTCGGCTGGACGGCCGACGAAGCCCGCTCCTTCGAACTGCTCGACGCCTTCGTCGATGCCGGCTGCAACCTGATCGACACCGCCGACGTCTACTCGCGCTGGGTGCCGGGGCATCGGGGCGGCGAGTCCGAGACCATCATCGGCCGCTGGCTGGCGCGCGGCGGCAGGCGCGATCGCGTGCTGATCGCCACCAAGGCGGGCATGGACATGGGCGGCGACGACAAGGGCCTGTCGCCCGCCTACCTGCGGCGCGCGGTCGAGGCCTCGCTCACCCGGCTGGGCATCGAGCGCATCGACCTCTACCAGGCGCACACCGACGATCCGAACACCCCGGTGGAGGACACGCTGGGCGCCTTCGCCGACCTCATCCGCGCGGGCAAGGTGCGCGCGATCGGTGCCTCCAACTTCACGGCGCCGCGGCTTGCGCAGGCGCTGGCCGCCTCGGCGAAGCTCGGCCTGCCGCGCTACGAGACCCTGCAGCCCGGCTACAACCTGATCGATCGTGCCGGCTTCGAGGCGGAACTGCAGGCGCTGTGCGTCAGCGAGCAGGTCTCGGTGATTCCCTACTACTCGCTGGCGGCGGGTTTCCTGAGCGGCAAGTACCGCAAGCCCGAGGACCTGCAGGGCCGGGCCCGCGGCGCGCGCGCCGGCACCTATCTCAACGAGCGGGGCCTGCGTGTGCTGGCCGTGCTCGACGCGGTGGCGGCGCGCCTGGGCACGACCCAGACCGCGGTGGCGATCGCCTGGCTGCGGGATCGGCCGGCGATCGCGGCGCCGATCGCGAGCGCCACCAATGTCGGCCAGCTGCAGGCGCTGCTCGCCGGCATGCACCTGTCGCTCGACGCGGCTGCGGTGGCCGAGCTCGACGCGGCGAGCGCCTGAGCCACCGCAGCCGCGTGGTTCAGCGCAGGTTCGCCACCTTCGGGGTGGGCGCGGGCTCGCCGAGGTTGGCCATGCCGAGCGCCACGCCGCGGTTGATGCCCGAGACCAGCGCCTTGAGCGCGGCGGTGACGATGTTCTCGTCGATGCCCACGCCGTAGGCGCTCTGGTCCCAGCCGAACTTCAGCTGCACGTAGGCCACGGCGCGGGAATCCTCGCCGGCGGTGAGCGAGTGCTCGGAGTAGCTCATCACCTGCGCCTCGATGCCGAAGGCCTGCTTCAGGCCGCGCATCATCGCGTCGACCGGGCCGTTGCCCGCGCCGCTCACGGCGACCTCGCGGCCGGCGAGCAGGACCGCCGCATCGACGCGCTCGGCCTGCGCCTGGCCGCGCACATGGGTCTGCGCGTGATCCACATACTGCAGTGCGCCACCCTCGAGATAGGTGCGGTCGAAGGCCGCGCGGATGTCGGCCGAGCTCACCTCCTTGCCGGTGGCGTCGGTGATGCCCTGGATCACCTGGCTGAACTCGATCTGCAGCAGCCGCGGCAGGTTGAAGCCGTGGTCACGCTCGAGCAGGTAGGCGACACCACCCTTGCCCGACTGGCTGTTGACGCGAATGATCGCGTCGTAGGTGCGGCCGAGGTCGGAGGGATCGATCGGCAGATAGGGCACGTCCCAGTGTCCGCCCTCGGTCTTGCGCGCCGCCAGCCCCTTCTTGATCGCGTCCTGGTGCGATCCCGAGAAGGCCGTGAAGACCAGTTCGCCGCCGTAGGGGTGGCGCGGATGCACCGGCAGCTGCGTGCAGTACTCCGACACGCGGATGCTCTCGTTGATGTCGGAGAAGTCGATCCCCGGGTCGATGCCCTGGGTGTAGAGATTGAGTGCGAGCGTGACCAGGCAGACATTGCCGGTGCGCTCGCCATTGCCGAACAGGCAGCCCTCGACACGGTCGGCGCCGGCCATCACCGCCAGCTCGGCCGCCGCCACACCGCAGCCGCGGTCGTTGTGCGGATGCACCGAGAGCACGATGCTGTCGCGGTACTTCAGGTTGCGGTGCATCCACTCGACCATGTCGGCGTAGATGTTCGGCGTGCTGTGCTCGACCGTGGCCGGCAGGTTGACGATCATCTTGTGCTGCGGCGTGGGCGCGAGCACGTCGCCGACCGCATCGCAGACCTCCTTGGCGTAGTCGAGTTCGGTGCCGGTGAAGCTCTCGGGCGAGTACTCGAAGATCCACTCGGTGCCAGGATGCTTCGCGGCGTACTGCTTCACCCAATGCGCCCCCTGCACCGCGATCTGCTTGACGCCCTCGCGGTCGAGGCAGAAGACCACACGCCGCTGCGCGGTGGAGGTGGAGTTGTACAGGTGCACGATCGCGCGCTTGGCGCCGGCCAGCGACTCGAAGGTGCGCTCGATCAGTTCCTCGCGGGCCTGCACCAGCACCTGGGGCGTGACGTCATCGGGAATGAGGTTCTCGTCGATGAGTCGGCGCACGAAGTCGAAGTCGGTCTGCGAGGCCGAGGGAAAGCCCACCTCGATCTCCTTGTAGCCGAGCTTGACCAGGTGCTGGAACATGGCCAGCTTGCGCTCGCCGTCCATGGGCTCGATCAGCGCCTGGTTGCCATCGCGCAGATCCACGCTGCACCACAGCGGCGCCCGGGTGATGGTGCGGCCGGGCCAGCTGCGGTCGGGGAGGTCGACCTGCGGGAAGGCGCGGTACTTGGCGGCGGGGTCGGGCATCGGCATGACGGATTCCTCGGGGAGTGTTCGGGGAGGTTGGGCGCGCGGTTTCGCCCCGGCCATTGCGAGGCCGAGAGCACAACCGGAGATGGGGGAAAAAGTTGTCTGCGCCTAGCGGCGCAGTAGCCGTAGAAGCGCGAGCGCGCCCTGGCCGGCGACGGAAGCGCCAGCGCGAAGGGGGAGGGGGCGGCTGCGGAACATCCCGTGATGATCGGCGAGCCGGGCGCGACTTGTCAACCTCGCGCGGACGGAAAGCTGCGGCGGCGCAGCCCGTCATGGAAGCGTCATGGCGCTGTCATCGCGGGTTCAACGAACCGTCAAGCGGTTGCCATCGGCGCGGGGCATCGTCCGTGCACCATCCCACCTCCGGAGCAGGCATGGCCGCTCTCGTCGTTGCTGAAGTTCCGCCTCGAAACCCCGAAGCGGCGCTGTCGCAGGCTGCGCCTGCCGAGCCGGGCGAGGTCCTGGCGCGCGCAGGCACGCTGTGCGTCACCCTGGCCCGCGATGCTAACGACATCGCCCTGGCGCAGCGCCTTCGCCACCATGTCTTCGCCGGCGAACTCGGGGCGCGGATCACCGACCCGGGCGGCCTCGACCGCGACATCTTCGATCCCCACTGCCTTCACCTGATCGTGCGCGATCAGGTCCGTGACGAGGTGGTGGGTACCTACCGCATGCTGATGCCTGCCCAGGCCCGCCGCCTCGGCTGCCTCTACACCGAGCAGGAGTTCTGGCTGACGAGGCTCGATCCGATCCGCGACGAGCTGGTCGAACTCGGCCGCTCCTGCGTGCATCCCGCCTACCGCGGCGGAGCGACGATCATGCTCCTGTGGAGTGCGATCGGCGCGCTGCTCGCGCGCAGTGGTCTGCGATTCCTGATCGGTTGCGCGAGCGTGCCGATGCACGATGGCGGTGCGGTGGCTGCGAGCCTCTATCGGCAGCTTGCCGCCGAGCACCTTGCCCCCGAGCCCTGGCGCGTGTGGCCGCGCGAGCGCCTGCCGGTGGAGAGCTTCGCGGCGGTGACCGCACCGTTGCCGCCGCTGCTCAAGGGCTACCTTCGGGCCGGCGCGAAGCTGCTCGGCGAGCCGCACTGCGATCCGGAATTCGGCTGTGCCGACTTTCCGCTGATGCTGTCGCTCGATGCGCTCGCAGGGCGCTACCGGCGACGTTTCGCGGGCTGATCGCGCTCAGAGCGTGCGGTAGCTCACCTGCTCGAAGGGGCCGACCTCGTTCCAGGTGGCAGCCTCGGCGCGCAGGCTCTCGTCGGAGAGCGGGTGACGTTCGGCCCACGCCTGCGGCAGTTCGATGTCGACCCGGCCGCGGCGGGCGAAGAGCGCCGGCAGCGGCACCTCCTCGCCGTCGCGGCGTCGGTGCAGGATCGTGGCCACCCTCAGGCACAGCAGCATCAGCCAGTCGCGCGGATCGCCGAGCACGCCGCGCATCTTGCGCAGGCCGCCCGACTGCCCGAGCGCCAGGCCGGCCATGCGGGTCTGCTCGGTCTGCGTGAAGCCGGGCATGTCGGCATGGGTGAGGATGTAGCTCGAATGCTTGTGGAAGTCCTCGTGCGAGATCGACATGCCGATCTCGGCGAGGGTCGCGGTCCAGCCGAGCAGCATACGGTCGGCGGCGAGGATCTCGGCCGGGCCGCGTGCCGCCTGCCCCAGCATCGCCTGCGCGGTGTGCGCCAGACGCGCGCCGTGGGCGGGATCGACGCCGTAGCGCGCGCTCATCCGCGCTACCGTGATCTCGCGCATGTCGGCCGCGGTTTCGCGTCCGAGAAGGTCGTAGAGCAGTCCCTGACGCAGCGCGCCCGGGCAGTAGCGCAGCCCGCTCAGGCCGAGTTCGTCGAAGACCGCGGTCATGACCGCGATCCCGCCGGCGAGCACGGGGCGGCGCTCCGGGCGCAGGCCTTCCAGCCGGACCCGCTCGCCGCTGCCTGCCCGCACCAGTTCCGCGGCGAGCGCCTCGAGAACCTCGCGCGTCAGTTCGGTCTCGCCCCACTGGGCCGCGGCGATCTGGGTCAGCGACCGTGCGGTGCCCGAGGTGCCCACCGCGTAGCGCCAGCCCTCGCGGCGGTAGGCCAGCCCGATCGGCGCGAGCGCCGCGCGGGCGCGCAGCACCGCCCGCTCCAGGCGCACGGCATCGATCAGACCGTCGGCGAAATGCTTGCGGGTGATCGACACGCAGCCGACCGACACCGACTCCGTCAGCCTCGGCTCGTAGTCGCGACCGATGATGCACTCGGTGGATCCGCCGCCGATGTCGACGACCAGCCGGTTCACGCCGTCGACCGCCATCGCATGCGCGGCGCCGGCATAGATCAGCCGCGCCTCCTCGAGTCCGGCAATGATGTCGATCGGAAAGCCCAGCGCGGCCTCGGCGGTGGCCAGGAAGTGCTGCGGGTTGCGCATGTTGCGCAGCGTCGCCGTGGCGACCGCGCGCACGGCATCGGGGCTGAAGGAGCGCAGGCGCTCGCCGAAACGGTGCAGGGCCTCGATCGCGCGCTGCCGCGACGCGGCGTCGAGCTCGCCCTCCGGCGTGAGCCCGGCACCGAGCCGCACCGGCGATTTCAGGCTGTCGAGCGGCTGCACCTGGACGCCGGCGGCCGATTCCTCGATCCGGCCGATCAGCAGGCGGAAGCTGTTCGATCCGAGATCGACGGCGGCCAGAAGGCGGCGTTCAGGCATCGTGGGCGGGGCGGCTCGGGGCACAATCGCGCAAGGAGCCCGGCAGGATGGCAAATAACGGCGGTGTCATCAAATCGTCATCGATCCCGACCAGCATCGCGGCCATGGACGATGCTGACGGCGTGCCCCGTTTGCCCTGCGGCGACGCGGGTTCGAGGCTCCTGGACCGCGAGCAGGGCATGCTCGCCTTCAACGAGCGCGTGCTCGCGCAGGCCGAGCATGGCGAGGTGCCGCTGCTCGAGCGGCTGCGTTTTCTCACGATCGTCTCGAGCAACCTCGACGAGTTCTTCGAGGTGCGGGTTGCGGAGTTGCGCGAGATCGCCGCCTCGCGCCACGCCGAGTCGGCCACCGCGCGCGACAGCCTCGCGCGCATCGCCGATCGGGCGCGCCGGCTGGTGGCCCGCCAGTATGCGCTCCTCAACGACGAACTGCTGCCGGCGCTTGCGGCCGAGGGCATCGTCGTCCACATGATTCCGACCTGGACGCCAGCCTTGCGTGACTGGGCCGAGCAGGTCTTCCTGACCGAGATCGAGCCGCTGCTCACGCCGATCGCGCTCGATCCTGCCCACCCCTTTCCGCGCATCCTCAACAAGAGCCTGAACTTCATCGTCGAGCTCGAAGGCCTCGATGCCTTCGGCCGGCGGGCCGGGATCGCGGTGGTGCAGGCGCCGCGCGCGCTGCCGCGGGTGCTGCGGGTGCCCCAGGAGGTGTCGGGCGCGCCGCATGGCGTGATGCTGCTCACCTCGGTGGTGCAGGGCTTCGTCGAGCGCCTGTTCCCGGGGCTCGAGGTGCGGGCGGTTCACCAGTTTCGTGTCACCCGCAACAGCGAGCTCTTCGTCGATGACGAGGAGGTCACCGACCTGCGTGCGGCGCTGCAGGGCGAACTGCGGCAGCGCCATTACGGTGATGCGGTACGTCTCGAGGTGTCGGCGGCATGCTCCGTGGTGGTGGTGCAGCGCCTGCTCGATGAATTCCAGCTCGAGCTCGACGCCTGCTACCGGGTGGCGGGGCCGGTCAACCTCAGCCGGCTCGGTCAGGTGATCGACCTGGTCGACCGGCCCGATCTCAAGTTCCCGGTCTTCGAGGCCAGCGTGCCCGAGGTCCTGGCCAGCCGCGACCTGTTCGCCGCGATCCGGCGCCGCGACGTGCTGCTGCATCATCCCTACGAGTCCTTCGGGCCGGTAATGGACTTCCTCAGCTCGGCGGCCACCGATCCCAAGGTGGTCGCGATCAAGCAGACCATCTACCGCACCGGCACCGACTCGGCGCTGATGGAGTCGTTGATCGAGGCCGCGCGCATCGGCAAGGAGGTCACGGTCGTGGTCGAGCTGATGGCGCGCTTCGACGAGGAGGCCAACATTGGCTGGGCGGCACGACTCGAGCAGGTCGGCGCGCACGTGGTCTACGGTGTCGTCGGCCACAAGACGCACGCCAAGATGGCGATGATCGTGCGTCGTGAGGAAGGCCGGCTGCGCCGCTACGTGCATCTGGGCACCGGCAACTACCACCCCCGCACCGCGCGCCTGTACGAGGACTTCGGCCTGCTCACCGCCGACGAGGCGATCTGCGCCGACGTGCACGAACTCTTCCGCCGCCTTACCGGGGTGGGCCGCGCGGGCGATCTCAACGCGCTCGTCCAGTCGCCCTTCACGCTGCACGCGATGGTGCTCGCGTCGATCCGCCGCGAGGCCGTGAATGCCCGCGCCGGCCGCCGCGGCTACGTGTGCGCGAAGGTGAACGCGCTGCTCGAGCCGACCGTGATCGCGGCGCTCTACGACGCCAGCCAGGCGGGCGTCAAGGTCGACCTGATCGTGCGCGGGGTGTGCGCGCTGCGGCCCGGCGTACCCGGCCTTTCCGACAACATCCGGGTGCGCTCGATCGTCGGTCGCTTCCTCGAACACAGCCGCGTCTACCACTTCTGGAACGATGGCGCCCGCGATGTCTGGCTGGCGTCGGCCGACTGGATGGATCGCAACCTGCTGCGCCGGGTCGAGGTGGCTTTCCCCGTGCGCGACCCGCGGCTGAAGAAGCGTGTGCTCGAGGAGGGTCTGCTCGAGCACCTGCGCGACAACGGCTCAGCGTGGATCATGGACGA
>Ga0315902_10003115_pt1 | contig 25119 bp, 25 predicted proteins | sample LakEriMetagenome_9_FD_203523 | JGI IMG/M metagenome (GOLD analysis project Ga0315902, IMG submission 203523) | Freshwater fungal communities from buoy surface, Lake Erie, Ohio, United States - Buoy 12 MA117 | ecosystem: Environmental > Aquatic > Freshwater > Lake > Lake biofilm | place: USA... | reverse complement strand
GCTGATGCTTGTCGATAACCGCGACGAGCAGCAGGTGCTGGAGGAACTCCTCGAGGGCAGCAAGCCCCCTCTCGCCGCCGACCTGCGGGATCTGCACTACCTGCTGGCCGCGCCCTTCCGCTATCCGCCGCTAGCGCACGGCTCCCGCTTTGGCGCCCGCCACGAGAGGGGCATTTTCTACGGCTCGACGCGCGTAGAGACGGCCCTCGGCGAATGCGCGTTCTACCGCGTGTTGTTTCTGGCTGGGCTGAGCACACCCTTCACGGAGGATGTGATCACGCGGCACACGGCCTTCAGCGTGGAGTTGCATGCCGGACGGGGTCTGGATCTTTGCGCAGCGGCCTTCACGCCGGCGAGAGCATGGCTGCGCTCGCCCGTGGACTATCGCGCCACACAGGCCTTTGGCAGCGCGATGCGCGCGAATGGTGTGGAGGCGTTCCTGTATCTCTTTGCACGGTTGCAGGGGGACGAGGCCGTGAACATCGGCGCGTTCACGCCGGTCGCGTTGCAGAACCGCATCGACGATGCGGTTGCGTGGGTCTGCATCAGCAATGCAGCAGAGATCCGCTGGGTCGACACCTTCAACCGCCAGAGCGTGGCGTTCCCATCGAGCCTGTTTCTGGTGGAGGGGCGTTTGCCACGGCCGGCGGTGTGAGTTGGCAGCCAGCCCTAACCATTGGCTTACCAGGTAAGCGATATGATAGCTTGCTGTCCCGGCTGTAAGGAACGTCCCCATGGCTGCCGCAACGCTCACCGCCAAAGGCCAGATCGTCATTCCCGCGGAAATCCGCGCACGCCACGGTCTGACGCCGGGAACGCAGGTCGAATTCGTCGACGAAGGGGGAACCATCCGTCTCGTCGTGCACAGACGCATCACCCCATCCGATCCGGCGGCGGGTTACGGCCTCGTGAAGGTAAAGCGCAGCGGGAAACCCCGGCGACTGTCTGACTTCGATGCGGCCACGCTCGTGAAACGCGAAAGGGGCGGCGCAACATGATTGCCGTCGATACCAATGTCCTCGCCCGGTTCTACTGTGACGATCCGGATGATCCGGAGTCGCGGCGCCAACGGCCGCGCGCGCGGCGGATCATCCTGGAGTCACCCGCCCTGTTCGTACCACTGACAGTCATTCTGGAACTCGAGTGGGTGATGCGTGGCTTCTACGACGTCGAGCGGGCTTCGTTCTGTGAGGCGGTCGAGCACCTGCTGGGGATTTCACATGTCACCGTCGAGCGCTGGGAGGCGGTGAAGGACGCCGTTGACCTTCACCGTCAGGGTTTTGATTTCGCAGACGCACTGCACTGGGTATGCAGCGCAGGCTGCAGTCAGTTCGTGAGCTTCGATGATCGCCGTTTGGCGAGACGTGCGCGACGGTTGGACCGGACGCCGGAGATCGTCGTGCCCTGAGGGCGTGCAGACCTGACATGTTCAGGTGGGGTGGTGCGGAAACCGGGGTGCATGTCCGCGCAGCTAGTAGATTTTTTCTCCGTTGAGGGCTACCGAGATGCCGCTCAGCACAGAGTCCACAGCATCTACTTCTTCCCTCGTACATTCCTCTTCCAGAGCTTCGCGGAATTTCTCCGATACGAAATCACAGATCTCCTCTGCGTCGCTCTCGGAGAGTTCGGCTTCCGCAGACGAGATACCAACCAGGAGTTCGAACATCCCCTCGCCCACATCTACGGGGACAATCGAGAGCTCGTACTCCGTTGTTCCCAGATATCTCTTGAGGCTTCCTCTCTCGAGAAGTTTGTCCTCCACTCCGCGTGCGGTATCGGCCATTAACCTCTGCGCGTCAAAAGAGTCTTCTGACGGCTCCTGATCGCTGGCCGCACCGGATGCCTCATCGCTACCAGTCTCGAGGTCCTGATCGAGGATCATCCGGCAGCGGTCGACCATCCCGTTCTTGAGCCCCAGCGCTTCGTACGCACCCATCTCCCGCAGGAAATTGTTGGCCTGCTCCGAGTACTCAACCCGCTCGTGGTCTTCCAGATAGATCCACACATCCGGATCGTCGAATGCTTCCCGGAGCCTCAGGTCGAGCACGAGTTCGTACCGGTCCCGTGCATAGCGATTCAGCGAAACGTAAAACACCTCGCAATCCGGGTACATGAGGTGACCGATCTCGTCGGATATGCTGAGCGCCTTCGCATACGGCCGCATCACCTCGGGCCCGAAGGAAGCCGGCAGCGAGGGCGTTGCCGACCGGGACTCGTCGCGCTGGCAGACCCCTGCCGCAAGTGCCGGGTAGGCCTGAATGACAAGATCGATGCTGGTGCCCACGCATTTTTTCTCCCGTGCGTAACCGCTGCCCGCAATAACGGTAACCGCGCCCGGCCTCAGCACATCGCTCGTTCCTGCGTCCGCTACCTCGCGTCCCTGCCTGTCCACTACCGGTGCAAGCAGTTTCAACTCCGGCACGGAGTGCGACGTCAGGTTCTGCACAAGCACTTTCACCGTGACCCCGCAGTCACCATCGTCGTCAGCGGCGCTTTTCCACAGTGCGCCGCCCAGAATCCGGATCGCATCGCCCATCTGCCCCGGCGGCAGGCTCAGCGCAGAGAACGGCTCCGACGGCACTGCGAACTCGCCAAGCGAATGCCGGACTCCACCGCAGGCGAGGACACTCAGGATCACTCCGGCCTGCTCTACTGCGGAACCCAGCAGCTGCTCCCGTACACCCCAAAAACCGACTTCGAATTCCTGTATCTCACCCGCGCTGACTGTCTGCTCATTTGTATCCAGAGACTCGTCGATGATGACGCCAGTCGCCGAGAGCAGCAGCGCCCTCGTCTCGATGTATTCCCAGTCCTCGTCGGTGTCATTGGCAAGCGTGTAGCGAACAGTAACGCGGACATCACCGTCATCGTCAGGTCCCTCGACCTCCACACCGACGATCTCCACTGCGCACGGCGGAAGGCCGGCGGCAAGCGGGCTCAGCTCCAGGCGTGCAGACACGGGAGGAGGCACGGGGTCGGGGGGTGGTTCAACGCGGGTGCCACAGGCGCCGCAGAACTTTGCCGTGTCTTTCAGTTTGCTGCCGCAATTGGTGCAGAACATATAAATCAGTCCGACTTCTTTTGTTGGTCCCGGAGGGAGTTACCGAGGCATGCCGGGACTACTTGGCAAAGAAGGAAAGCAACTTGGATAGCTGGAAAGACACCTGAGGGTTGTTTCCGAATTCGAGTGCTGCCGCGGAGTTGGCAACGCGCTCGTTTTTCGCTTTTTGTTGCAGCTGCTCGAGTTGCTTGATTACTTCGCCGACAGATACCGGGTTCCTGTCGGTCGATATCAGGCTGAGACTGTCAGTCGTCAACTTGAAATTACTTTCACTGCCTACCCATTCCACGCCAGCTTTGGCATTCAGGGTTACCCCAGCCTTCCAAGTTGTGGTTGCAACTCCTTCCTTGCTTGTCTCTCTCATCCAATCAATCGTCTCTGCGAAACTCCCCGATTTGATCGTTTCGCCATCAAGTGCTATTTCAGCCTCGGTGAAGATTTCTTCGCTGCTGATCACACCAATTTTCTTGTAGCCCCCGTCGTAGTTCACGGTGGCATAGATCTTCGGGTCTGGCATCAGGGAGCCGGACGCCCAAAGCATTCCGAGCGTCACGATCATGGTCACGATGATCGCGGCGACAGGCCCGGTGATGGTGGGTTGCGCGTCATGCTTGGCGGATTTCAATGCTGCCCACTCGGTGGCCAAGCGGCCCTTGGAGGAAGTGTGAATATCATCTGCCATTTCGTGCTCCTTGCGTTGCGATGTCGGGGCTATACGGATTCACGGTGTTTCGTTGAATTCGGCCCACGCTTCCAGGGCCGTCTGTCGCGTCAGTGCAACCGCGGTTATCGGTTCAACGAAGCGTGCTGCCGCGCTGAACCCCGGGTGGACAAGGCGTTGGAGGGACACTGCCGTTGGTGTCGATCCCTCGAAGTCGACCCGGTGTGCCCAGCGGATGTGCCCTGCGGGCAGCACCGAGAAAAGGCCTGTTCCGCCCTCCACATGGATGAAATTGAACAATTGGCACATCTCGGGGAGCTTGTTCTCTTTGCACTTCACGCGGCGGTAGTAGACGTACGCGTCTACACACTCCGTCTGGTCCGAAGCCTCGACGATCAGACTCAATTCGAGGTTTCCGGTTCCGATGCCCGTACTCAGGGTGACAGAGCGCGCCTCAGCGTCGATCTCGAGTTCATCGTCCCATCCCTCCGCCGCCAGATAGTCCTCAAGCAACGCCTGGAACCGGAGTTTTGGCGGGGAAACAGGTGTACGAGGCTGCGCCGACGGTCGGGACGGTGCCCGAGCGCCAGCCTGGCTCCTAGCGGGCGCAGCAGTTGGTCTTGCCGCGGCGACCACGACGGCTGGCGTCGGTGCGGCGGGCGCTGCGCGGCGCGGCGGCGTTGGTGGCTGCGGTTGCGGTCTTGTCGCGCCATCGGCCTCGACACGGGTTCCGCACCCACCACAGAACCTGGAAGCTTCCCTAACCGTCGATCCGCATTTCTTGCAAAACATCATGACCTTCTTCGTTTGAATACAGAACAGATAGACCCGTGAAGGACCGGATTACCGTGAAAGCGCCGCGAGCGCACGCGCCGCGACCGAGCGCATCTCGGACGTTGAGTTCCCTCGGCCGCTGACGTCCTGTATGGCCTTGATCGTCCGGTCAGGTCTGCCGGAATACTTGTGCGCGAGCAGCATAGCGCCCAAGGACGTCGTCTCATCACCTTGCTGCCCGGCTGCGATACCGAAGTTCAGCCACGCCGATGAACGCGTCGGGGCGACGGCCAAGGCAACCTTTGCCCAGAATTCCGCGGCACCGAGGTCACCGCTCAGGTTGTAGGCATACCCAAGGTTGTCGATCCCTTCCACGTCACTCGGACCCGCACGAACGCCGTCGCGCAGCGCTGCAACAGCCGTCTTTGCCGGCGAATATGCCGGGGCCACTCGGTGAAGGTCAACCGGACGCTCCAGCGGCAAGAGGATCAAACTCGCCGCCGTGTCGCACGCCCAAAGCGCTCATTCGATAGTCTGTGCAACCCGAAACCCGAAAGTGTTGTTCGCGCTGATCGGGGTCCGCCGGATCCGGGAGGCGGAGCGAATGGCCACACCCCCGACTTGCCAAGAACCACCACGCAGCACCCGACTGGTCGTGTCGCATTGTGCCGGGGCAGAGCCACCACTCGGCGCTCCGATGTAATCGTTTTTGTAGCAGTCCTGCACCCACTCCCAGACGTTACCGTGCATGTCATGAAGGCCGAATTCGTTGGGGGGAAAGGATCCCGACGGTGCAGTCTGTTTGCTGCCCCACTCCGAACCGCACCGGGAGCAGTTGGCGTTGTTACTGCCCGGCTCGCTCCCCCATGGATAACTGGTCGTGCTACCGGCGCGCGCGGCGTACTCCCACTCCGCCTCGGTGGGCAACCGGTAACGCTCGCCAGTCTGTTCAGAAAGCCATTCCGCGAATGCTGTTGCGTCATCCCAGCTCACACTGATCACGGGGCGATTGCCACGTCCCCAGCCTGCATCGTCAGGCCTGACGCGGCCCGTGGCCGTGGCGAACGCGTCGAATTGCTCGAAGGTGATTTCGACCTTCGACAGCCGGAATGATCTGATCTCGACGCGCCTTTGCGGGCCTTCGTTGTCGAGCCGGCCGGGTTCATCTGCCGGAGAACCCATCAGGAAACTGCCCCCGGGGATGGTGACCATGCCCAGCGCCAGACCCGCTGCAACGGGCCGCCGCTGCACGGGCGGTGCTTCGCGCACGGCGGGCAGTCGTTCGGACGCATCAGGGGGCGTGCCGGGGGGCGCGTCGGCAGACTTCGGCGCCGCCGCAGTCTTTGGAGGGGCGACGGGCTTCACGTCCGGGCGCGCAGTGACGCGACCCGGCGTTGGCCGCCGCTCCTTTCGCGCCAACTCGGCCCCAGCTGCATCGAGCGCCTGCTTCCAGTGCCCGCGTGCCCGTAAAAATGCTTCAGTCGCCTCGTCGGTGCGGCCAGCGGCCTTGTGCTGCTCGGCCATCGCGAGTTCGAGGCGCGCTCTTCTGAGCAACTCCGATTCCGCAATCCCCGACCCGGCGGTACGCTTCACATACTCGGCCCTCGCCGCTTGCATGTCAGCCTCGGCCTTCATCAAGGCCTCGCGGGATGCCGCTGCGCGCGCCACTGCTGTTGTTTGCCGCGCTTCATCGCGCTGCGACGGTGCGCTGTCGGGTTGGGCCGAGTCACCCCCGGCAAGAAACCACCATCCACCGCCGCCGACGAAAGCGATGCCGATGATGCCCATTGCTGCGACCTGCACGGCCGGGGGAAAAGCACGCCGCGTTGCAGTCACGGGCGACGGCGCGGGATCCGGCGGTGGAGCCTCCGCACGCGGGCCGGAAACCGGTGGACGCGTCCGAACCTCTGGCACGGCATCGGGGGCGGACGGTTGTGCAGGAGATGGTTCCGCGATGATGGGGCTCGCAACAGGCGTGACTGGGACGGAGTTGTCGTCCTGCCGGACCGCGCGGGCGGTTTGCCGCGGCGCGGCGCGCAGCCGGTCCGCCGAATCACCTGCGACGGCTACGGTCTGGCGGGACGCAACCACCGCCGGCGCATCTCGGGGTGCAACGGGCCCAGGAGGCGTTGTCTTTACAGTTGAGGCTTCGACTGGGGTTCCGCACTCGATGCAGAAGCGCGCACCCGGTTCGGATCGGGCGCCGCACTCGGTGCAAAAGCAAGTCGGTACGGTCGCCTCGGCTTCATCGAAGGCCGTGCCGCACTCAGTGCAGAAGCGGAGATCAGGGCTGCCACGTGTGCCGCATTCGGTGCAGAAATGCGCGGGTGTGCAGGGCGCGCCGCAGTCGGTGCAGAAACTGTCTTCGGGACTGAGGGTGGCGTTACAGGCATGGCAGTTCACAGTACGCAGTTCCATCGTTCAGCCGACCAGGTGTGCCGGTCCGATCCTTTTTCAAGCGCCGCGATCTTGATCCACGAGAAAAGCATGCTCAGGAGGCGAACCTGGCCATCAACGCCTCGAGCGTTTTCTCCTCGCGCAATTTGCACACCGCATGCTGCGACGCAAAGATCCCCGGGAATTTCACTGCCGCATGCGGAGGCAGGGTTTTTATCCATCTGACAGCAACCGCCCACTCGCAGCGATCGGGATCATCCGCGTTCTCCGCTGCCAGCGGCGCACGCATACCGTGCTGCAAGATGCACGTGTCATCGGCCAGCGTGAAATCCCTGATCATTACCGCAGCCCGTGTGACTTCCCCGAACCCCACGTAGCCGCTGCCTTTGAGGTAGGCAAAAATCCTGTCGCCCACGGAAAGGCGCTGCAACGCCGTCCTGTAGCGCACCCCCTGTCCCGCGCCGATGTAACCAAAACGCAGGTTGTCGTCCCAGGTGCGATGCGTGCCCTCGCCCACGTTGACCATCCAGTAACCGCTCCATGGCTGCGTGGGTGGCGCATAGACCGGAATGACCGCCACCGGCTGCGGCACGGCTGGCTGTAGCAGCTTGTCGAACTGCAACTCGATACCTAGCGCAACTTCGGCTGATATCGACAGGAGTTCGCGCGCCATGTCGAGCCGACCGCGCTCCTCGGGCGTCACGATGCCGTCTGCGTAAACCTGCCGAGCGATCTCCGCATACTTCTGTTCGCTGATGGAGGCAGCAACTGGCACCTCGGGCACAGATTCCTGTGCCGGGGGCGCGGGCTCAAACGACGGAGCGGCATTCGCCGCAACAAGCTCTTTCAACCGTTCGATCGTTCTTTCGACGGCAACATCGAAATCCGGAAACGCGTTGATGTACTGAACGGTGGCAAGCGAGTAGACCAACGCGTCGGAAAGTTCGAACTCCTCCATCCTGATCGGCAGCATCGGTTTCTTGAAATACGAGGCAAGCGACAATTCCCGCTTGGTTTCTTCCGACAGGTTGAACTCCCTGCACATGACGAAGAGCACGGCCCCCGCCGTGCGGATTGCGCCTGTGATCGACTCCTGGTAATTCGCGCCCTGCTTCACATCGCGGTACGAGACCCAGCAGCGCAGACCCGCGTCCTCGAGGCGCTGCAGGATCTTCCCGACCGTGGGGAGGTTCTTCGACGAGAAACTGATCATCACATCGTGCGACATGCGTTGAGTCCGATTTACTTTCCCGCTGAGCAGGCGGATTGCGTTTCAGTGAGCCACTCCATCAGACGTTCAGCCTCTCGCGGGCTCGAATCAGATACGCGCTCACCCCGTCGGCCACCCGTGATCCGCAGGCCAAAATCGACAGGAAGTATCGGCCCGCTCCCGCCGAATCTCCATGCGGTCGAAAAAACCAGTACGTACTCCCCTCTCGTATCCCGGTTCATTTGATCCGGACCATGCACCGGGTTCTCGACCTGGAGGAGTCCCTCACCACAAGGCATGTAGAAGTTATCCGGGTTTTTACTTCCTGCGGGCTTCTTCGCCTCGAATCTCGGGTCTCGCCAGTAGTCGGCAAAGGTGAACTTCTCGGAGACCAGACCCGCCCACACCACGGTGTGGGGCTCATGAGCATTCAACGTCTTCCCTGCAAAAGCGACAACCAGATCTCCCACGGTCGCCTTCTTCCTGATGCGGGGCTTGCACACGGCCAGCGTCACGGCGGGCGGCTCGTAGTTGGGGGCAGATCCTGCATCCTTCCGGATGACATACCGGTGGATTCTCATGCGACATCAGGGCCGAAGAGAGCGGCTACCCAATCCAGCGCATCATCGCGCTCGCCAATATCGGCGACGAACTCCTGGCCTCTTCCCGCAGCGGTGAGAGATCCGTCAGAGTTCCACCGGCTGTCTGGGTGGTATGTCATGCCTACACCGCCGGTCCGCGGATTCAGCCACCGGGGCACCGACCACGTCGACGCCCGCGGGCTGGCGTCCGAAGTCAATCGATATCCTTTTTCAAACAGACCAAATCCTTTCTGATTGAGCGCTCTGCTCGGCAGCCTTAATTGCTCGCGAGCGATATAGATAGTGTTGGATTTCGCCCAACCAGGTTCGGCGTGCGGATGTTTCTCCAACCACGGGTATTTCCGCAGTACCTGCTGAGGATCCGGGCCAACCCGAAGTACTTCATCAATCTGCATCCAACCGAAAATGCGATGCTCACGGGGACCCTTGAAATGCCACCTCTTCGTCGCCGGGTCGATGGCTGCTGTCCGAAAAAGCCCCCAGAAGAGGAAGAGATCACCCGGCCCCACGCTGTTCTTTGCGAGATGGCTCTGCGCCGCACCCAACTGCCCTAGCGCCCCTCTCCACCCCGCACGACGCGGAAGGCTCTCCTCGTCGAGGTCGGGGTCCAGGTGGCAGTTGTGATCAGACCTGATTCGCCCCTTGGTAAGTTCTTCGACCAGCGGGTGTATGCCGGTGGCCACGTCGCAGTAGCGGGTCGGTGTGGGCATTCTGGTGGGAATCGGCAGAGAGACCGGACGCCCGGACACCACAGGGCTGGGTACACCACCGGCGGTTGAATCAAAACCTTTGCGAGAGAAGATCAGCCTCATATCAAAGCACCTCCATGGCTGGCTCAAAGACCAAGCTGTTCCCCTGCGGTCACGTAGCCCTCATCGAAGACCGGGCGAAAGCACTCCATGTGATATCCGGTCACCTCAGAGCTTCTTCAGTTTCCCTTTGCCACACGCTTTGCAAAGGCTTCCCGGCGCGCGACCTGAGCCTTTCAAGATCAAACTGCCGAAGGTGCCGTCGCAGTTGCCGTGGTTGCAGAAGCAGCAACCGCAGGTGTCGCACTTCACGTAGAGGCGGTAGCCGTTTCGTGCGCAGGCGGGGCATTGCATGGGGTGTCTCCTCCTGAGTCATTTGAGTTGTCAGTGCGGCGATGCCGGATGTGATGTCGGATCCGGATCGGCAACAGGCGCGTACGTCGTGCGGAAGATATCGTCAGCGATGATGCCGTAGTCGTCCGGAGCATACTGCAGCAGCCAGTCTCCCGGCTTGCCGTGGAGGTGCCCACCGGCGGGCAGCGTCACGCACAAGTGCGCCTCCAACTGCTGGGCCAGCACGGTCTGCGGGTGCTTGAGGTAGGCGCCGTCTTGTCCCATCTGTTGCCCCTGCGCGGGGGCATAGCGCGATTCGAACCTGTCACGCGTCACAGGCCAGTGCTCGCCCTGCACCCCTGTGAGGATCGCGTCCCCACGCCGGAAAGGCACCGGCCCCTCCAACGTCGCACAGATGCCGTCTTCCGTCGCGAAGGTGACGGTAACGGGCAGCGGACGCTTGCGCACGCGCAGTGCGTTCGGGTCGCGGGACAAATCGGGCGGCTGGGTCACGCGGGGAGTTCCGTGTCCTGGTGGCCGATGAGTTCGTTCCACTGATTGTTTTCTTCCGACATGGCGGCAGCCGCAACGCGTGCGAGTTCTCTCAGCCGCAGCCAGACGGACCAGCCAGACTCGGCTGTCGTATCGAGCGCACGTACCGCGGTGGCTATCTCATCGAGTTTCTCGGCGGTTTCTTTGTGCTGCCAGGCAAGCCTCGCAATCTCCAGCTTGGTCGAGAGGCCGTGAATAGCCGCGGCCAATGCCGGAAAAAAAGCCGTGAACATCAACAACCACTGGGCGTGGAACAGAAAGTGGGCTGGGACGGCGAGCGCTGTGACGACAAACAGGCCGATGGAGAAATGATGCAAACGTTCATGCGCGACATGAAGTTTTTTAGCCGTCCGCGTGTGATACCCGCTCTGGTCTTCAAGCACATGGGTGATATAGGCCTTTACCTGCTTCGCTATATCAGGTCGGGATGCCACGAATGGGCCACCCACCGAGGAGCGGGGCGTGCCTTGGGAGTGCAGTGTCCGCTGAATAAACCAGAGTTCCGGACTCTCGAGTTCGAGACCTGCGCCGGTAGCACGCCACGCTGGCGCATAAAACAGATTCGGTGCAGTAAGCACCGGCAGGCACATGCGTGCGTAGCGAAGCTGTTCCGCTATGAAGCGCTGACCGATCCACTGCTCATGCCACTTCCTGTCTTTTGCTTTGAGGAAGAGCGCAACGATGAGAGCGATCGAAAGAAGTTCGACGACAGGCCATAAAAGCCCGCGCTGACCGGGCCACAGGTGTATCGCACCGGCGACCGCTGAAAAAACGGCGAGAGCCGCAGCGCCGTAGATCCACCATGTCGCATCACGGTGCCAGCCCGCAGCAGACGAAGCCACCATATCGGCCGGTTCGAATCTCGCGTCAAGAAAAGCGGAGGCTTCGATAGGGTGAGTAGCGTCGTCTTTCGGCTTCTCGGGGCCCCAAGACGCACGCATTTCTTTAGCAACAAAACTCCCTGCCAGTTTTTTTACGTTGGCATTCAGCAGGGCAAGCATGAAGTCGTGCAGGTTCCCCGCGCGGGATCTGTCCCCCTCCTTCACAGCGGGCGAACCGACATAACGCTTCAGGCGTCTCGCTTTCGAGACAGCATCAGAGCGGAGCCCATGTCCCTTATTGTGTTGGCCCTTGCCGTGCGTGTGAGCATCGGGTTGGAGTGGATCCAGCAAGCGCGCCACCTCGGCATTCAGCGCACCATCCATCGGTAGGGCAAACACCTCACGCAACCAACCCACCTCCGGATGCGGCGCGCCGAGCCTGCGGAGCAACTCGGGCGTGAGGCGTGCACGATCGAGCACACGCACAGCACCCGTGACGTCCACCCACACTGTAGGCACCATCATCAGCGCGGCTTTCACCGCAAGCCGGACGGTGCCGCCACCGAGGCCGTGCGGTGCCTGGCCGTCCCACACCACCACCAGCATGTCGGCGAAGCCGAGTGCGATCTCGTCGCGGATGGCGATGGCCTCATCGCCGTCAGCAAGCGGATCTGGCGCGCCCAGCCACACGGTATTGCCGGCACGCTGCTGTGCGGCAGAGAGCGGCTCCGGGCAGCCAGGGGCGAGCAACTCGAGCGGCAGGCCAAGCGTTGCTGCCACTTCTGCCGTGATGGTGTCGCTGCCCTCTGCAACGCCCGTCAGTACGACGGGCGCGCAGGCACCGCCCGCAGCCGCAACAACCGCAGCGAGTACGGCCAAAAGCGCATCGGCAACGGCTGGCACAGCCTGTTCGGCGAGCCGGTCGGGCCGGTGCCCCGCCACCAGCACGGTGATGCGCTCGGGCGCTGCGCTCTGGGCGGGGTCGCGTTCGGACATGAGCGTGTTTCCTGTGCGGGTTGATCAGAGCTCGGATGGGCCGTCGTCGTTGGCAGACCGGGCCTCGTCGAACTCCGCCAGCGCTTCCTTGGCGCTCTGCTTGGTGAGCGCGACGGCAGATATCGGATCGCTGAACTGCTTGGCGTATTCCCAGCCTGGCCCGACGATGCGTTCGATGGAGAGCCCACAGGGCTCGCTGTCTTCGAAGTCCACTCGATGTTGCCACCGCACGTAGCCGTCATCGAAGGCTACGAATGTGCCGTACCTGCGCCGCGTGTGGAGCTGGTTGAGCAACACCGCCATCTCGTTCAGCTTGGCGGGTTTGCACTTGAAGCCGGTGTAGTAGATGAACACATCAACGAAACAGGTCTTTTCAGAGGCCTCCACAATCAGCCGACCATCCTGCCCGTTGAGATCCAGACCCGTGTTCAGCTTGACAGTCTGCGCCTCCTCGTCGACCTCCAGTTCGTCGTCCCACTCCCGGTTCGCGAGGAACTCTTCCATCAACGCATGAAACCTGAAACTTGCCATTGCTCAACCTCCTGTGTGGATCAAAGGAACTCGTAATACACCGTGAACCGGTCACCGGCCACCACGGCGAGATCACCATTGCCGTAATCGACAATCCAGTCCCCCGCAGCGCCCGAGAGCACACCGCGTGTGCCGGATAGCACAACGTTGCGTGACTCCCGCAGTTGCAGGGCCAGCGCCTGCCGCGGGCGCTTGAGGTAAAGGCCGTTCTCGCCCGCCGAACCGGGCGAAACAGGCTCGTAGGCCTGGTCGAACACCACGCGGGCGATGGGCCAGAGTTCCCCGCCTGCGCCGGTGACGATGGCATCGCCCGCGGTGTAGCGCACAGGCCCTTCGAGTGTTGCCTGCACGCCAGCCGCCTCGGCAAAGCGCACCTCGCGCTGTTCCGGCAGGCTCCGCACCTGCCGCACACCGGGCCAGTGGGCAAGGCCCTTGTCCAGCAGCAGGGTCATCAGCTCATCCGTATCGAGCACCTTGCGCTCGACCAGCGCATCGGCCACGGCCTGCACGTGGTGCCAGTTCTCTTCCAGCAGGGCACGGGTGCGCGCAGCGCAGTCTTTGAGGATGTCCTGCACGCGTTGCTGGGCGCGGTCGAAGAGCCAGCCGGAGCGTGCGCCGCTGATGTCGGTCAATGCATCCAGACAGAGGGGGCCGAACTCGGCGTCGAGGCCCAACTTCGCAACCCAGATCCAGGCCCTTTCCGTGGCCCTCGAGAAATCGGATATCGCGCCACTGTCCATGCTGTCCGCGCCATGGGCGATCTGCTGCGCGATTGCACCGGCCAGCGAAATGCAGGTGTCCTCGAAGAAATACGCCCGGCTGTCGGATGTATTGAGATACGGTGCCGATGCATCAATCCTGGTTACGCCGCGGTAGTCGTCGGCCGCGACGATGGAAACCTGCGCCACCGGCACCTGCGGCCGCAGCAAGAAAGACACAACCGCATGCCCGGCCTCGTGAACCGCCGTCACGCGCTGCTCCAGAATCCGCGCTCCAACAGTGGCACCCAGATTCAGCGCAAGAAGCAGCGCCGGTACCTCATCAGACTGTGCGAGTTCTGTTTCCAGATCATCCGCGAGCTTTGCAGCCGCCGCTGTAGCCGCCGTGAAGAGGGAGCACTGCAACCCCCGCGACTGGAGCAGCGCCTCGAGGTTGCGCGCATTGGCCGCCATGTGAACAGACAGACCGGGGCGATCACGAAAATCTCCGTCCAGATACGCGGCCCACGCGGCGAGCGCGAAGAGCTCGGCGCTGACGTTCTGCTCGCCGATTGCCACCGCTGCCGCGCCCGCCCGGGCGAGCACCGCATCGAACAGCGGATCTGGTTGCCGCGGCGCTCTGGCAGGCGCTGCCGCCAGCAGGGCATCGATCAGTTCATCGAGCGAGGCGTTGCGCGTGGCCAATATGGCGCGCAGCTCCGCATCCACCGGCATCTTGATGGCTGCAGCTGCGGCCAAATCCGGCTGTGCCGGCAGGGCGCAGCCGACAACAGCAGCCGCGATGGCCGAGGCCTTGGACGCAAGCGACGATGCCGGATCGGGCGCGGATTCCGACAGCAGCATGTGGAAGCCGACCAGCAGCCACCAGGGGTTGAGTTCCAGCGCGCCGGCGGCCTTGGCGGCGGCTTTGGCGCGGGCGACGGATTGGGTGAAGAGGGGGTGGGAGAGAACATCTTTCATGTGAACAGGGTGCCTCCATGCCGCGGATTTTGAGTCACCTATGAAGTGTCTATCGCGGCTCTATCATGCCGCGCTGTTCGGCAAGCTCAAGAAGCCTGGTTCGTAGAGCAGCAGTGAAGCCTCTCTTGTCCTCAAGTTTCAGTGCCCCTGATTTCAGTGTGTAGTCGGTGGTTATGACACCACTGATATCACTTGGTGATGGGAGATTTTTTGGTTTGAAGACATAAACGCCACGAGACTCAAGCTTTCCAAATCCTATCGCCATCCCCAGTTCCAAGAGGACATTCGAGTTGAAAAAAGAGCAGTCTAAATTTCCGATATCGGCAATCAAAATATCGCAGCGATCTATCCTCTCATTGAGCATGGTGAGTAGTATCTGTCCATGAAGGCCGCGAAGCCGGTTGACTCTGATATCGAGCTTCCTATTCCCCGGTTTACGCTGAGCAGCCCGTTTCTCAACCTCCTTCTTTACGGCTTCCAGAAGGCTGCGGAGTTCATTCCATCGGTTATCCTTTCGGCCGCGCGATTTGCCGTCTTCCTCCTTGGGCCACGGATACGAAACGAATATCTGAATTGGTAGTGAGCGTTTGTCGTTTTGTTTTTCATCGTTCATGGATGGTTCCTCACTGGAACTTTACAGATATAACCGCCTTTGAGTCTGGCTAGCTTGCGTGCACCTCTTGCCGAAGCGCGGCATTCAGTCTGTCCTCGATAATCGACAAGCCAGCCGCATCTTCGGGAGCTACCGCGCGACGGACACGCAAAGCTTCACGGAAGTGTTTTGCAGCGGCTTCGAAATCGCCCCGCATAGCCTCGTTTTGACCGAGGCAATTCAGGCATGTAGCAACGTCGGTACTGGTGTGGCCGTAAAGACTTTCATAAGCCTGCAGCGCAGCTGTCAGGTAACCGGCAGCCTCTTCGAATCTCCGGGAGTCGCGCAACAGAACACCCAGCCGGAGGCGGGTATACGCAGCACCGTCCGAGGCATCATCGCCGTTCACCGAGATGATCTCCAGTTCGCGCTGGAAGAGAGGAATTGCTTCTACGGTACGCCCGAGGTCGACCAGACACGAGGCTAGCGCAGAGAGTTCCGCACTCGCAGCCAGAGACATGGGGCCTTGCGAGTTTTCGACGATAGCTAGGGCACGACGGTAGAGGAGCTCCGCGGCGGCCGCATCGCCTTGCGCCCTTAGCAGCGTCGCAAGAGTGCTTAGACATGTTCCCGTCTCCGGGTGCTCCGACCCTCGCGCCTGCTCCGCAATCTCAAGCGCGCGGCGGCTCAATGGCTCTGCGGTCGCATAGTCACGTCGCAGATACAGTAATACCACCAGGTTTTGTAGGCTTGTACCCGTCTTGGGATGCGTCGGTCCGTGAATCGTCTCCGCAATGGCCAACGCACGGCGGTACAAGGGCTCGGCGGCCGCGTAGTCGCCTTGGGCCTCTAGCACTTTAGCTAGATTGTTACGGAGAGCGCATGTCTTCGGGTGCTCCGGCCCCCGAGCCTTCTCCGCAATCGCGAGCGCGCGGCCAAACAAAGGCGCTGCAGACGCGTAATCGCGTTGAGCCTTGAGCAGAAGCGCCAGATTGTTGAGACAGTTCCCCGTGTGTGGGTGCTCCGGCCCCTGCGCCTTCTCCGCAATCGCCAGCGTACGGCGGAGCAGCGGCTCCGCGGCTGCGTAGTCGCCTTGGTCGTTCAGCAGCATCGCCAGATTGCCGAGGGGGGTGCTCGTCGCCGGGTGCTCCGGCCCCTGCGCCCGCTCCGCAATCGCGAGCGCGCGGCGAAACAACGGCTCCGCGGCAGCATCGTCGCCTTGGTCCTTAAGCAGCAGCGCCAGATTGTTGAGACAGTTCCCCGTGTGTGGGTGCTCCGGCCCCTGCGCCTTCTCGGCGATCGCGAGGGCGCGACGGCTCAGCGGCTCCGCAGCGGCATAGTTGTGTCGGCGGCACAGGAGCAGCGCAAGATTATTCAGACACCCACTCGTCAAGGGGTGCGCGGTCCCCTCCACCTTTTCCGAAATGACCAACGCACGTCGCAACAAGCGCTCCGCCGCCGCATAGTCGCCCACCTCCTGCAAAAGCATCGCCAGATTGTTCATGTTTACGCACGTTTCCCGGAACTCTGGAACACGCATGTTCTCCGTGATGGCGAGCGCGCGGCGGAGCAACGGCTCCGCGGCGACGTAGTCGCCTTGGGCTGAGAGCAAAGTCCCAAGGTTGCTCAGCCTAATGCTGGTCTCCGCGTGATCCGTCCCTAGCGCTCTCTCAGCGATTGCCAACGCACGGCGTGACAATGGCTCTGCGGCGACGTAGTCGCCTCGATCTTTGAGTAAAACCGCCAGATTGTTTAGACAGACGCCCGTATTCGGATGATCTGCCCCGTCCACTCTCTCCGAAATAGCGGTCGCCAATTGTGCTAAACGGAGAGCAAATGTCCCATCCGACGCGCGCCCCGCATGAATCATGAAAGCCAAGATCCAAGATGCCATTTTCCCCGTGGAGACTACGCTCTGCGGCAGCGTCCAAGCTTCCCACGCCCGCCTGTAAGCCGCCTCGATCAACAGCTTCCCGCCCCGAGCCTCTTCCATCGCAAGCCAGTAACCGAGAAGTTCGTCGTTGTCGCGATGCTCTAGCACAGCCACGAATATATCCACACGTGTCAGACACCCCCGCAACTCCCCCCACGCCTTCGCTGCCTGCCACTGCCAAGGCAGTTCCTCCGCCACACGCGCATCCACAGCTCGAGCTTCAAAGAGCTTCGCCAGCGCCCGGTGCGCCGCACGCTGCCGCGGCCATGTGGGCAGGTAACGGTCACGCACCGCGATGCGCGCGTAGTCGTGCGCAAACACGAGCCGCCCGGCGGATTCCAGCAGCATGTCGTCCAGCGCAAGATGGATCGGCGCCCACAGTGCGGGGGCGAGGGATGGAGCGGTTTTGCCTTTGTCCTTGCTCTTGCGTTTGCCCTTGCCTTTGGTCGGTACCGGCGCATGCGGCGCCAGCACCTCCAGCAACTCCTTCTCGCTCAGCCCCGCGCGGCTCGCCCAGATGGCGGTGAGCGCATCGCGCACGCGCGCCCTGCCGTGGTCGCCTTCCACGCGCGCCAGCACGTGCTCGAAGAGATCGTCCACCGTCGGCGCCTCGTCGGGCGCCTTGCCCTTGGGCGCAGAGAGCAGCTCGTGCAGCCGCTGCCCCAGCGCTTCGTGGCTCCCGAAGAGCCGCAGTTCTTCTGCCAGTGTTTTCAGCCACAGCGGGTTGTTGGCCAGCGGGTAGCGCAGCGCCCGGCGCTCCAGGTCTGCCGGCAGCACCTTGTTGTAGCGGGCCAGGTACTGGCGCAGCAGTTCCTTGCGGCCTTGGGCCGTCAGCGGCCTCACGCGGATGCGCGCCCACAGGCCTTTGGCCACGAGCGCGTTCTTCACCTCGCCGTCCAGGCACGAGACCACCAGTTGCACGCCCGCGGGCAGGTACTCCGGCAGCCAGCGCAGGTCACGGTGCCCCGAGAGGCCGTTCAGTGCATCGAGCACGAACACCCAGCGGGTGCGGTGCTTCTGCGCCCACGCGCTGGCAATGGCGAACCACGTGGGCAGGCTCTCGAAGAGCGCCTGCGGATCACCGGGGATCGCCTCGCTGCTCTGGGTAGTGCGCTGGATGAACTCCACCAGCCGGCGTGCCAGCGCGGGCGCGGCGGCAGCGTCGGAGCTGGCGCCCAGGTAGTGCTCGAGCATCAGGAGCCGCTTGTGGCGCGCGCGGTAGCCGCCCAGCGCGTTTGCCAGCAGCGCGCTCTTGCCGCCGCCCGAGGCGCCTTCGATCAGGATGCGCGGGCTGCCTTTGTCGAGCGCGGTGACCAGCGCGTTGATGTAGCCCTCCCCGCCCAGGTACAAGCGCCGCCGCGGCACGGCGTAGGCCTCGTGGCGTGCGCTCTCGCGGGTGAAGGCATCGGGGACTTCGTCTGCGGGATAGATGCCGTCCAGGATCGCCCAGAGGTCTTTCTCGAGGCGCTTGGCGAAGGCCTCCGGATCGCGGTAGCTCTCCACCACCGGGAAGCCGCTCTCGCGGATGCGCTGCTTGAGCGCGTGCTGGCGGGCGCGGTCTTTGGGGCCGACCGCGAGGTAATCGCCGCCTTTCTTGCGCGCGTAGGCCGCAGAGCGGAAGTAGAACAGCGCGTTGCCCGCCATCTTCGGGTTGTTCAGCACGCCGTGCAGGATCTCGAGCTCGGTGACGCTGCGCTCGCCGCGGTGGCGCTTCAGCCACTTGCGCTGTTCCACCAGATCGGCGGGGTAGCTGCCTTCGTCCGGCACCCAGCCGTAGCGCTCACCCAGCAGCCCCACGAAGAACGGCCGCGAGCGGTCGATCTCTGCCAAGCAGATCGGCAGCACCTCGCCACGCTCGGCCTGCTCCTGCGTGATGCCCCAGCGAAGATCCACATCCACCAGTTCCACGAAGCGATCCCGCAGCCGCGCCCGCAGCGCGGGGAAGACTTTGCGGATCAGCAGGTCACGCTCTTCGCCGAAGTCCCGGAACGTGGAGGAGAGGAAGATGCGGGCGGTGCGGGAGCGGGGGGTGGGCATGGGAGTCCTTTCGCGCGGCGCCGCGGGTTATTTGCATTTTGGTGACAGGATGCAGATTGCCGTGCTCAAGGCTCAGGGTGTGAGGCCGCGCGGCTTTGATTGGGAGTCGCCGAGAGGATATGGCGGTATTGCCAACATTTGAAGCCTTATGCCGGGAGGAGATGCTGCAGCCCGGCAACACGTTTTCTTGTGCCCGCCGTCGGAGAATCTGAGCTGATCTAAGGTTCGCGTGCTCAGCCAATCACCGCGCGAACAGACCTCTGTGAGCTTCCCGGGATTTACCAGCGATGCGGGAGACGGGCAAAAGTCTCAAGCAGGAGCGGGCCACGCCCGCGACCAGTCTCCCCGCCGGCCCGCAGTCTGGCCAAAGGTGACATTAAAACCTTGGCCCCACGAGGCAATGCACGGGGTCTTGTCACACGGGAAGCATGCCAATAGCCTGAACGTGCCCCCGACACCGCGCTCGCAGCACCTACCCTGCTCGATGTAGAAGTACTTCAGGCCCTTCGCAAATTGGATCTGCAGGGTGTTATCCCCGAATCATGAATGAAGACATCGTTTAAAAACGCCTACGGTGAATCGCAATGCTGAGCTCCATCTGTCATCCGGCCACCCTCGTAAGGAAATCGTGTACAGACTTGGGTTACCCGAGATTACGCGCTGCCTTTAACAACGGCTCTTGGAAGCTCAACTACAGTTTGGTTAGTGTTGAGAACAGGAATTTGGTCAGCGACCTGGAGATATGGAGAAAGCAGCTCAACGGACTCAGCGAACCGCGAATTGTTCAGTCCGTGGATCTAGTGGTTTATTTGGACAAATCAGATCCCAGCTCGTTTGAAAAATTTGGGGGGCTGATTTCAAGTCTTTTTGAACAGATCAAATGCTGCTCAACCCAAGAGATCAACAAGTATGAATGTGAGCCGATTTTTCTGTCGCTAGGTTACCTGCTTGGCTCTGAAATAGAGCTTGGCTATGGAGACGGGTTCGGTGTGCGAATTGAAGATGGCCCAATGCGAAAGGCTTTGGAGGGGTCCCAGAATGAATTCGGAGCGTTAGATTGGCACACATCCCCCTTACGTATATCGTTTACCTCACGCCAAGATCGACCACCACCCAATACCATATGCTCAGAAAACCAATAGCAAATTAAAAGCAACTAAAACCGATGAGGGAACAAACAGTCTATCTATCCGGCTTGACCGGATTGATTTTTTAAGCAGTGAATCACATTCGCCTTGTACGTTTCTTTGTTGCATTTTGAAGCGTAGTGGGGAATGCGCATGAGACGGAATTGCGATCGAAAATTTCGATTAAGTATATCGAACACTCCAGCACCGAAGGCTACCAATGCAGCACCTTCAGCACCTATAGCAGATAATTCTTCTCGAAATAAATTAACGTGCATTCTTTCGAGCGAGGGATCTGCCTTAAGGGCACGGAGAATTTTTGTGGAATCAGGCTCTTTAAAATTTTTAATTATGTCCGTCATGTAGGCGCCCCAAAGGGGCGTACCATCAAGAGCGTATCGTGCTTTGTATACTTCGCCGTTCTCTCCATGAAAATTTGATAATGGAATCGTTATGTCGATAGTCGATATATTCAAACCCACAAGAACAAAGTCCGTATGCAGCAGAGGGAGCGTTTCTTCAATTCTTTCCGGGGAGAAGCAGGAAAGGTCTCCCATATTGCTCTTGGGACGTAATCCTGCCTTTGCCCAAACAGCCCAACTCGCAAAGTTCGCGTTTTTTTCCAAGACATGATTGAAGACAGATCGAGAAATCATCTATGCAACTCCACCCAGTCGATGTTCCATGTATGTAACTTGCGGTGCTCACGTCTGTCGGGTGGTCTTAGTCTCTCCTGACTAGCGTAGCGGCGCGCGTTGCCGTGAGGGCCCTTGTGGTATGCCGAAGGGCCAAGGCAAACAGGCCTGCCGCCGACTGGAAGACCGAATTGATAGTTGCTGAGACTCTCGCACAATTCGCGGGTTGGCTTGCCTCGTTGCGATATCAGCGTGACGCCGGTATGGTTCCACATGGCACTATGAATGTAAAACATCGCCTGGTCATGCCTATGCGGCCGACAGGATCAGGGTTGGATACTTTGAAGGCCATTGCATTCTCATTCGCGATGGTCATACGTATTGAGACCTCCCCAGACTGACCGGGAGCCGCGAGCCACCGAACAACGCATGGTGTGCAGAGTCAGCGCAACGAGACGATTAAATGGGTAAGGTCGTGGTGTTTGGCCCAAAGGGTGATAGGGCGGCCGAATGGGGGTTTTTCCCAAGCGCGAAAATACGAAAGCAATACCCCAACGCCGACTTGGTTAAGGTAGGCATGGATATGCAGGAGGGAGAGGTGGTCGCATTGACGCCAAAATCACATAAGATGCTTGACAGCACGTTGGTCATCGAAGTTTCTGAAGGGCGAGTCGAGTTGTTTGATTTCCAAACGAATTGGCAGGTATCCGAATTGCGGGGCGCGATAGTTTGGGATATCTACAGAATCGTCCAAGAATGGGCAAGTAATGACTGAAAATTGAATCAAGCTCTTCGTATTTGGAGTTTAATAACTTTGCTCGATGGGAGATGCAGAATGCTGGCACTGATTGAAAATTCAAATATCGCAGACAAAAACCTCATCGTTGATATCTTATCGGTCACGGCAGATCTGCCGGATACAGACGGCCAGATATGCCCGACGATCAATCTCAAAATCACTAACAAATCATCCGTGGCGTATGATTTTCTCGACATTGATGCGCTGATTATTAATGGTCTTGACCAAGTCGTTCATCATTACAAGGACAACTATAGCGCGGGCCCAATCAACCCGGGCGATAGCGAAGAAATGGAGATTGGGGGCTTTAATATTTTCACTCCAATGTTCGATGTAGGTCTGGAGACGGTGAAAGTGCTTATCAAGGTAACTGCAAGCCGTGAAGTACGGGAGCGGATTGAGATAGTGGCAGTACCCAATGAACTTTTTAAAATCGTTCCCGTTCCCTCGACCATGTTTTCAGACGTCATGCAAGTAAACGGAGGCATCTGGGCAGAGGAAATCCCGTCATGGTTCAAGGGCTGCAGGATTCAACTGAAGTTTGTTGTGCAAAACAAGACGTCGCTGAACCTCCAGCGTTTTGAGTATCAGTGCAAGATTGTCGACAAGTCAGGAAAGACCGTCGATAGTTGCGATGGCTACAACGATGTCGGCGCTGACGCGATTGGATCTGTTGAAGGGTACATGGAATTGAAAGATCGCAAGAAATTGACCGGTGTGAGTTTGTCAGTGGAGTTAAGTTTGTTGGTGCCATTCGCGGAGGGCACTATGTCTTATGATGGCCTGAGTATTCAGTAGGCGTATCCTAAGTCGCAGGATATGCCCCTAGCCCTTTGATTGACCGTTGCCAGCACATCGAGAAAAGGTTTCTAACTCAAATTTTTTTATCTTCGCTCACGCAATAGTACTAGCCGGCGATCCAGGACCGGCCGGCATCAAACAATAGGAGTGTATCGGATGAGCAAAACAGTTCTTCATGCGGAATACATCAGTGTCGACTTCGGCTTCATGGACAAGAAGTCGGCAACGCGGGTTATTAGCTACGGGATCACAGAAGACGAGATGGATGAGGTGTTATCGGGTTCGGAAGGGGGCCCTGTTTCCGGGTCTTTCTACGTCGGGGAGAAGATCCTCTTTTCCTTCGACGAGCAGTCAGCCCCAGAGTCATCACGGTTCGATGAATCCAAGAAGGGCAAATATGCATTGGTGAAGATTGAAACCGGCAGGAACGTTCATGAGCCAATCACCCTTACGGGCAAACCCGATACCTCAAAATTCGGCTTCACCAAAAGCACATACGTAGTTAATGGCGTCGAGTTCTCGTACTGCGAACTGAGTTACGACGGCGAAGACTTTACCGCCGATGTCGAGTACGGCTCACCCCAGTCTGTTGAGGTGCTCATGGTTGATCCCAAAGGAAATCGATACTCGGTCGACATTATTGAGGACGAGGATGAAGATGAGGATGAAGATGAAGATGAAGATGAAGAGTGATATACGGGGATCAGAGCAGTCTCGCGGACGCTTGGCGTCTCAAGATGCTGCACGGTGCAGGGTTGTGGCAGGGCAGAGGCGTACCGGCAGGGTACAGCCTCGCGCGGCAAGCTCGAGAGTTTTCCTAGCGGGCGGATGCAAGGAAGGTTTCGGAAACACACCGCCCCTGCGCGGATAGCCCCTAGCGGGGTGAGAATTGTCACGAGTCCGGAGGATATCAGGCATGGAGTTCCAGTTCAGTCAGGAAGTAGAGGACGGTGAAGCACGATTTGACGTCACAGCGCGTCCGGGTAAAGACTCCATTGCTGGACAGATGCTTGTTTACTCCACCTGCATCCGCCAGCAGGACGGGCAAGCACTGCTCACTGCTTCTGGGGAGATAGTGCCTGAGTACCAGCAAGACGGAGCACTTGAAGTCCTCGATGAACTGTCTCTTTTCGGCTTCGGCGGTGTTCCAGTCGCACTCGTGGATGGAGCGACTCTGGTCGCAGACATCACTCTGCACACATTCTCGATGTCGACCGTCCCCCTTAGCCCAGTAACCTTTGCGGGAGCCGAGGACATACCCAGGCTCACCACTCTTCCCGAAAAGACCCTTGCCTCACCGGTCTCGGTCATTGGCCAGCAGTCCAAATACTCTGTGGAAAGCGGCAAAAAGAAAAGGGTCGAGTTTCTCGGGTCAAGCGTGATCGTCCACAACCCCTCTGAGGAGACCGTCTACGTGACCTACTACGTGGGCACGAAAGCTGGATCCCTCGCCGACCACCTGGGCCGTATCGGGCTGGAACAACTCCTCCCGGGCGACTCAAAAACAATCGCCATGGAGATCTACTACGAACAAGTGAACGACGCTCTAGGACTGAAAATCATGAAGCCGGGTGATCTCTCCGGCGTGACGCTCCATCCGTTCCTGTGCGTGTTTACCAACAGAAAAACTCGGACGTTCAGCGTCCCCTGCACGTGAGAGACGCCGGTGGCGCAGCGAAGATTGTTGCTCACTCCCCGCTACCACGCAGAGTGGGTCTTTCAACCCTCAGCACCCAGAGCTGGCGAGGCCGCGGACGTGGGTCTGTTTCTGGATCACGGTGAGGTGCTTTCTCTATCACCGCTGACGCCACCAGTTACCAACGGCAACAAGATCGAGATCCGGACAGCGATCGGGAGCATTCACCTGGAAAGAGAAGAGTGGATCGCTTGGAAAAAGCCTCTCGGTAAGGCCGTCACCGTCTTCGATGAGTCACGCATCCTTTTCGAGTATCAGACAGAAAACTAATCTGTCGTGGGCATTGCGCGCTCAGAAAAACGAAGCCCCTCCATTCACCCCCAGAGACTGCCCCTGTATCCATGCGCCCTCGTCCGACATCACAAACGCCACCATCGAGGCAATGTCCGAAGGCTCGCCCAGCCGCGCATGGCGCGTGCCTTTCAACATCTGCTCGCGGAATTCCGCGGGCAAAGAGGCCTTTATCTGCGGCGTCATCACAAACCCCGGCGCCACCGCATTGGCGCGGATGTTCTGCTTGCCCCAGGCCGAGGCCACGTGACGCACCAGCGCCTCGATGCCGGCCTTGGTGATGGCGTAAGCGGGGCGCACGGCCTCGCCCATCACGGCAGCCGCGGAACTGGTGTACACCAGCGAGCCGCCGCCGCGCTTGATGAGCTCAGGGAGCGCGGCGCGCGTGCAGAGCCAGTGGCCGCGCAGGTTCACATCCAGCGTGCGATCGAAGACGGACATCGGCTCCTCCAGCACGTTCGAGTCCTGGTGGATGATCTGCAGATCCGCTGCGTTGGCGAAGAGCGCGTCGAGGCCGCCGAATTCTTTCACCGCCAGCGCGACCAGCGCGCTTACCGAGGCTTCGTCGGTGATGTCGAAACCGGTGCCGATGCACGCGTGCCCCGCGGCGCGCAGGCCCTCGGCGAGTTCCGTGGCGTGCGTGGCGTTGATGTCGCCCACCACCACGCGCGCGCCGCCTTCCACCAGCCGCTGCACAGTGGCCGCACCGATGCCACCGCCGCCTGCCACTACCACCACCTTGCCGCTCAGTCCGCGCATCTCTGATCTCCCCGCGAGTTGTTGCACCGCAGTCTACCCAATGCACAAGCGCGGGCTACAATCGCCGCGCTTTCCCGCATTCC
>Ga0315902_10003113_pt1 | contig 25125 bp, 12 predicted proteins | sample LakEriMetagenome_9_FD_203523 | JGI IMG/M metagenome (GOLD analysis project Ga0315902, IMG submission 203523) | Freshwater fungal communities from buoy surface, Lake Erie, Ohio, United States - Buoy 12 MA117 | ecosystem: Environmental > Aquatic > Freshwater > Lake > Lake biofilm | place: USA... | reverse complement strand
GGTTCATTATTTAGCCAGTCGAAAGGGGTAACATCCAAAAAATCAGCAATATAATGTTTTACAGAAGGATCCGCTGTTTTTGCAAGCCAATCATTTTGTTCTGATACTCCGTGAAGGGACCTAAGAATAATTCGGGGAAAATAAAAATGGCTATTAAGTTTCTTTTCCCATTGAAAATATTTTTTTTCAGCGAAAGGTATTAAAGTATCTACCTGCCATGATTTTATAAAATACTTTCCGGTGATAGGGTTGATAATACCCGCCGCAACGGAGGATGATTCACCCGGTTGACGTTGATGAATAATATGGAAATCGAGGTGTTCATCTTCCAACGTATGAGCCAAAACAGTTCCTGCTATCCCCTGACCAACAATTAAATATTTTACTCTTTTCATGGAACAAAGGAACGAATAAAAAATGCCGCTGTGGAAAAATCAAGCTTTTACTGTTAGGGATTTATGGAAATAATTTGAAACATAGGTTTCGCTTCCGATGCATTCACTGCGTTATTCATCCATAATTTACCATCACCAATCATAATACCTTGATAATTATTGAATAGGTTATGTGAAAAAGTATTATTTAGGGCGGATTTAAAGGCTGTCGTGAAAATTTTATCGTATTGCAATAAAAACTCATTTTTACTTTTTAATTGTATGGAAGATTTTTCAGAGATTCTGACCCTTAAAGGATAGAAGAGGTTAGCTGCCAACCATATTTTATCGCCCTTTGATATAGCTTTTTTAACATCAGACACAAATTGTTCCACCGCTGCATCTGATCCTAAAACATGGGAATATCTTTTACTTTCTGTTCCTGAGGTAACGGATGACAAAACGGCTTTATAAATGCTTTTCTTATCACTGGAAATTTTTCGCCAGTCTAGCTCTAATCTGTCCTGATCATCAGTGAATATTTTACCTATTAATTCATCAGTAATTTTTCCATTCAAAGAGGCCGTCAGATAAATTTCATTTCCTCTCACATTCCCTGATAAAAGTACCTTGGGTTCATTGGTTAAAGAACAAAAACTGCCAATAAGTTTTCCAGATTTTAGGGTATAGAATGAAAGTTGAATACTTTTGTCGTCCATTTTGCCGGTAAAATCGTACCATTGATTAAGTTCTAAATCCAGGGAAAAAGATAAAACACTGGATTGAACTAAAAGATAAGCAACTAAAAATATTTTTTTCATCTGGTTGGCGTTTTTATTTAGGCAAAAGTACCCTAATACATGTTAATTTTGTAAAATATTTTATGTAATGATATCACTAACACACAAATTTGTCTTTTTTTATTTTTTTTTGTTGTTGACATTTTCGTCCTGTTCTTTTTTAAATCAAAACGAACCTACCCCCAGTTATCTTTACATAAGCGAATTTCGTTTAAAAACCCAGGTGAATCAGGGAAGTAACTCAGAAAGAATTACTGATATCTGGTTATTTAACGACACTGAATTTTTAGGTATGTTCCCCTTACCCGCAAGAATTCCATTGTTATTATATGGAGAACAAAATTTAACTATTCAAGCGGGCATAAAAGAAAATGGCATAGGAGCAACGCCTGAAAATTATCCTTTTTTCAACCCAATCAAAGTAAAGGTTAATTTAAAAGCTTTAAAAACAGATACTTTAAAGCTGGAAACCAGTTATTTATCGACGTCAAAATTTCATTTTATAGAAAATTTTGAAAATAATACCTCTTTTTTTTCCTTTCTAGTCAGCGGATTACCAGAAAACAGGGTCTTACCTTATAGCGATAACAATGTTTTTGAGGGTAAATTTTCGGGAAAAATTCAGGTGACCAAATCTGCGCCAATGGTAACCGTGGGGTCAAACGCAAAATATAAAAACACCTTTAATCCAGGTCAACCGGTTTATCTTGAGATGGATTATAAAGGAGAAGCACCTTGTGTTATTGGTGTTCAATTTTATGATACTGAAAATATCGAGGAAGCAGGTATTATTGTGCCTATTGCAGGATTTAAAGAATCCGCAGATTGGAAAAAGATATATTTTAACCTTGGAAGCACTCTTGCCTTAAGAAAATCGATCTATTATAGAGTTATTTTTAATATCACGTTACCAGAGGGAAAGGAAAATGCCAGTGTTCATTTTGACAATATCAAACTAATTTCTTTTTAATGAGCAAAATAAAACAAAGGAACCTAAATAATCATACCCTCTTATATAAATGGGCTGATTATTTTTGTGCCATGATCGCCTGGGGCCTTTTTTTTGCTTACAGAAAAATGATGATTGAAAAGGAAGAGAACGTTTCAGTCATTTTTCAAGATATTAATTTCTGGTACGGTCTGATTATTATACCTATTGGCTGGTTTTTGGTGTATTCCTTGTTTGATCAATATGGCGACATACACAGACATTCCAGGTTAAAAACACTATCCAGAACCTTTTTTCTCTCCTTTTTTGGCGTTTTAATCCTGTTTTTTACCCTGATACTTGATGATTTTGTTTCTAATTATACCACTTACTATCAATCCTTTCTAGCCCTTTTCAGTTTTCATTTTTTACTCACCGTGGTTACAAGAATGGTTTTATTAACCGCAGCATCGCGTCGCATCCGTCAGGGAATGGTAAAATTTAATACTATCATTATTGGAGGTAATTCAGAAGCGTTAGCTTTATATGAAGAAATAATTTCACAAAAGCGTTCCTACGGTTATCATTTTATTGGATTTTTAAGAAGTAACAAAGAAAAAACGTCTCCTTTAGAAGCCAAATTAAAATACCTTGGAAATATAAAAGACTTAGACAGTATTATTAAGGAATTTCAAATTGAGGAGGTCATTATTGCCATACAAACCCAGGAACACAATTTATTAAAACAGCTTATAACTGCCTTATTTGATTTCAGACCCATTTTACATGTTAAAATTATTCCCGATATGTATGATATCATGCTGGGAAGTGTAAAAATGAATCAAGTATTCGGCACGGCCCTCATTGAAATAAATCAAGAAATAATGCCACCCTGGCAAATTGTATTCAAGCGGGTCCTGGATATTTTGGTTTCCATTGTTTCTTTACTTTTATTATCTCCGCTCTTTGCCTATCTGTCTCTAAAAGTGAAGCAATCGTCTGTTGGGCCGGTATTTTACAGGCAAGAGAGAATTGGCTTGAAAGGTGTGCCGTTTACTATTCTGAAATTCAGATCAATGTATGAAAATGCCGAGCATGGTGGACCCCAGCTATCTAAAGATGAAGATAGCCGTTGCACCCCCTTTGGCGCTATTATGAGAAAATGGAGGCTCGATGAACTACCTCAATTCTGGAATGTGCTCATTGGCGAGATGAGTTTAGTGGGGCCACGTCCCGAGCGAAAATTTTATATTGATAAGATTATGGAGCAGGCTCCACATTACCGACATCTGCTTAAAGTGAGACCAGGCATAACTTCTTGGGGTCAAGTTAAATACGGCTATGCTTCAGATGTGGATCAAATGATCCAGCGCCTTAAATATGATATCCTTTATTTGGAAAACAGATCTATTGCGCTGGATTTTAAAATTATGTTTTACACTTTAGTAGTACTCGTTCAGGGTACGGGGAAATGACGTTAAAAATCAATGTTTTTTTGGCTAACGTCAAACCTCCTTTAACGAATAAGTGTAAAGTTTCCTCTTAATGGAATAGATCCTTTATCAAGTTGTACAATATACCAATAAACGCCCGTACTGGCACTATATCCGTTTATATTTCCATCCCAACCGTCGAAGTTACCATTGTACTCCAATAGTTTTCTCCCACTCCTATCTAAAATGATGACAGTCCCTTGAGGATAAAGAATATTAAAATAGGGAATTTCCCAACGTTCATTTTTACCATCACCATTTGGAGAAAAAAACTTAGGCAATGTGACTGGAAGATTCTCTACTAAAAGATTTATTACGCAAGATTTACCTCCGATATTAATTAATATACTTGAGGTACCCAATTGTTCAGGTAAACCATCTAAATTAAAACTAAGTGTTCCACCATTCCGTTTTAAAGTATCTGAGTTAAACCTGGCATTTAAGCCTCTTATACCTTCACTTGTAAATAATTGTGATGACTCTAATTTTTGGTTTCCACCCAGATAAGGCAAATCCAGTTTTCCACGGTATGGAACTTTGGAATAAATCTTATTTGGCAGATAAAAAGACTTTGAACATAATATGGAATCCACTTTTGGTTTTTCTAAGCTCACGTTGAATGTTATCTCACATGGCTCCCTAAAATCGCAATCTGCTCTTCCAAAATCAATAAAAAATTTTGCAGTTCCCTCTTGAAGTGGAATGCCACTAATGTCAAATTCCAGAAATCCATCGCCTTTTACCAAGGTTCCCTGTTTAAGTTTCATGGTAAGACCACTTACTCCTTCCGATTTAATTATCATGGAGTCGAACTTCAAACCATTTCCGCCAGTATAGGGCATTCGTAAAGTATTCTGATAAGGATCATTGACGTTGGGAAGTATTAAGGAAGAAGAAATCGCATTTGCTACACAATTCAAGCTCCCAACCCTGGGTATTGTATCTGGTTTGACAATTAAAAGGAATGTATCCTTTATGCCGGGACAGCCGTTAACTTCAGGAGTTACAATTATCCATGCGGAATCACTAATATTTTTGGTATTTGAACTAAAAAAAGGCACAATATTACCACTTCCAGATGTTACAAGTCCGACACCTGAATTATTATTTGTCCAATTAAAAATTATATTTCCGGCCATGGAATTAATGCCTTCATTAGCATGTTTTAAAAAAATAGTATCTGTTTTTATACCCGAACAAAAGATATAATCCTGAATCTTTGCCACCGTAGGATATGGTTTTATTGCATCATCCTTATCGTCACAATCTAGTTTATTCGTAACATAATTTGCTGGTAAGTTAGCTTCACATAACTTGATGCTATCCACAGCATTACCAAAGCCATCCCCATCCTCATCCTTGTAATAAGTTGTTAGATTCCCTGTTTTTACAAATAGTAAAAAAGTATCACTTACGCCAATACAACCATTTAACTCAGGGGTAACAATAATCTGTGCGCTATCGGCTACATTTTTAGAATTCACCGTCAGAAATGGCGCAATAGTGCCGCTACCAGATGCACCGAGTCCGATGGAAGAGTTATTGTTAATCCATTTATAGATTGTCTTGCTCGACAGTGAATTAAGCCCATTTGTTCCTCTTTTTAAAGCAATCGTATCCGATAATATGCCATTACAAAAGGTGTAATCCTGAATCTTTGCCACCGTAGGATTTGGTTTGATCGCATCATCCTTATCGTCACAATCCAGTTTATTCGTCACATAATTTGGAGGTATGTTTGCTTCACATAACTTGATGCTATCCACAGCATTACCGAAGCCATCCCCATCTTCATCTTTATAATAGGTTATCAGTTTCTCTGTTTTAACAAATAATAAAAAAGTATCACTTACACCAATACAACCATTTAATTCAGGGGTAACAATGATGCTGGCGCTGTCGGCTACATTTTTAGCATTAGCCGTCATAAAGGGCGTGATCGTCCCGCTACCCGATGCGCCAAGTCCGATAGAAGAGTTATTGTTTGTCCATTTATAGATGGTTTTACTAGACAGTGAATTAACGCCATTTGCTCCTCTTTTTAAAGCAATCGTATCTGTTAATATGCCATTACAAAAGGTGTAATCCTGATTCTTTGCCACCGTAGGATTTGGTTTGATCGCATCATCCTTATCGTCACAATCCAGTTTATTGGATACATATTTTGGAGGTATGTTTGCTTCACATATTTTGATGCTATCCAAAGCATTACCAAAACCATCACCATCTTCATCCTTGTAATAGGTTAAAAGTTTATCAGTTTTTACATAGATTAAAAACGTATCATTTAGGCCAATACATCCGTTTATTTCAGGAGTAACAATAATCCGTGCGCTATCCGCTACATTTTTAGAATTCACTGTCAGGAAAGGCAAGATATTTCCGTTACCCGACGTTCCGAGTCCGATGGAAGAATTATTGTTTGTCCATTTATAAATCGTTAAGCTCGACAGTGAGTTAAGCCCATTTGTTCCTCTTTTTAAGGCGATGGTATCTGATAAAATGCCATTACAGAGGGTGAAATCCTGAATCTTTGATACGGTAGGGTATGGTTTTATAGCATCATCCTTATCGTCACAATCCAGTTTATTCGTCACGTAATTTGGGGGTATGTTTGCTTCACATATTTTGATGCTATCCAAAGCATAACCAAAGCCATCACCATCTTCATCCTTGAAATAGGTTACCAGTTTTTCCGCTTTTACAAATAATAAAAAAGTATCACTTACGCCAATACATCCATTTATTTCAGGAGTTACAATAATCTGTGCGCTATCGGTAAAAATCCTCGTATTAGTGGATAAGAAAGGCGCAATAGTTCCACTACCCGAGTCGCCGAGTCCGATAGAAGAATTATTGTTTGTCCATTTAAAAATAGTCTTACTCGACGTTGAATTAATCCCATTTGCCCCTCTTTTTAAAACGATAGTATCTGATAAAATGCCATTACATAGGGTGAAATCCTGAATTTTTGATACGGTAGGGTATGGTTTTATCGCATCATCCATGTCATCACAATCCAGTTTATTCGTCACATAATTTGGAGGTATGTTTGCATCACATATTTTTAGACTGTCGGTAGCATCACCATATCTATCCCCATCTTCATCTTTATAATATGTTACCAGTTTTTCTGCTTCTACTAATAGTAAGAAAGTATCACTTACGCCAATACATCCATTTATTTCAGGGGTAACAATAATCCGTGCGCTGTCTACTCCATTTTTAGAATTCACTGTCAGGAAAGGTGCGATATTCCCGCTACCCGACGCTTCCAAACCTATAGATGAATTGCTATTTGTCCATTTATATATGGTTGAACTTGACATAGAATTAACGCCATTTGTTCCTCTTATTAAAGCGATGGTATCCGATAAAATGCCATTACAAAAGTTGTAATCCTGAATCTTCGCCACTGTAGGATAGGGATTTATCGAATCATCATTATCGTCACAATCCAGTTTATTTGTTACATAATTTGGGGGTGCCACTGATTCACAAATTGTTTGGCTAAATGCAGCATCACCAAATCCATCACCATCTTCATCTTTGTAATAGGTAAATAAATCAGAAATATTAGAGGTAACGCAAAATTTCACAAAAGTAATAGATTCTAATAAAGCTTGTGAAGCACCACTCAAATTAGGGATACTACAATCCCTCGCAAGAAATCGAAAATCAATTTCACCTACCCAAGAGGTATCTAAAATTTGAAGTTGAACCAGATTACTGCTATCTAATATTGGTTGTATAGGTGAAAGGTTAATTTCATAAGGGATTTCAACACTACCTTGAATAGTGGAAGCAATGTAAGGTATTTTTACAGGTGAAATGAACTTTCTCTTAAGAGTTCCACTATAAAAATGAAAGGAAATGTTTCCAACTGACTGCTGACTACCAACGCCTAAAAAATATAATATTTGTCCGTTAATTATCTGAGGTTCAGCAACTCCTCTTATCTCACCATCAATGAAAGCTGCCAACCTATCATCTGGGTGATTAAATGGCATTAATGGAGTAAAAACAGGTTTTGCGATAAAAGTCATACTATTTAAAAAATTCTGTTGAACAATCCAAGATGGAACAGAGTCTGGTTGAATTGTTTCAGGTAGAATTGGAAGATATTCAAATGTCAGGCAATTACCGCTGTATTTATTTTCAAATTCTGTTAAAGAAAAAACTTTAAATTCTTTCCCTTTTGTTATTCCTTGCCCTGGAATACTATCCCAACCAGGTCGAATGGGCACTTGCAGGACATTTAATTTAATGTTTTGCGTTGCATAATTTGCATTTTGGGTTTGCTCAACAGCTTTAATTTCAATTAAACCAGAACCAATAAAACCAGTCCTTGGAGTAATATATAGTTTACTTCCTGAAATATTTGTTAAAAAATCAGTATTTGGTAACACGGACCATGTGACAGGATCAGCTTCAGGTTGATTTAGGAATGATTCAAGATCAATAGTATCAAATGAAATATTTTGTAGTGTAAATTTTTCTTCAATAGAATCTATTGTAATTGGTGCATCTCCACTACTATATACGATGACTTCGTAAGGATTATCATAATCACCTATTGGAGATTGAGCAACAAATAACATACTATCCTTCACTTCATAAACCTTATCTGTAAGGGAATGATAAATTTTAATTCCAATTGGTTCAGAGGTTAAGGAAGAATAAACGCTTGCATAATGACGAATTTCATTTCCAACTTTGGTAGGAATTGCAATTCCCCTTATTTGGGAGCCCACGACAAAGGCAATGGTATCTTCTAAAGAATTTGATAATACGCCATCGAATTTTATTACTGCGGTGACACTTGTGTTGAAGCTATAGAGTGCCGGATTAGGAGGTAACCAACTTGGTTTTTGCGCTTTCAAAGCCTCGGAAAAGAAAGAAATAAGGATAAAATGGATAAAAATCCAGCAATTACATTTAACAAAAGGCATATTTTTCTTTTTGCATAATTGAAAATCTTTTCTATGGTAGATAAATTACTCCAACAACAGTTTTCGGGTAAATCAAATGCTTAAACTAACAGATAGATATATAAACTACATATATTACGATATAAATATCATTTAAAGTGAAGGGTAAAAGTAGCACTGTGAAAGAATTGGCAGAATTGTCGTTTAGAAATGGCAGTATTAGTTACTAATTCTTATTTGAGGAATTATTTATTCTACATTCTCTTTGGAAATCACTTGGTAAAATGCCATAGCTTTTCTTGAAACAACGCGCAAAATAACTATTGGTCAAAAAACCATTTTCTTTAATAATCTTTCCCAGTGTTTTATTAGGTTCAAGCTGTATAGAGTCGTAAGCCCTTTTGAGACGAAAATCAAGCAAAACCTCATTTGGTGAATTCCCAAATATTTCTTTCAACTTCCTATATAAAGTTCGCTCACTCATAAAAAGCAATTGAGCCATTTTTCCTATATCAAGTTCAGGATCAGTATAATGTTCCTCCAAAATTTCGGTAAAAGCCTCATAAATTTGTATGGATAAATAATCTGATTTTTTTAATTGCTTTAAATTATTGTCATCAGATTCTTCTATAACCGTCTCTTTGGCAAAAGAAATTATACGCCAACCTGTTATTTCTGGAAAAAGCATTAAAAACAATGCACCAAAAACGGCGCTAACAAAAAAAGTATAATGACCTAATAATTGAAAATTTAGGGGAAATAACCAATAAAGAGAATAAGTAATAAGTATTAATATCGATGTAACCAGTAAAAGCCTGGTTGACCATTTCAAAAACAAACCGAACAACCTACTCTGTGTTGTATCACTATTAAGAATATTCTTTAAAAATGGTGAAATCAACCTGTAACCTACAATGGAATAGGTAATTATTAGGATACATTTGAATATAGTATGGATTCGTTGGGAAAAATACCCCCAATCTACATCCATGAAATAGGTTTGCGGATCTTTTGAATAAAGAATACGCTTTTCCTCCCCTGAAAGTAAAAAAAATGGAAGGAGTTCAAAAAAATGAAGGGAAAAAGGAATAAAGTGGACTAAATCTCTAAACCTAAGCTTAAAGTCTCCGTTAACTGTAGAAATTATAAAAAAATAAAATATTGGTCCGTATAGATAACCAACTAAAGATCCAGTTTTATAAAAATGTGGTAAAAGATACATGGTACCACCTACTCTAAAATGAGTAACAAATAATTGATAAGCAAAAAGAATATAAAATAGGCCAAGATATTTAAAATTTACTGCCACTTTCCTTGAAATAAGTGAAAGTCCATTAAATAATAGTAAGCCACATAAAATAGTATATATCCAAGAGTACATAAAAAAAGTTTATTTACCATGAATATTTAAAATCCACAATATTAGTTTATTTTATAATGTTTAAAAATATTAGGTCGAAAATACATAAATTTTATAAAATGGTATTTTAAAATAAGAAAAAATAGCATATAAATATCAAAAATTCATATATGTATTTGTTTTATTAATTCTTTAATACAATTTTATTAATCCTATGACTTAGATGAAACTATTGGAATTTCATCAAATTATTCAATTTGTTTTATTATTCTTTTTTATTGAATTGGAAGATAATTGATAGCTAAAGAAAAAAACATGATCACCGCCAAAGGAGATATTATTTCCTGCCATCGGGAATTCGTACTGGTAACCCAAAGAAAAAGGATACCTTGAGATAAGGGTATTTAAACCTACTGATTGATTCCCAGAAATGGTGCGATAATTGTAACTTCTAATGAATGGGGCTAGGCTAAAACTAGAGCCCTTTGGTGCAACATATCTGATTTCACTCATAATATCTAATTGAAAATCAGCATTTTTCTGGGTTCGTATTAACATTGCTGGACGAATCACCCAGTTTTCCTTTACTACCCATTCCATTCCTGTCGAAATGAACACAGTAAATGCACGCTGCAAATCATTTTCTTCCCTATAAACTGTATTTTCCCATGACATCAAATTGTAAACCGAAACACCCAAATTAAAACCTTGGGAGAAGAAATTAAATCCAACATTTACATTTGGACTTATATCATTGAATTTGGTGTCATCATTAAAAATGTCATCATCTGATCCTTCCCCTATGAGATATTGTCTATCCATACTATATTGGTTCATACTCGCGGAAAGACCAAAAGAAAAACCAGATGGTTTATTCTTATCTTTTTTAGTAGTAAGGATATGATAGGCAAACGTTGATTCAAATCCAAGTAAAGAACCTGGTCCATTCTGATCTTTAAAAATATTGAAACCTAAGCCAGTGGTATTTCTTAAGAATGGATAATCTACAGAAATGGCTTGAGAATTGGGACCATTCTCAAAATCCACCAATTGTTTTTTATAAATAATACCTACATTTCCCTTTCCCTGACTACCTGCTAATGCAGGATTTGTTAAGTATGGTTTAAAAAAACTTTGATTCTGAAACAAAAAATTCTGTCCATAACTTGTTATAAACCAAATTTGAATCAAAAAAATTATACTTATTCTCATTTCATCCAATCAATAGGTTTAAAGAGATAAATTATAGGATGCCTACCTCAAAGCGACAGGCATCCATAAAATTTATCTGAGTACTTCAATTTTTGAAATCCTCAGTCCATTTTCTCCTTTTACTGTTATAAAATACCACCCAGAAGGTATATCTGAGGTTATCTTCCATTCTATCCTATTGGCCCCTATATTACCATCAAAGTTACTCTGCCAGACTTCTCGTCCAAATGCATCTGTTACTTGAATTGAAAGTGCTTCTTTATCCTCCAAGTTAATTTGAATTAATGCCATTTCTCCAGCTGGATTAGGATACACCTCAATTTGTTGATTTTCCCTTATGAGATTTGTTAATGCTGTAGGTGTAGATATAGTAAAAATATGGGGCTTTTCAACAAGTCCGGCAATGGTATTATTCTTAAAAAGAACCAATTCTTTTAGTTCAAAAACCTTTGATTCTGAAGCATCGAAATATTTAAATTTAATAGATTGCCCATCAATGTTTGAAAACACGGTTAGAAAAACAAGATAAGCATCAAGTGCTTCCACATAAATCACTTTACTACTACCTCGAAGTTCGTCTTTGTAGAAAGCACCTACCTCATCGTCTTTATCAAGAATGTTTGCTTCTCCGGAACGTTCAACCAAAGCTATAATATTCATACTTTGTTCATAACCTTCCGGACTAACTTCCCAAAAATTGAAGTGACTTGGAGCTCCAAGGCTTGCTGGTAATTTACCTTTCTCGACCCTAATATTATTCAAGTTACTCTCCGGTATTTTTGGATAAACAAGAGTCCCTGGATTACTTAATTTTAAAAGATAACCATTTGGTGAACTCATGAATGTCAAATTACCCAACCAACCTATCCCAGCAACATATTGGGCAAAAGTAAATTGGCCTTTAATCAAATCCCCATTTTGAGGTGTAATTGAAGCTAAAGCTGCAGTAACTGGCAATCCCCTTTGTGGAAGAAAACCTATCCAATTCCAGCCACTGATAACAGGAATAGGAGTAGATGGGTCCAAAGGTGAACCTAATAATAAAAGTGAATCTGTAAAGGCAGATTGGTATTGGTACATGGAAAGATGGGATAAACTTCTTAGACTACCTGCCCATGAGGACAAAGAACTTGAATAGGAACTAAATGAGGTTTGACCTTTGATTAATGCACCTTTAGGATTTCTAAGTGATTCCAACGCCTTATTAACCGTAGAATCTTGCAATCCAACATTATAAGAAATCCAATTCCACCCAACTTGAATTGGAATTTTTACAAGTAATAAATTATTAGTTCGTAATAATTGAGGTTGTAGGGGGGAACCAACTAAACCATCTGGTTCAAATTTAAAGGATTCCATGGTTTTTCCGTACAATTTGCAGGCTGAAGCATCCCAAACCTGAAATTTAACGGAATCGCCTGTAGAAACACTGTTATAAACCGTCATAAACACCAGGTGTTTTTTAAGTTCCTGATTATATTGTACACGACCGAGTCCCCGAAGTTCCCTACCGATAAAAGCGGCTACAATATCTTTGGAATCATTAGATATCTTTCCATCAATATTAAGTTCAAGGGTCATATTCATTGAAAAACTAAATCCTTTGTTATTTAAGGACCAGTCCGGTTCAGGACAAACTACTCTAAAATCAATATATAGCGGTTCAGAACCTAAGGAACTCTCTGCAAAAATAGTATCTCTATATTGGCCAAGAGCCGTAGAATTATCAAATTCAAAGGTAACAATTTGAAAAGCCCCTGGCTGCAAAGTTCCCGTTAATGGCAAAACCCTTACCCAACCAGGCAAACCCTTCAAATCATAATTCTGTGCCTGGCCACCGCTGTTCATCAATTTACGGGTAACAGTGACCCTTTCCTCTTCCAACTTAATCACATTTACCTGATCTTCATTCCAATAAACGGGGTTTCGATCTACAAAAAATTCCCATTTTTTTTCAAGGAATTTATTTCCAGCCAAATCTGGAATATTATTTACCTGAACTCTTAATGTTTTATTTTCGATAAATTTATTTGGAACATTAGGGACAATGATTATTTTGTCTTTGCTGCAAGATATTAAGGCATCTACAAGATCCCCGGTAGTTGCATCATACAGACCAATATTATTATTATTAAAAATATCTGCTTCAATTAAACCATCACATTTTATTGATTCATTAAAAGTAATACTAATTTCTTCCCCTGATGATAAAATGCCATCTGCTGGTTCTGGATTACCAAAGAGTTCAGGAGCCTGCCTTTCAAACCTACCTATAATGACCGTAGAAATACCTGCGTTTAATCCACCGATACATTGAGTAACTGCTCTTATTTCATATTCGCCGTCTTTTAGCCCTGTAGTACCCCATTTAACTAATTTAAAAACATCATTATCCAAATCTGCTTTAAGCACCTCGGCAATATTTATCCAGGCACCATCTCCTTGTTTCCGTCGATATTGTACTCTAATCAATTCAAGATCAGGATCATCTCTTTTAAACTCATTTAAGGTTATGAGCATGGTATCGCCTGAATTAGGTGTTAAAACCCAGTTTTGTAAAGGAAAACCAATATCAATGGGGCTGCATGGCTCCAGGAAATAAACATCAAACTCCATATCCTCGTTAAATTCCGGATCAACGTCAATACTCAAACTACCCGCACGTTCAGATTCACAATCTGAAAAAAGACTTACGGATAAATTTTCATAGGTAAACGCTTCTGGTCCGCGGAACACGGTCATTACAACTTCTACACTTTGTCCAAACGGCACGCCAACATTCAGAGATTCCTGGCCATTGAACAAAATGACTGCTCCTAAAGGATTGCTTTCCTGAGAACTTGCTAAAGAATAAGACTTCGATTCTTCAGATTGACTTTTATTTCCTAATTTCAATTTAAAAATGGCGGGTTCATTCATGGGAACATTAATAGCTACCAACTTGTCGGCAGCAAGATCAACACCCTCTCTAGGCTGGGTATTTGGTTCATACGGACATTGCGTTTGTCCACTTACTGTTTCAAAAACTGGCGTACCATAGGTTTTATCCTTTTTTATATTAACCGTAAAATTATCACCTATGTCATCGTCTGACAAGACATAACCAACGGTACGAGAATCTACGGTAGTTTTTGTTGTATCTTTACTTTCTTCCTTCGTCCAATTAATAGCAAGTCCTGTAGAAGCACCAACACCATTAACCGTTAATCCAAAAGCCTGCGAATAACCATCACTAAAATTTTGAACCCATGAAGTAGTTTTAGATTTACTATTTTCTGTCGTCTCTGACTCCTCATAAACAACTCCTGCATCAAAAGAAAGATTTTTAGAAAATACCGCTTCCTTTTTCTGTTTTTCATTATCGGCAATAATACTTTCCCAGGTTTTTACACTCGTAGTATCTCCCAAAAGGGTGAGTGAGGGAATAATATTATTTTTAATATGATATTCCGTATATAAGAAAGTCGTTGCAAATCCATCAGGAAACATAAACATCCCCTTATCAAGATAGAAGGTACAGTTTGCAGTATCATATAATAGTTCGTCTGTTATTCCGTATAAAAAGTTCATTGCACCTCCAACATACACATCACCCCCCATTTCACCGCCAACAATAATATCATTATCACTGGTAGAAATAGTACGGGTGGAGGTTATACACATTTCCATCTCCTCTGAAGCAAGATTAGTCACATTACTACTAAAGGTATATCCAATGTCAGCTGTGGCATCAATAGAGGTTCCAACCGAGAAAAATGGGGTTCCAGCTTCTAATTCAATATCCGGCCCTAAAGATAAAGTCACATCACCTTCTGTGTCCTTTGCATCTGAAGCTGAAAATGACCAAGATTCACAGACCGTTTGGCCCTCCTCAATATAAGAATAAGAGGCATCACCTGGAGGATCTCGTAAAATAATAAAAGGGATACTTGGTGATGATGAGGTAAAAGTAGTCTGCCGTGGTCTTCGACCCAAAACAACAGCTTTCAATAAAGCTGTTGATTTCTCTCCATTTGAAGTTGCCGTCACCTGAAGTTGCTTAAAATAAGGTGCGACAATATTGGGCGCTTCTACTCTGAATGAATGTACCAATGATCCGCCTGACATCAAGGTGTCAAATTGAGGCAGACTGGCAATATCATTATTAATAGTAAGTAAGGCGTTCTGCAAATAGCATTTCCCACCATCATATTGTTCAAAGACTCTGACAGTGGTTTTACTCCGTTGGAGCATATCTAACATAGGATCACCACAAAGATTTGTATCAAGGGGCGTAAGTTCCACATTAGGAGGAGCTAAATAAATAAAATCAACAGTATCATTAGCCATTTTAAGACTGACCGTTTGTCCGCCTAGTTTTTGAAAAAAGTTATAGATGACTGGATTGCTATGTTCAATGACCGAAAGTGTAACTGAATCTGCCGGTATCCCATCAAAAGTAAATTTACCGTTCTCTGAAAGCTGTATTACTTTTTCAAAACAACCATTCAAGGTTGCAATTTTAACTTTTGCTATTGCTCCTGAAGGAATGATTGATTTACGGCAAATGCCTCCCGCCATCTGCCCAGTCACACTTCGTTTAACCTGGTTACGGAATAAAATTCCTGACGTAGGCGCGGAGATATTCGGAATATCCCAAGTAGCTGGAAAGAACGTATGACCTTCAAATTTCGGGGTTAAAACAATTTTTTTTCCAGGTTCAAAATCAGCGGAAAAACGCCCTTCACTATTTGTGAAAATCTGTGGCACATTTGATTTTCCGTTAACAAGAATTTCAACTTTTGCCTGAAAACAGTTTGTATTTTCAAACCTTACATAACCACTTACTGGAATGGTACTTAGATCCGTAAAGTCAACCTTATCAGCACTTGTATTACTGGAATTTAGTGTAATTACAGATATGGCTGGTGAAAAATCGTGAGGCAAAGTCTGTATGATGGCAGTAACGGAACTCCATCGGGCACCAAAAACCTGTCCATCTCCAGTCAAAGCCGTACCAATATCTTTCAGAGAAGTTCCTATTCCCTCGTTCAGATTAAAATAAGAAATAAGGGAGGTATCCGTTACTCCTGTTCCATCACTTGCATATTTTTGAATAGTGTTTAGAGGTAAAATTTGAGAAAAGAAAGCTACCTCATCAATCAAACCAGTAAAATAATCAGCATGGGCATTGGCATTTACAGCACGCGCTCCCAACATCCAGGGAAGACCTATCCAGTTTGTGGTAGAAAAAGATCTGGTCCCATCAAGGATTCCGTCCTTGTAAAAAGTCACCGTCAAATTTGTGCCAGCCCTCTGCAAAACGAAAGTAAGGTGATGAAAACCAAGCCCCAGGCTACCAAATTGCTGCGTTGTACTTCCAACCATTACTTCAATAATTCCTGCATTTAGAAATACGGCGAATTGATTGACACCCGCATTATCAGCTTTACTTAAAATCACCTGGTTACTACTCAAATCAAAACCATTTATTGACGCAGTAATGGTTGCACTATCTCGTAAGGCAAAATTTGTAAGTCGCGCATATTCTGAATTAGAAGCATTAAACTCAAGTGATTGGTTGAAATAGAAATTTTTTGAAGGGCTGACATTGAAAGTAGTACCAGCACCATAGTTAACACCAACTATTTTATAAAATCCATTTTCATTACTTACTGCAGCATTAACAACGTCGGGTATATCGGACTTATCCCACTCTGGGCCACAAAAATAAAGTTGGAGACGATTCCCTGTCAGATCAAATGCCTTATTTCCCACTCCTTCATCAAATTTCCAGTAAGCCACGAGACCTTTGGTATCAGAATTACCAGATTGTTTCATAAACATTTGAACCTCTGTCTGAGCAAGCTGTCGATTAAAAAATCGTAGTTCATCCAGCCGTCCCTTATAAAAACGGGAGGCTGTGGGGGTCTGTCCTAGAAATAAGGCAATACTGTCTGAAGAAATTGCAGTAGCAGTTGATCCAACTAAATTACCATCGACATACAATAATAAGGCATTTCCGTTATAACTGGCTGCGATATTATGCCAGTTGTTTTCTGTTCCAACCGGGAAAGTAAAATTTAGTTCCGTTTTTTGGTTACCTACCTTTCCTACACCAAAACGTACCCCTTTACCCGCTTCTGCGGGAAGAGTGTGTAGCCACCAGTTTTTGTATAGGTTACTTCCCATATCTAAAATTGCTGTATTATCATTTGCACTATCTAATTTTATCCATGCTGATATAGTAAAATTATTTTTGGGTAATTTTGAATTATATTGTGTGAAAGCCATATCGTCTCCAGAAAAGCGAAGAGAAGAACCCAATGTAGGTGAAATAGTAACGATCGTTTCTGCTACAGGATTTCCCGTTGCTGAAGTGATTCTTCCTGTCACGATACCATTTGGATTTACATGGCCCAAAGCTGAAGATCTGTTTCCCTCGCCGGAAGAATTAATACCACTGACCGAATAGGTATAAAATGTACCCGCGATGACATTGAAGTCTATAAAGGAATAAGTATCCCCGTCCAAAGTAGTTAGCAAAGAATTATTCCGGTATACCTTGTATGAAGTTGCAGCTGGACTTAGTGGATCAGGTGTCCACTTTATTTCAATACGATCTTCCAGGTCCCCTTGACTCGCTAACACGGAAGGAGGTTTTGGTGGCATGGTAAAACCAGCCCAGAAACCATATCCCCCTTTGACCCCTGTACCAAAAAAACTACCAGTAATAGTTTGTCCTACTGTTGCACTAAGCTGAATTTTAGTATTTACGCTATTAGAAACACTTCCATGATTAAAAAAAGTCCGTCCGATATAATAATCATCAACTCTTATTGTCTCGCAGTTTGGACTCGCTTGTGCTCCCATTATTGTGGGTACAAAAAAAAGTCCTAAACACAAGAAGAATAGTAGGTTAATCAAATTTTTCATATATTTTTTACTTAGAGAAATACTAAACGGACTATCTCACCCAGATTTGAATATTGCTAACACCATAACTTTCGTCAGCTGCACTTGAATTGGCGTTGGTGCCAAAAATAACCCAAAAAGAATCATCCGTCATCTGGGCAACCATTTCAGCTCGAATATTGTAATCAGTGGCAGCATTGGTAAAAAAATTACCATAACCAGTGCTTCGAAAGGCAGCATTAAACCGAGGTTCAACCGTTTTGTACCACCCCACATGTAACACTCCTGAAGTTTGGAAAGATCCATCAAAAGGAGTTTTTCTGGTACCGAAGGCACCATATCCAAACTCTGGTTTATCCCAGGAATCAAAAAAATGGAAAGTAAAAACAACTTTTACCAAGGTATGTGGCGTTCCACCTAAATTAAACTGTTTTACCAAGGTATTTCTTCCGTCTTGGTTAGGCCGCAAAATAAAAGGACTAAAAGGTCCTTCCGGCTTAAATCGCTCAAAAGTTTTAACTGATGAATTATTCCAGTTATCAATACATTCCCAACCTTCTGCATCCGAGGAGAAATTATCTTCTTCAACTAATCTCCAGGTAGATAAACCGTTATAATTAATCGTCTTTCCCGAAGGTAAATTTACTCCTTGAGAAAGATGACCACTAAGATCTGGAATAGATATTTTGTTGCCGTTGAATGTTATGGCCGTGGTATTCGTTCTTGTTTTCATTAATAATACTGCAGTATCATTACCCTCAATTGTAACTCTTGAAGTACCTGTGTTATTCTTTACATGCATTATGGCATTGGTATCGGGAGAAATAGTTCCTAATCCAACGGTTCCTGTAGATGGAAAAATATTATTCTGACCTATAAGGGAAAGCGTATAGGGTGAGGCCGTCAAACGCAAACGCGGCGAAACCTCCGCCCCGCCATCCACGGATATACCTAAAAAATAAGATTGGTCAAAAGGAATGGTAAACGGGTTTTTTAAACCCAAAACGGCTCCATATACCCCTGAAGTAACATCCATATTATCATGTGTTTCTGACCAGATATTCGTTCCACCGGAAGAAGTAGTGTATAATCGAAAAGTCATACTATAAGTACCATCGTCAAGATTTGCTCCAGTTGATTTTCGAACGATACCTTGAATATTCAATGTTGCCTGGCCATGCATAACTGATGCAATGTGCATCAAATAAATAATGCATATAAATTGTAATTTTTTTTTCATAATCCTTTTATCACTTAAATAAGCATTTATCCATCAATCAACGAACCCAAATCTCAATATTGGAAATACCATAGCTTTCATCGTTGGCATCCTGACTTAGAATTGAACCAAAAAACAACCAGAAACTGTTAGTTGTATGCCAGGCTGTCATCTCTCCTTGAACCCCAGCGTCAGTGCCACTAGAAGAACCAAAATACCCAGGGTCAGAAGAAAAACCATCTGGACTAAACCTAGCAGGTGACTGATTGTACCAAGCCACATAAAAATTTCCATTTTGTCGCCCATCAGCCTCAAAAGGATTTTGTTGAGATGCGAAGGCCGCCCATGCAGTTTCATCTTCATCCCATGAATCCAAAAAGTGATAAGTAAAAACCACTTTTATCATAGTATGAGGAATATTAGTCAGATTATACTCTTTTTTTAGCACATCATTTCCATGCTGGCTTGGTCTTAAAATATTACTTTTACTAAAAGGAGTACCAGGAATACTGCGTTGAATCGATTTATTAGTAGTGTTGAACCAATCTTCATGGCATACCCAATCATCATTTCCAGTAAGGAAATCATCTCGGTCTATAAGTCTCCAGTCATTCAGATCATTGTATTTTACCATCGCACCAGCTGGTAGCTCTAGATTATTTTGAATTGAAATATCAAGATTCCTAATAGAAATCTTTGAACTATCAAAACTTATGCTTCCTTCAGCTGAATTACTTGCTTTTTTAAATACCAGTTCTGAACGCTGACCACCATCAATAAGCAAAGTTCCTGTTCCATTTGTTTTACTCATTTGCAGAGAGTAAGCCAACGTATCTGGAACGCGTGTTCCGACTCCAACGGTACCTGAAGTTGGAAAAACATTATCTTTTCCTGCAACAGAAACAGCATAAGGGGAATTCCCTAAAATAGCTCTCGGGGCAAGTTCAGCCCCCCCATTCACCGCTGCACCCAGATAATATCTTTTATTAAAACGCAAGTTCAAAGGCACTATACTCCCAAGGGAGGCTTCATATAAACCGTTCTGGACCTGAACTTGTGGCTGTACTTCTATCCAGATGGCTTGTCCCCCTACTTCCACTTCATAAAGCTTAAAAGTTATAGAATAAAAACCATTATCAAAGGGTTTTCCTGAAGGCTTCTGAAGAGATCCCTGCATTCTTAATGATACCTGACCAGGCAAAAAAAGAACACTACCAAACAATAAAAAAGCCAAATATTTATATCTCAAGAATTTTCTGCTTTTTATCATCTTTTTAAACATTTTTTAATTACTACGAATTTTGTCATTAATAAAAGCAGTTTGGATATACCCCTATATTTATTTTACCCAAATTTCAATATTGCTAATGGCATAACTTTCATCTGAGACCCCTTGGTCAAGATTGGAACCAAACACGACCCAAAATTTACCCAGAGTACCTTCGGCAGTCATTGATCCTGTTAAATTAAAGTCAGAACTACCTATATTATTATACCCCGCTCCATTAAAATGGTCATTAAATGCATCGGAATATATATAAGGATCTCTTCTGGATCCATCGCCGCCTTCAAATTTTACTTCCTTTCCAGGAGCCCTCCACCCCACTTGAAAAATTCCATTTGTGGAATTTGGCCCTGAACCCGGAAGATAAAATGCACCAAAAGCAAATTCATCTCTACCATTTCTATAGTCCCAACTATCAAAAAAATGATAAGTAAAAACCACCTTTACTTTGGAATGTGGAATACCCGTAAGGTTAAATTCCTTCTTCAGAACGGGGGCGTTACTTCCATCCGCATCAGAATTTTGACGTATCATAAAACCTTTGCTAAATGGGGTATTAAGGCTAATTCTTTGAATAGATCTTGCTTCATTATCCTGCCAATTTTTAGCAGAATACCAGCCTTCTTCATTTGTATTAAAGTCATCATACTCTATGAGCCGCCAATCTGAATCTCCATTATAGCTAACTGTTTTCCCATTGGCCAGATTAATTCCTTCATCAAATATGATGTTATAGTTACTTATATAAACCTTTCCTCCATAAAATGAAATGGAAGCAGAATCTGCATCTGCTTTGAATTTTAATCTAGCTGTATCCCGACCTTCCACTAATATTCTTGCTGTTCCATTCGTCTTTTGAACATGCAACTGACTTTCTGAACTAGGATTTAAAGTACCAATTCCCACACTTCCTTGTGAAGGAAGTTCGTTTGATTTTCCTGAAACTGACAAACTATAGGCTGATGCACTTAACTCTGATCTGGGTGATATTTCTTGTTTACCCTTCAGGGTGACTCCTAAATAGTATGGTTTTGTAAAGTTAAATGCTGTACTTGATGCAGTGAGTGGAGTAATTAATCCAAGAATACTGCTATAAAGCCCCCCAATAATTTCAACCTGCGGCTGGATTTCTGTCCACACGGCTTGTCCGCCCGTGGCTACATCATATATATTAAATATAAGTTCATATTGACCATCAGGTAGTGCAACCCCTGATGAATTTTGAATAGAACCCTGAATACTGAGGCTCAATTGACTGTAAAGATTGCTAATAGAGCAACATGATAAAATACAAAATAGTACTACTCTATTCATTTAAATTTAATTGTAAAAGATATTTGGCAATCCTAAATCTTTAAGAAGTACCAAACAATCTTGCTTTTCTAAATAATTGATTCCTTGCTACAGAAAGTTCAAAATTGATAAACGGTGGATAATTTTTATTGCAATAAAAAAGTTTGGCAGGATTCGTTGGTATGAATGGCAGGATAGGATAACTTATGATTACTTCTTAAATGGATATAGAATGACCAGTTTTTTGATTATTTATTACTATTCGCTAAGGGACAAATAAAAAAGCGCTTTAAATACATTTTCCTTTTGGGGAACAATGCTTTAAAGCGCAAAATCATAAAATGATGTTTAGAACTACAAAGTTAATATTATATATGATAATATAAAATATAAGAGAAAAATAAAATTATAAAGAAAAGGCTACTTTAACCTGATCTTTATAATCTAATTTCTCCCAGGTGAAAAGTTCCACCTCTTTGGTAACTTGCTGACCGGACCCATCCTTGAAGGTCAATGTTTTAACCTCGGGAATTCTCCCCATGTGACCATACGCTGCTGAATCACTGTAAATAGGATTCCTTAATTTCAATCGTTGTTCAATCGCATAGGGTCGCATATCGAAAATGCTATAAACTATATCTGCTATTTGAGCATCTGTTTTAGCTACTTTAGCCGTTCCATAAGTATTAATATAAATATTGGTAGGCTTCGCTACCCCTATCGCATAAGAAACCTGCACTAATACCTCTTTACAAACACCCGCAGCCACTAAATTTTTTGCAATATGCCTGGTTGCATAAGCGGCAGATCTATCTACTTTTGAAGGATCTTTACCACTAAATGCACCTCCACCGTGGGCTCCTTTGCCACCGTAGGTATCCACTATAATCTTTCTTCCCGTTAAACCTGTGTCTCCATGTGGTCCGCCAATAACGAATTTACCCGTAGGATTGACGTGATAGGTAATGGTATCGGTAAATAAAGCTTGTAATTCAGGTTTTAATTTTGCCTTAACTCTTGGAATGAGTAACTGGATAACATCAGATTTAATTTTCTCTAACATTACCTGTTCATTCTCATTAAAATCATCATGTTGGGTAGAGACAACAATGCTATCTATGCGAATAGGTTTATGGTTATCATCGTACTCAATGGTAACCTGAGACTTTGCGTCAGGTCTGAGATAATTCATGGCATCGGTTGCCTTTGCCGATTTGCGAATTTCCGCCAATTCCAATAAAATTCTGTGAGCCAGATCTAACGCTAAAGGCATATAATGCTCCGTTTCCTCGGTAGCATATCCAAACATCATACCTTGGTCACCCGCTCCTTGGTCTTCATCTTTCGCTCTTTCGACGCCCTGATTTATATCAGGCGATTGCTCATGAATAGCTGAAAGAACGCCACAAGAATTAGATTCAAACATATATTCTGACTTGGTATAACCAATACGTTTGATAACATCGCGAGCTATTTGTTGAACATCAAGATATGCTTTTGATTTAACCTCACCGGCAAGAATAACTTGACCTGTTGTAACTAAGGTTTCACAAGCAACTTTCGATTGAGGATCAAAAGCAAGGAAATGATCAACAAGTGCGTCAGATATTTGGTCGGCCACTTTATCCGGATGACCTTCCGATACTGATTCTGAAGTGAAAAGATAAGCCATATTACAGGTTTGTATAAATTTTATAATAGATTGAAAATATAATCAAAGATAGGAATTAAATTATTTAATGTTACAGGTAAAGAAAGATTCCCATCCTTCATTTGTTAACATTTTCCCTTCTAATTTATCACCAATGACCACAGGTCCAACCCCTGCCGGGGTACCTGTGTAAATAAAATCTCCCATTTGGAGCTTAAAATATTTTGACACGTAAACAATTAAGCTCTCGAAAGAAAAAATACAATCTGCAGTATTACCATGTTGCACTAATTCGTCATTTTTCAGCAACTGGAATTCAAAAGCAGAAGAATTTGGGAAAGCAGAAAGTGGTTTAAAATTGCCAAGAACAGCCGAATGGTCAAATGCTTTGGCAATTTCCCAGGGCAATCCTTTCGCTTTTTGTTTAGCTTGAATATCCCGGGCTGTAAAATCGATACCTAACCCAATTTCCTCAATATAATCAGAGGCGAATTGGGGTTCAATGTGCCTTCCATTTTTACCGATTTTAATAATTACCTCTACCTCATAGTGCAAATCATTTGTAAAAGAAGGATAATAAAGAGGCTTATTGTTTATTAATAAAGCCGTTGGCGGCTTCATAAAAACGATAGGCTCATCAGGAACAGCATTTTGAAGTTCCTTGGCATGAGCACCATAATTACGTCCGATACAAATTATTTTCATGGTTTCAGCGTTATACTTTAACGTTCATGAGTCCCGCTAAGGATTTGACTTCGTTCATTGTCTTTTGAGCCACTTTTCTAATGTCAGCAGAGGAATTTCTAATCATTTCCTTTACCTCCTCTTTATTTTCATCCAGTTGTTGTCGACGATCAACCATTGCCACACTTATTTCCGTTAATGCCTCTGCAACCGTGTCCTTTAGATGGACATATTTTAGGACACCTGACTGATAATCAGACATTAAGGAATGGTGCTGATCCATTTTATTTGCTGCTTTTAACAGTTCAAATAAGTTAATCAATCCTTGGGACATTTCTCCGGATGGCGTATCGCCCGTATCTGTAACAGCCGATCGAATCTGTTTTTTAATTTTCTCCGGCGTACTGAAAACAGGAATATAGTGCTTTTCCCCTGCACTCTTACTCATCTTTTTCATAGGGTCTGCAGGTGACATCACCTTAGGCGTTTCCGTAAACAAAGGCTCAGGCAATACAAAATATTCTTGTCCGACTTGATTATTAAAACGCTGGGCTATATTTCTGGTAAGTTCCAGATGTTGTTCCTGATCTTTTCCAACAGGGACAAAATCAGCTTTATAAATGAGTATATCAGCGGCCTGCAACACAGGATAATCTAATAAACCCGCTGAAATAAAACCGTCTGCATTTCCCTCCTCTACTTGCTGGGTTTTATCTTTGAACTGTGTCATACGGGTAAGCTGTCCATAGGAAGCAAAACAATTTAAAATCCAGGATAATTCTGCATGTTCAGGGACGAGAGATTGTACGAAAAGATTCTCCGTTTTAACTCCAGCAGCTATCAAATTAAATATAAGCTCCCAGGTATTTTCCTGAAGCTGTTTTGGATTGTAGGGCATAGTCATAGCATGATAATCTACAACGCCATAGAAACAATCATATTTTTGTTGAATATCTACCCAATTTTTTACAGCTCCGAAATAATTTCCGAAGTGCATATCA
>Ga0315902_10003110_pt1 | contig 25142 bp, 19 predicted proteins | sample LakEriMetagenome_9_FD_203523 | JGI IMG/M metagenome (GOLD analysis project Ga0315902, IMG submission 203523) | Freshwater fungal communities from buoy surface, Lake Erie, Ohio, United States - Buoy 12 MA117 | ecosystem: Environmental > Aquatic > Freshwater > Lake > Lake biofilm | place: USA... | reverse complement strand
CGCTCCAATCCGCAGGTGCTCTACGCGGCGCTGTGGGAAGCGTATCGCAAGGAATACCAGATGTCGTCCGGTGGGCCGGGATCGGGGCTCTTCAAGAGCACCGATGGGGGCGACACGTGGACGGAGATCACCCGTGCGACCGGGCTGCCGTCGGGGCTCGTCGGCAAGATCGGCGTGGCGCTGACCGCCGCGAAGCCGGGGCGCGTGTACGCGCTGATCGAGAACGAAAACGGTGGCCTCTTCAAGAGTGACGATGCCGGGGCTACGTGGACCTTCGTGAACGGCGATCGCAATATCCGCCAGCGCGCGTTCTACTACACGCATCTCTTCGCGGATCATCAGAACGCCGATCTCGTCTACATCGAGAACGTGTCGTTCTTCCGCTCGACCGATGGCGGCAAGACGCTTGCCAGCATTGGCAACGGCAGCCACGGCGACTGGCATGATCTCTGGATCGATCCGGACAACCCGTCGCATCTTGTGGCCGGCAACGACGGCGGTGGTACCGTCACCTTCGATACCGGGAAGCAGTACTCGGAGCAGGATTTCCCGACCGAACAGTGGTATCACGTGATCACCACGAAGCATGTGCCGTTTCACGTGTGTGGCTCGCAGCAGGACAACAGCACGCTCTGCACGCCGATGAACTGGAACCTCGGCCGGCAAAATGCGGCGCCGGGGCAGGAGGCGAGCGGTGGCATGGCGGTGTCGTATCAGGTGGGCGGCGGTGAGCCCGGCTACATCGCACCCGATCCCCTCGACATCGACGTGTTCTTTTCGGGGACGAACAACGGCGGCTACGTCGACAAGTTCAATCGGAAGACCGGGCTCTCGCGCGAAGTGAACCCGTATCCCTGGTTCTACTCCGGGGAACCGGCCAAGGAGATTCGCGAGCGCTGGCAGTGGACCTTCCCGATCCTCTTCTCGAGTGTCGACCCCAAGCTGCTCTTCGTGTCGTCGCAGCGCCTCTGGGCCTCCCGGAATGGTGGACGTACCTGGCAGAACCTGAGCCCGGACCTCACGCGCCATGCGCCGGAGACGCAGGAGAAGTCGGGTGGCCCGATCACGGGTGACATGAACGGCCCCGAGGTGTACGCGACGATTTTCTCCGTCGGGCCAAGCAAGAAGGATGTCAACGTGATCTGGGCCGGCTCGGATGATGGGCTGGTGCATGTGACGCGCGATTTCGGCAAGACGTGGACGAATGTCACACCGAAGGAGATGCCGGAGTTCGGGCGCGTGTCGCAGATCGATGCTTCGGCATTTGACGTCGGGACCGTGTATCTGTCGGTGCGCCGGCCGCTGCTCAATGACCGGGCCCCGTACATCTTCAAGTCGACGGACTTCGGCAAGACGTGGACGAAGATCGTGAAGGGGCTGGGTGCCGAGGATTACGTGCACGCCGTGCGTGAGGATCCGACGCGGCGCGGCCTGCTGTACGCCGCAACCCAGCACGGGGTCTACGTCTCGTATGACGACGGCGCACAGTGGCAGAGCCTCAAGCTGAACATGCCCGATGTGCCGGTCGCGGATCTCATTGTTGAGCGCGATGAACTGGTGATCGGGACCCATGGTCGCGGCTTCTGGGTGCTCGACCACATTGCGCCATTGCGCCAGGCGACACCGCAGGTGCTTGCGGCCAAGGCGCATCTCTTTACGCCGTCGGTCGGCCTTCGGTCGTCACCCGGCGTGACGCTCAGTTGGCGGTTGGCTGAGGCGCCGAAGCGGGCCAATCTCGCGGTGCTCGATTCCGCTGGCGCAGTGGTCCGCGAGTTCACCGGGGATACGGCAGCTCCGGCAGCTGGGGCGGCTGGTGGTCGGCGACGTGGAACGTCCTCGTCCTTCACGATTGCTCGTGGATTGACCCGGCTCACCTTTGATCTCCGGGCAACGGGGATCGAAAGCTTCCCCGGGATGATTCTGTGGGGCGCTGGAACCGCGGGGCCCGCTTTGCCACCGGGGCGCTACACGGTGCGTCTCACCGTGGACGGACAGGAGCTCAAGGCGCCGCTCCGCATCCAGCGGAGCCCACTACTTCCGGATGTGACCGACGCGGACCTGCGTGCGCAGTACACCTTTGGTCGCCAGGTTCGTGACAAGACGAACGAGGCACAGCGCGCGGTGATCGAGATCCGTCGTGTGAAGGCGCAGCTCGATGATCGCTACAAGCGGGCGAACGACGATGCAGCGCTCAAGACCAAGGGCGAAGCGCTGCGCACCAACGCGTCGGCGGTCGAGCAGAATGTCTATCAGGTGAAGAACCAGAGCGGACAGGATCCGCTGAATTTCCCGATCAAGGTCAACAACCGTCTGGCCAATCTGCTCTCGATGGCCGAGCGCGGGGACGGGCCGCCGGGGACGTACATGCCGGAAATCCTGAACATCCTGTCGAAGGAGCTGACCGGATATCAGACGACGCTCGAGAAGGTGTGGAAGACCGATCTGTCGGCGGTGAACGCCGAGCTGGCGCGGCTCAAGCTGCCGGCGATCGATCCGAAGTGCACAACCGTGGCGGGGTGTACGCCGACGCCGTAACGCGGCGGTCGTAAATAGAAGACGGCGGGTGCGCTCCTCTTCGAGTGCACCCGCCGTCTCTTTATGCTGCTATGGAGGCTGCGCGTTAGCGCAGGTCGATCTTCATCCCGATCATGCCCCACGGCTTGTAGAACTCGTAGCTCGGATCATCACCACCGCCGCCACGATTGGCCCGGTCTCCCACGTAGGCGCGGAGCGGCGTGTTCGACAGATTGATGGCTTCACCGAAGATCTTCACCCCCGGGCGCAGCTGGTAGCTGCCCGAGGCGTCAACCTGGAAGCGGGACTTCGTCCGCGTGTCGGCTTCCGGGGAAATCGCATTGATCGTCGAGACGAAAGCACCGGAGTAGTTGCCTCCAACGCGGAGCGACAGCGGGCCGCGATCGAAGAACACGCCGATGTTGCCGGCCTGTGGCGCCTGCTCGGGGATCGGTGAATCCGCACCCGCACGGCCACGGCCGGGGATTTCCGCGTCGGACTGCGTGTACGTCCAGTTGGCGTTGAGGCCAAGGTGACGCAGGATGCCGGGGAGGAAGGTCAGGTTCTGCTGCCACGCCACTTCGAAGCCATACAGCGTGGCCGTCGGCCCGTTGACCGGCTGAATGATCTGGGTGGCATCGGGGCCCACGGCGTCGTCCGTCGTGCGGGCCCGCGCCGTGGAGTAGATGAAGTTGTCGAGCGACTTGGCGAAGGCGCCGGCTGCGATGAAGCCGACGTTCGTGAAGTAGTGCTCGATCATGAGGTCGTAATTCACCGCGGTCGTCGCTTTGAGCGCCGGGTTGCCGACGCTGGCCGTCTGCTGACCGGCCTGCACGTTCACGTACGGCACCATGTCGCCGAACTGCGGGCGGACCAGCGCGGTCGTCACGGCCGCCTTCACATTGGTGTATTCACCGACGCGATAGGTGGCGTTGATCGACGGGAACAGGTTGACGTAGCTGCCGGTCGCGGTCGTTTCCCGGATCGGCTCGGCGAGGGCACTCCCTGCCGAATTCAGTCGAACCACATTGCCCGTGTTCTCGACGCGTGTCGCCTCGACGCGGACACCGGGGATCACGCGCAGCGCGCCGGCATCAAGCGTCGCCATCAGATACCCGGCATACACATCTTCCTTCACCTTGAACGAGGCGCCGGCCGTCGCGGTCTGCGACGAGAGGGCGTTGAGGGTGAAGGCATTCGGATTGGCCGCAATGAAGTCGCGCATGCGGGTCGGATCGAACGTCCGGCCAAACTGGTAGTCGCCACCGAAAATCGTGCGTCCCGCCGTCTCGGCGGTGAGCAGCCCCATGAGGGTGGCACCGGTCGCGCTCAGGGAGTTCGTGCCGAGGGCGTTGGTGTAATTGAAGATGTTCGCCGCATTCGAGCGATCCTTGAGGCGTGCCGAGACGCCGCCCTTCAGGGTACCGGTGAAGGCACCGAACTGCACCGGAATTGAGGCGTTGAGCTTGGCGGACCGGTCCTCGTCGCGCGTGGCGCGAATTTCGTTGGCCAGACTGTTGAAGGGGAACCGCGCGGGATCGTCGAAAGATCCGGTCACGACGTAGGCCCGCGGACGGTCTTCGTCCGCGAAGTTGTACGCCAGCGTCATCCCGCTCTGCCGGAAGCTCATGGTCAGGGCACCCGGACGGTCTTCCGTTGCGCGCGACACGCCGATGGCCCAATCGAGGGCGGCGCCACCGCTGGCGTAGTGCTCGCCGCCGATCTGCGCGGTATAGATGTCCTGCAGCACTTCGCGGAGACGGACGTCGCGATCAAACTGCGAGCCGGTCGTCGTGCCGGAATCGGCCGTGATCTGCGTCCAGCGCGAGCTGCCGCCACCACGGAAGCGGAAGCGGGCACGGGCGCGGATTTCGTCGTCATTGAACTGATTCCAGGAGCCGCGGAGAAACAGCTTGCCGTTGTTGGCGAGCAGGTAGTCGAGCGTGCCATTCACGCCGGTGCGGAGGCGATCCACCTGCGGATAGTCGCGGAGCTCGAAGAGGTTCGGCGCATCCAGCGAGGTGAGGGATGGCGCGACGCCGCAGTTTCGGGTCTGTGAGCACCAGTCGCCTTCGACATTCTGCGACGCGCGGTCGTTGCGGTAGTAGGTGCCGCCAAACATCGCGCCGAACTTCTGGTTCGCACCGAACCGCTTACCGGCGTTCACGCCGAGATTCACAAGCGCGCCACCGCCGAGCTGATTCTGTCCACCGGCCGCGGTCACGTTGAAGAGCGGCTGGTTGGCCCGCGCCGTACGCGTCACGATGTTCACATTGCCGCCGATCGCGTCGGCATCCATTTCCGGCGTCAGCGTCTTCGACACCTGGATCTGGCTGGCCTGATCCGAGGGGACGATATCCATCGGCAGCTGGCGGCTGTTCTGCTCCGGCGTCGCCAGGCGCAGCCCGTTGACTGACATCCCGTTGAAGTTCGGGCTGGTGCCGCGGATCTGGACGAAACGCCCTTCGCCCTGGTCGCGGAGGACCGCGATCCCCGGAACGCGCGCGAGCGCTTCCGCCATGTTGGGATCGGGGAGACGACCCACGAGCTCGTTGTCGATCACGCTGCTGATCGTCGAGGCCGTGCGCTGCTGGTTGAGCGCGGACGCCTGTCCGACCACCTGGCCTTCGACACGAATCGCGGTGAGCGATGTCATGGCCTCGGTCAGCTTGACGTCCAGCGTTACGGTACGACCCGCAACCGCCGTGACAGGACGCGTGACTGCTTGGTAGCCGATGTAACGAAACGTCAGCGACCGATTGCCGGCAGGAACGTTGACGACGCGATATGTACCATTCGAGGTAGCGGCCCGAATGGTCGTGCCGTCAACCAGCACGAGCACGCCGGAGAGCGGACGGCCAGCGGGATCCGTGACGGATCCGGTGATGACCGCCTGCGCGGACATCGTGGCAAAAGGGGCGCAGAGGGCAAGCGCCAGGCGCGCAACAAGGGATCGCATGGGAGGGGATCGGGGTGGGACAGGTCTCGACGCAACGGTCGAGCTCCCGAATCCTCAGCGGTCCAGATCACGGCATCGCCGCTACCGTGTAACAGATTGGTATCTGGCCGGGAGGCGCTTGCGAATGTCACGCCAGTCGTAGAGGTGGAATGTCCGATCGGTGGACATCATGACGAGCACCCCTTCGGGAAACCGCGGGCCCATCGGGGTCGCGGTGACCTCAAGGCCATCGGTCTCCTTGGCACTCACCGGAATCGTGGCAAGGCGTTCGTGCTGATGCGGTGCGCCGGTGCGTCCTTCACGGGGAAAAAGCTGGATCCGCTGCCCCTGCTGGTCGGAGACCACCAGGAATCCGGTGCTGTCGGAGGTGGGATAGATCCCGATCCCTTCGTGGTCGGAGACGAAGCCGCTCGTGCCAAATACGGCGAGCTCCTTCCCGGCATCGGGGTGGTCCGGGTCGGCATGATACTTCCGAATGCCGAAGGTTTCGTCGCTGTAGTAGACGAAGCCGAGTGACCGGTCGACGGCAATCGCTTCGATTTCCTTGCGGCCGCTGAATTGTCCGAAACGCCGGACTGGCGCGCCCCGGACGACGCCGTCCGCATCGCGCCGGAGCTGCAGTTGCCAGAGGTAGCTATCGGCGGGACCGCCCTTGCCCCCGACGATGGCGTACACGGTGCCGTCGGTGGGGCGTTCGTAGAGCGCCACTCCCATCGGCGCCCGGTTGCGATCCCCGTCGAAGACCGGGATCCCGCCACCGTCGATCGGGGTCATGTCGGGGAGACGAAATACCCGTATCGACTGCGCGCCCCGTTCGGTGGCGACGGCGATGTCCATCCGTTCGCCCCCCAGCAGGACCTGATGCAGGACATCCACGTTGTTCGGACGAAGCAGCGGACGACGGGTTCGTGACGCATCGATACGCCCCTCGAGATCGAAGAGGTACACGCCGCCGGCGCTATCACTCTTGTCGGTACCCAGAATGCGCGATCGCGTCACGTCGGCGGTATCGATCCACAGCGCCGGATCATCGGCATCCTCGGCAACTGGGGCCGTGACGACGATGGGCTGAACGGGAGGCTGCTCTTCCGGGGCCGCACAGGCCGTCGTGGCCAGCGTCGCCGACAGCAGGCTAGGAAGGATGCAGAAGATCGTTGAGGAGGGGCGCATGCCGATTCAATCTGATGATACATTGTGAGGCTCGCGTCAGCGACGACGCTGCGACGGGCGTATCGCTGTACCTCTTTGAGGACCTTAATGTCACACGCAACATCTCGACCGGTTGCCTTGGTCACGGGTGCGTCACGAGGCATCGGCCGCGCCATCGCCGAGCGTCTTGCTGATGCGCATGACCTCATCCTTGTGGCGCGTGATGCGGCGCGGCTCGACGAGGTGGCGGCCAGCTGCCGTGGACGTGGAGCGTCCGTACAGCTCATCCCCGCGGACATCGCCGATGGTCTCGCGACCGCGCAGGCGCTCACGGGACTGCATGTCGATGTCCTCGTGAACAACGCCGGTGTCGCGCACTTGAAGCCGTTCCTCGAGATGACCGCCGAGGAGTGGCACCAGCAGGTCGATGTGAATGTCAACGCGCTCTACCACGTGACGCGTGCCGTGTTGCCCGGGATGGTGCAGCGTGGCCGCGGGCATGTGTGCATCATTGGCAGCACGGCGGGGCGGAACACCTTTGTGGGGGGCACCTGCTACGCCGGCACGAAGCACTTCGTGATGGGATTCGCCGAGTCGCTGATGTTGGAGGTCCGCGATGCGGGGGTGCAGGTCTCGGTCATCACGCCGGGATCGGTCGCCACGGAGCTGTTCCCCGCGGGAACGAACACCAGCTGGATGCTGGAGCCGGAGAATGTCGCGGAGGCGGTGCATTTCACCGTGACCACGCCGCCGCACATGCTGGTGCATCGCCTCGAGGTGCGTCCGCTGTCGCCCAAGCGCCCGCGCGCCAACGGATGAGTGACGCGAAGCAGCTGATCGCCATCCGGGAGATCGCCCATGCGTTTCTCGTGGCCGATCGCCCGGACGAAGTGCAGCAGTTCGCGCTTGATCGCATCACGCCGCTGATCGGCGCCTCGTTCTCGCTTGTGCTGAAGCTCGGGCCGGACGGCGCCCTGTTGCGCCCGGTCGCCCAGCATGAATGGCCGGCGCCGTATCGGCATTGGATCGGGGCGCTGCGTGTGCGCGTCGGCGATGGCCCGAGCGGTCGTGCAGTCGCGGAGCGTCGGCTCGTCGAGGTCGTGGACATCATGACTGATGACCACGTCACTGAGTGGCGCGAGGTGGCGAGCGAGTTGGGGTTCCGGTCCATCATGGCGGCGCCGCTCGACACCACCGATGGGCCGCTTGGGGCGGTGGTGTTCTACTTCCGTGACGCGACCAGTCTGACCGACGAGCAGCGCGCGCTGGTTCAACTGGTGGCAGATCAACTGGCGGCGGTGACCGACAAGGCCCGGCACGTCGACGCCGTGCGGCGCGCCAATGCCGCCCTGGCGGACGCCAATGCCGAACTGGAGGCGCAGTCGGCGGCGTGGATGGCGGCCCGTCGGGCGCGGGACGAGGCCGAGGCGTTGGTCGTGCAGGCCTTGCTCGCGCTCACCGACGCTCAGGACCCCCGGGACCCCGTGCAGCGCCTGGCCGCGGTTCATGCCCTCGCCTCGGCCGCGCGCGATCATGCCCAGCTCCTGCGCAGCGCCCACCCCGGCGAGGCGGAGGACGTGGATCCGCGCGACATCGTACAAGACGCGGTGCAGCGGTGGCGGAGCCGGGCCCCGATCGTCCCGGTGTCGGTCGAGGAGCCGACCGTGCTGCTCCCGACGATGCGCACCGATCGGATCCGTTTGACCCGGACGGTTGAGTTGGCCCTGGGACTTGGGATCTGCGGCGGGGCGATCGATGGCGGCGCGGTCACCGTCCGGCTGGCTCTGGATCGGGGGTTTCTGGTCGTGGCCGTGCGTTGGCGGGGGCGGGCCTTATGGGAGCCTCAGTCGGATGCGCCGGAGGATCAACTGCCTGCGGGTTCGTCGCGTATACTTCGGGTGTATCCCGAGGCGCTGCAGTGGGAGGCCGGCGATCCGTATGCCGTCCCTCGCAGTGCGGTCACAGCGCTCGACCTGCCGCTCGCGCGGTTGCTGGCGAGCCGGCTTGGCGGTGAGCTGCGCCTCGGTGATCCCCACGAACTCACCCTGATCTTTCCCGTGGAGTCGATCCGACGCTGAGGTCGCGCGGTCGCTGCACGAGGTTTCGGAGTTGACGACGCATCATGTCGGCAGTGCATTCGGTTCATCAGCAGTCATCCCGTCAGGTGCAGGAGCGTCTGACGTCCCTCAGTGTCGACGAGGTCCTCTCGGCGGCCATTGGCTACTTTGCCCGTCGCGGGGGCGTGTACACCGCCTTTGTCGAGAAGCGTGGCCCGTCGCATGTCGTACTGCGCGGCCAAGGTGGGGAAGAGATCGCCCTGGCGGCCCGGGTGACCGACGCCGGAACGGCAGTGACCGGCTCCAGCTATCTGTTTGATCAGCAGATCGCGCGGTTCCTGCAATCGCTTCCGCCAGCGCCTCCCGCACCGGCGGTGCCGTTGCTTGAGAGCGCGTCGCCAGCAGGTACGGAGGCCTCCGTATGACGGGCCCTGCGTCGGTCGGTGCGCGCTTTCCGAATGTCTTGCGATCCCGCGCCGAAACCATCGCGCTGGCGCCGAGCGATGCGCCGGTTGTCTGGACGGTTCGCGTGCAGGCAGCCGAAGCATACGACGCCGTTCGCGTGACGTGCACGCCGGATCAGACGGTGGATGCTGTGAAGCGAGCCGGTATGGCCGTGTTACTCCCCGACATGCAGGACACGACGGCCTATCAGGTGAAGGTCCGTGGTGCGGAAGTGCACGAGTCCGCGACGTTGGCGGCGGCAGGGGTGCAGGATGCCACCACGCTTTTCGTCACCGCGCGTCGTCGTCGTCCGCTCAAGTGATCTCCCAATGACCGCGCCACGTCTCGATGCCGTCGATCGCCTGCGCGCGGAGATCCGCAAGCAGGTCGTGGGGCAGGATGGCGTCATCGACGAAATCCTGATGGCCCTCGTGGCGGGCGGTCATGCGCTGCTCGTTGGGGTGCCGGGGCTGGCCAAGACGCTGATGATCCGCTCGCTGGCGGAGGCCATGCAGCTTGAGTTCCGGCGCATTCAGTTCACGCCGGACCTCGTGCCGAGCGACATCACGGGCACGGAAATTCTTGAAGAGAACGGCAGTGGTGGGCGAGTGTTCCGCTTCGTACGCGGGCCGATCTTCGCGAACATCGTGCTGGCCGACGAAATCAATCGCGCGCCGCCACGCACGCAGGCGGCGCTCCTCGAGGCGATGCAGGAACACCGTGTCACGGCGGCAGGAGAGACGATGCGTCTCCCCGAACCCTTCTTCGTGCTCGCCACGCAGAACCCAATCGAGCAGGAAGGCACCTACCCGCTTCCTGAAGCCCAGCTCGACCGGTTTCTTTTCGACATTCGCGTTGGGTACCCCACGGAGGCCGACGAGGTTGGCATCCTTCGGGCGACGACCGGCGCGCGTGGTGAACGGATCACACCCGTCTTCACCGCGGCGGACGCGATGGCGTTGCAGCAGGCCGTGCGCGACCTGCCGTGCAGTGAGCTGCTGCTGACGTATGCGGCCCGTCTGGTGCGCGCGACACGCCCACAGGATCCGACGGCGCCGGACATTGTGCGGCGCTACATCCGCTGGGGTGCTGGTCCGCGTGCCGGACAGGCGCTCATTCTTGGCGCGAAAGCGGCCGCGCTGCTGGCGGGGCGCCCTGCCGTGTCGCCGGCCGATCTTGCGCGCGTGGCGATGCCGGTGCTGCGCCATCGGATCCTGCCGAACTTCGCGGCCGAGGCGGACGGGATTACTGCGGAGCCGGTGATCGATGCGTTGATGGCTCACGTTCCCGCGCCAGCCAGCGGCGTGGGACGCTGACGCCCAGCGGTCGCACCGCGCCCGCGCATGCCGACCTCGTATGGAGCATTGCTCGATGCGCTGCGAGGCGTGCGCTGGCCCGCGCGGCGGAATGTCGCCGCGGGCGCGCCCGGAGCGCATCGATCCAGTCAGCGCGGCACGGCGGGCGAGTTCACCGAGTACCGCCTGTACCGACAAGGCGACGATCCCCGCGCGCTCGATTGGAAGCTGCTCGCGCGCAGTGATCGCGCGTTCGTGCGTCTAACCGATGACCGTGCGGTGTTGCCGACGTGGTTGCTCGTCGATGCGAGTGCGAGCATGGCGTTCCCCTCGGCTGATGCCGCCGACAGCAAATGGGCGATCGCGCGTGCATTCACCGTGGGGTTGGCCGCGATAGCACATGGCGGCGGCGATCCGGTCGGCATGCTGGTGGCCACAGCATCGGGAGATCAGGCGATGCCCGCGCGTACGCGGCGCGGGACGGTGACCGCGATTGCGGGCCTGTTGGATGCGGTGCGATGTGAAGGCCGCGTTGCGCTCGCGCCCCTATTGGCTCGTGTGCCGAGCACCGCGCGCATCGTGATCGTGAGTGATGCGCTGGGCGATGATGAGGCGCAGCGACAGATGGCGGCGCCGTTGATCGCCGGCGGTGCGTCGCTCCTGTACGTGCATGTGGTGGCGGCCGGCGAAGTGGATCCTGGCGTGTCGACCTTTCGGGCGCGTGATCCCGAAGCGCGGCATTCCGAGGTGCGGCAACCCGCGTCGCAGCATCCCGAGGTGCGGTCCCCCACCTCGATCTACCGCGCGGCAGACCGTGAGGCATATCAGCAGGCGTTCTCTGCCTTCCGTGCTGACGTGGCCGATCAGTGGCGGCGCCTCGGCGCCTCGTACGGCGAGGTGCGCACCGATGAGGATCTGCCGCACGCGATTCGCCGCCTCATTGCGACGATGTTGGGTGGCCCGTCGTGATGACTTTCGCGACGCCATGGATGTTCGGGCTGGCCGCCCTTGGTGCGTTGGGGGTAGTCGGGCTGCACCTGTTGTCGGTACGCGAACCTCCCGAGCAACCGCTTCCGACCGCGCGCTTCGTGCCCGAGGGGAGCGCTCGCGCGGTGGCGCGGCAGCCGCGTCTCAGCGATCGGCGACTGCTGGCGCTGCGCATTCTGGCGCTGCTTGCCTTTGGCGCGGCCTTCAGCGGCGTGCGGTGCGGGTCCGGTGCCGAGAGCACGGTCGAGCTGGTGTATGTCGATCCGTCGGTGCAGGGGGATTCTCTGCAGTGGCGGGCGATGGTGCGGAGCGATTCGACCGCCGTGGTGACGCGCGTGGAGGCGCCATTGCGCGGACTCGCACATGACCCCGCGTTCGCGATTGTGCACGCGCTGCGCGATGCGAACTCGTTGGTATCACGCGAACCTGAGGTCGAACAGTTCGGCCTGACGGTGGTGGTGCCTGGAACCGTACGGACCATCCGTGGATGGGACGCCTGGCGCGCGCAGTGGCCCGCGCAGATCCGGGTGGTGGTACAAGGTGATTGGCGACGTCCACGACCACAGATCCAGGTGGAGGGCGGCTCCGCTGACGATCCGGTCCGTGCGGCGCTTCAGGCGATGTCGCGCGATGTGACAGGTGATGGGTCACGCGATGCGTTGCGGGATACTGCCGGCGATATGGCCACGCGCCTGATGGTCCGCGTGGTGCGGGATGACACGGTGAGCAGGGGTCGCGGCGATTCCTCGGGTGCCGCCCCTGCGGCGGTCGTCGTGTGGTGGCCACGCTCGGGGATCCCGGACGGTTGGGAGCCGATGCCTGGTCCTGATACGGTCGGTGCCTTGACCGCCGGTGGACGGGCGCTGGTTGGTCCATTCACCCGCCGCGCGCGTGTTGTGGCATCCGCTGGGTTGATGGCAGCTTCTGCTGGCCTGGCTGCGTGGCGTCCGGTCGTCTGGTGGAGTGACGGCACCGTGGCTGCCATCGAGCGCGAGGTCAACGGGACGTGCGAGCGGCAGGTCGCGATCCCGGTTCCCGTTGCAACGGATCTGTGGCTGTCTTCGTCAGCACGCGGTGTCCTCGATGCCCTCGTGGTGCCATGCGGTGGCGGACTTGATGCGCGACGGCTGCGGGACTCCACGGGGGCGACCCCGTACGTGGCGGCGAGTCTGTTTCGCCAGGGTACACCGCGCGACATAGGCAGTGATCCACGCTGGCTGATGCCGGTCCTGCTGTTGTTGGGCGTTACGGCGTTGACCGCGGAGTGGTGGTGGCGCGCTCGGAGTACCGCGTCATGACGTCGCGTCCGTCCGTCGGGTTCGTTGCACGCCAGCTCCGTCATATCGCACGCATTCGCCACGGACTTCTGTCGGTGGCGTCTGGTGTGGCGGTCGGTGTGATTGCGTCGCTGCTGCACACGATGGGCTGGCCTGCGGCGCCGGAATCGATATGGCGCGTTGGCGCAGCTGCGGTTGTGACCGCCATAGTCTTTTGGTGGCTTCGCATCCGGGCCATCAGTGCAACGCCATTGGTCGCGGCGTTGTGGATTGAAGAACAGAGCCCCGGGGCGCCGGATTTTTCGTTGGTCACGTGGGTGGAGGAGGGGTGTCCAAGCGAGGGCGCCTTGGCACGCGCCGCGCACGCACGATTGGCCGCGACGGATGTCATGGCGGCCATCCGACAATTGGCGTATCGCCAGTGTGCGTCGCCTCTGGTATTTCTCCTCGGGGCCCTTCTGCTCTGGTGGCGAGCAGAATCAGCCTCCGTGGCGGACGCGGCATCCACCACGCCACGTGCGATGCCCGTCGTCGTGGAGCCAGCGGATCGGAAGAACGTCCTGCATCCATGGGACATCGAGGTGGTCCCCCCTTCGTATGCCATGCGGCGTGCCGAACGTCTTGGTGATGCGTCCTCGGTCCGCGCCTTGGCGGGGAGCCGTCTGGTGGTATCTGGTGCCGCACCAAGCGGCGATACGCTGCCGCTGACGGCGACCGTTCGCGCCATCCGCAGCGATAGTAGACAGCAGATCCCCATGCGCGTTGATCGTGATGGCGACCGGTGGCTGGTCCGCACGACGGTGCAGGACATCCCCTCGGCTATGGTGTTTGCCAATGACACGATTCGGCGGCAACTAGTGATCGAAGGCGTCGCGGATACGATACCGCGTGTCACGTTGCAGGCGCCCATTCGCGACAGCGTCTTTCGCACCGCCAATGGGACGGTGCCACTGGCGGCGGCCATCACCGATGACATCGGATTGGCGAACGCACTCTTCGAGGTCGTGATCACCTCGGGCGAAGGAGAGCGGTTCACGGTACGCACGGTGGCCGTCGGCACGCAGCGCTGGTCTTTGCCATCACTCACCCGACGTGCAACGGTGCGCGCGTCGCTGGACCTGGCGACGCTCGGTCTTCAGCCTGGCGATGTCCTGCATGTTCGCGCGATGGCTCGTGATCATCACCCCGATCGCGACAGGGACCTTGGCCGCAGTGAAACGCGCGCGTTCCGTATCGCGCGCCCGTCCGAGTACGACTCGGTGGCGGTCGAGCCGGCGCCACCGCCTGCCGTCGACACCTCGTTGATTTCCCAGCGGATGCTCCTGCTCCTCACGCAGAAGCTCGACCGTCGCCAACGGGCCATGCCGCGGCCGGAAGTCGTCCGCGAGGCGCAGCGGCTGGCTCGCGATCAGGCACGCCTCCGGCTCGCGGTTGGCGACGTGGTGTTCCAGCGACTCAGTGGCGAGTCCAGCGCCGAACATGCGCATTCGGCCGGAGATGGCCATGATCATGGAGTCGAAGTGCAGGGCGGCAAGCTCACGCTCAAAAGTGAGGGAGCCGGTTTGCTCGATGAAGGAAATGACGCCCCCGTCATCGCGATCAATCAGCCGCTGCTGGAAGCGTACAATGCCATGTGGGACGCGGGACGTGCCTTGGAGCAGGGAGATCCGCACGCCGCGATTCCTCCCATGCAGCGTGCGCTTGAGGCGATCGAACGTTCCCGCGCGGCGTCGCGCCTGTATCTGCGCGGACGCCCACCGCAGGTCATCGTGGACATTGCGAAGGTGCGTCTCACGGGGCGCGATACCGGCAGCACGGCATCACGGTCCGCGCGAGGCGTACTGCCGGCGCCCGCCGCTGCACGCGACCGTCGCCTGATGACTTTGCTCACGGGATCGCTCGCCCCTGTCGCCCTTCGCGATTCCCTCGCGCTGCTTCGCATTGAAGCCCTCGGCGACGCACCGGCCTTCGCGTCTGCTCTCGGCTCGGCGATTGATGCGTTGGCCGCTGGGCGTGATCTCACGCCCAGTCTGGTCAGGGCGCGACGTGCGCTCGGCGTGGTGCAGGGTGTTGTCCCAAGCCAATGGACCCGCGGAGTCCCGCGCCAATGAGTGGGGATGCCCGTGGCGTGTCGATAGCCGAGCCGTTCGTGTTTGCCACCGCGCAGTACGAGTCGGGGGATTGGGATTCCGCGCCGCTTGTACCCGCGAATGTCATCGACTCGATCGCCCGATACACGAATCTGCCGGTGCGGCCGCAAGGTGTGATTGTTCCCCTCGCCTCCGACGCCGTGTTGCAGTATCCGCTGTTGTATCTCACGGGGCACTTACCGGTGCGTTTCACGCCTGCAGAACGGCAGGTGCTGACACGCTATCTCGATCGCGGGGGGCTGCTGTTCGTGGATGATCACAACCACGATGTGGACGGCGCCTTTCACAAGACGATTCGGGAAGAGATCCGCCGAGTGGCGGGGCCTCTCGTTCCGCTCGCCAATACGCACGAGCTGTATCGCTGCTTCTTCACCTTCGAGAACGGCCCACCGACCACCTCGCACGAGATGAATGGTTGGGGGGATAATCTCGTCCACGAGCAACTCGATGCCGTCGTGCGTGCGGGGCGGATTCGTGTACTCTATTCCAACAAAGATTACAGCTCCGAGTGGAGCTTCCATCCGGACAACAAGCGCTTCCTTTCGGTGGACAATACGAAGTTCGCGGTCAACCTCGTGGTGTACGCGCTGACCCGATGACCAGTCTTGTGTGGACCGGCCGCCGCCGATTCGAGTTGTTCTGCCGACTGGGCGCGATCGTGCTGCTTGGAATCGCGGCGTTGACGGTCTGGTCGCATGGGCGTGCTGGTCGTACGGCGTCGCGGTCGTCCGTCTTCACGATTGCGACCCCCGATTCGCTCCGTGCCCTGCGCGACCTCGTCGTGCGCAACGAGACGCGTGCTCAGGACACGTTGGTCATGCCGCTGCGGGTCATACCATCCGCGCCGGTGCGCGCGGCTTTGGGGACGCTTCATCAGTCGGGTATCGCTGGCTCGGTCACTTGGCAGGACGCCACCGGCGCGCGTGGGGCGGCGATGACGGTGGAGCTGGAGGGCGGACCGCAGGGTGGTGTGCAACTCCGGCTGGCTCAGCCGGACTCAACCGATCTGGTGGTGCTTCGCGATGCTGGCGGCATCCTGGATTCGATCGATGCCTTTGGATCGTTGCATGGTCGGGTACGGCAGTGGCAGCTGGCCTCAGCCGGGGAGGGACTGGCTGTCCGGTTGTCCGGTGCAATCCTCTCGGCACCTCAGCCCCGGACGAGCAATGACACGGTGCACCGGGTGTTGGTCATCGCGTCGCCGGGATGGGAGAGCAAGTTCGTCATGGCGGCGCTCGAGGAGCGGGGCTGGCGGGTGGAATCCCGTCTTGCGGTGACTCCGAAGGCGGCCGTCACGGTTGGCACGTCGACGGCGCCCGATGTCACACGCCACACTGCCGTCGTGGTCCTCGATAGCATGAACGTCCCGTCGGCGCTGGCTGCGTATGTGCGCCGCGGTGGCGGCGTGGTGTTCAGTGGTGACGGCGTGCGGAGTCCATTGGCTCGTGAGCTGATGACGGTCGCGGGGGACACTCGGGTTCCGGCCGTCCCGGGGGCGCTCCTGACCGCCACGCCGCTTGACGGGCTTGAGCGGTGGCAATTCGGTGCGCGCGATGCCATCCCGCTCCTTCGCACTGCGGGGCGCCCGACGGTGCTGGCGGTGCGGATCGGTACGGGGCGTGCGATCGTGAGCGGCTATCGCAACACATGGCAATGGCGGATGATGGGCACGGATCGAGGGCAGGCCGACCATGCCGATTGGTGGGACGCGCTGGTGCAGGCGGCCCTGCCGAACACCGCGTCGCCGATCAATGCGGCGGATCCTGCCCCTGGCGACGCAGCGCCCTATGCCGATCAGGTGGCGCAGCTCGGCGCCCCCCACCCGGTGCAAGGTCCATCCGGGGAGCTGCAGCGTCCGCATACCGTCTCGGCGTCGGCGGTCGGTTGGCCCCCGTCCATCCGCTGGCTGCCGTGGCTGGTTGGGCTGGCTTTCGGCGCACTGCTTGTCGAATGGGCATCCCGTCGGCTCCGCGGTGAACCGTAGCCCAGTGTCGGCAATCGAGATCCGTGCGCACTTTACACCATGCCTGTTGCGCTGATCTCGCACCCTGACTGCGGACGCCACGACACGGGATGGGAGCATCCCGAGCATGTCGGTCGGCTGGTCGCTATCCCCCGCGCCTTGAAGTATCGGCCCGAGCTGTTCGCCTCGCTGGTCCACCACGAGGGGCGCCATGCGACCGAGGATGAGCTCGCGCTGGCCCACGATCGCGCCTACATCACCTCGGTACGGGCGATGTCGACCTCGGGCGGTGGACGGCTCGATCCCGATACGGTCGTTAGTGAAGGCTCATGGGATGCGGTGACGGCCGGCGCCGGGTGTGTACTCGATGGCGTGGACATGGCCTTCGATGGACGTGCCGTGCGCAGTTTCTCTGCCGTACGCCCACCGGGACATCATGCCCTGCGTGATCGGGCCATGGGGTTCTGCTGCTTCGGCAATATCGCCATCGCGGCGCATTATGCGCTGGCCACGCATGCCTGTGAGCGGGTGCTCATTGTCGACTGGGATGTTCACCACGGCAATGGTACGCAAGCTCTCGTCGAACACGAACCACGGATCCACTTCGTGTCGATGCATCAGTGGCCATGGTATCCGGGCACCGGGGCGCGAGACGATCGTGGGCCGCACGACACGATTTGGAACGTGCCGATGCCGCCGTCGCTCCCGTCCGCGCAGTATGTCGAGGCCCTGTTCGCGGCGATCGATGCGGCGACGGCCGGTTTCACGCCGGATCTGGTGCTGCTGAGTGCCGGATTCGACTGCCTCGACGGCGATCCACTGGGCGCCTTCACGTTGACCCTCGACGACGTGCGGGTGATGACGCGGGCTCTGGTTGATCGCGCAGAGCGCTGGTGCAACGGACGGCTCGTCAGTGCGCTTGAAGGCGGCTATGCGCCCCCGGCCGTGGCTGATGCCGTGATGGTCCATCTGGACGCGCTCGCATGACGCGCATCGTACCACAGCCGGTCGCGAATGCCGTGCCGCGTTGGGTGACGTCTGGTGCGGCAGCAGGGACTCCGTCGATTCAGGCCGGTGGGATGGAGGAGGCCGTCTCGACGATGCGGCAGCTGCTCCACGATGGGGCGCCGCTGTGGGTGGACATCGATGTGACGGTGGCGGCGCAACACCGCTTGCTCGCCGAGTTGTTTGGGTTTCATCCGCTCGCCATCGAGGATACGCTCAATCCGGACTCACGCGTCAAGATCGAGGAGTATCAGAGCTGTCTGTTTATCGTCGTGCGCGGTGTCGGGCTCGACATGGATACGGATGATCCGTACGACCTGCAGACCAACAACCTCTACGCTTTCCTCGGTCCGAAGGTGCTGGTGACGGTACACGCCGGAGACGTGCCGTCGATCGCTCGTGTGTTCGATCGGATCGCCAAGGCGCCGGATCTGATGCAGTACGGCGTCGAACGCGTACTTCACGCGGTGCTGGACGAGACCATCGACGCGTACTTCCCGATCCTCCAGCAGATTGATGGCTTCATCGACGCCATCGAGGAGCGGGTGTTCGTCGACTTCGATGATCGGGCGCTCCATGACCTGTTCCAGGTGCGGCGGCTCGTCCTGTCACTGCGGCGGCATCTGCAGCCGTCGCGCGAGGTCATGAACATTCTCTCCAATCGACCAAGTACGCTGCTGACCCCAGACGTCCAGCTCTACTTCCGCGACATCTACGACCACGTCCTGCGCATTACCGATGCCCTCGATACCTATCGCGAGCTGTTGGGGAGCACCATGGAGTCGTATTTGAGCCAGGTGAACAACCGCCTCGGGATGACCACCAAGGCCCTCTCGGTGGTAGCCACGCTGTCGCTCCCCTTCGTCGTGGTCAGTGGCATGTGGGGGATGAACTTTGCCCGCATTCCCCTGTCGGAGTGGCCCTACGGATTCTGGATTCTTCTGGTCGGACAGGCCGCGCTTGGGGCGCTGCTGCTATTTTTCCTGAAGCGGCGCCGCTGGCTGTAAGCGCCCGGTCTCAACTGCCCCTCGGCTCCCGCATCCCCTCATGTTCTGTCCCGATTGCGGCACCTGGAACCGCTCGGCTGCAGCGCGCTGCACGCGCTGCGGCGTGCCGTTACCCGAAGTGACGGCGCCACCCATCGATGTGCCGGATACCGAACTGCGGGAGCTGCGCCGCGCGACCGGGAATCGCTATACGATCGTGAAGCGGCTCGGCAGCGGGGGCATGGCGCACGTGTATCTCGCGCGGCATGCGTCGCTGGGACGGCCGCTGGTGCTCAAGGTGCTGCACCGCAATCTGGCCCAGGAGCCAGAGATGCGGGAACGGTTCCGGCGTGAGGCCGAGGCGGCGGCGCGACTGCAGCATCCGTACATCTGCGCCATCACGGATATCGGTAATTCGGGCGAGACCGAGTATCTCGCGATGTCGTACTACGCCGGGGGCTCGCTGGCCGATCTCCTCACGCGTCAGCGTACCACGACGCCCACGTTGGCGGCGGCCATCGCGGCGCAGGTCGCCTGCGGTCTCGATTACGCGCATCGTCATGGCGTCGTCCATCGTGACATCAAGCCGGACAACATCCTGTTCGATGAAGATGGGAATGCGGCCCTGACCGATTTCGGTATCGCGACGACCCGGTTCCACGGACGACTGACGGCAGTGGGACGTGCGATGGGCACCCCGCACTACATGTCGCCGGAGCAGGCAATGGGGCGGCTGGTCGATGGACGGAGCGATCTCTACGCGGTGGGGCTGCTGTTGTACGAGATGGTGCTGGGTCGCCCGCCGTTCGATGGTGACGACTCTTACGCGGTCGGGTACAAGCACGTGCACGAGGCGCCGCAGGCGCCGGATCAGATTGACCCGACGGTCCCCGCCGCGCTCAGCGCGATCATCATGCGCTGCCTCAACAAGCAGCCATCTGAGCGCTATGACCGCGGGCTCGAGTTGGCCGACGCGCTGATCGGCTATCTTTCGGCGTCCGGTGGTGCCGACTTCCGTACGGCTCGCGTCGCGCGCGCTACGGGATTCGGCGCGTCCTGAACGCCGCTTCCACGTCCTGACGCCAGGCAGATCCTCGCATGGAACTCCACGCTGAAGTTGTACACGTCACGACCCGTCACCCGTTCTACATCGCACGCGGTGGGCAGAGCAACTATCGCGTCGTGTGGGTGCGCCTCCGCGACCGGGACGGCGCCGAAGGGTGGGGAGAGGCATCACCCAGCCGATTCTACGGAGAAAACGCCGATACGGTGATGATGGCGCTGCAGGCGCTGGCGCCGGTGCTGGAAAAGGCTGATGCATGGTCGATCGAAGCGATCGAGCAGCAACTGCTGGGGACGATCCGGTTCAATGCGGCGGCTCGCTGCGCGGTGAGTGCGGCGCTTCATGATCTGGCGGCGAAGCGACTCGGGGTTCCGCTGTATCGCCTGTGGGGGCTCGATCCGCACGCTGCGCCGACATCCAGCTTCACGATCGGTATCGCGCCCGATGAAGCCACATTGCGGTCGCGGGTCCGTGAGGCGTCGGCCTATCCCATTCTCAAAATCAAGCTGGGTTCCTCGTGGGATCGTGACGTCCTGCGCATCGTGCGGGAAGAGGCGCCGAACGCGACGCTTCGGGTTGATGCGAATTGCGCATGGAGCGCGAAGCAGACGCTTGGTATGCTTGATGTGCTGACCGATGTGGGCGTTGACCTGCTTGAGCAGCCGCTCCCTCCAGAGGACCTCACCGGACTGCGTTTCGTTCGCGAGCGGTCACCAATCCCGGTCATTGCCGATGAGTCGTGTCTCGTTGCCAGCGATATCCCGAAGCTTGAAGGCGTGGTCGACGGCATCAATCTGAAGCTGGCCAAATGCGGCTCACTCCGTGAAGCGCTCCGCATGATCGCGGTGGCGCGCGCGCACGGCATGCGCGTCATGTGCGGGTGCATGATTGAGACGACCTTGGGGATCGCCGCCGCGGCGCACTTTGCGCCGCTGCTCGATGATGCGGATCTGGATGGCGCGGCCTTGCTTGCCGATGATCCGTTCACGGGCCCGGGTATTCCCGGTGGTCGCGTGACGTTGGGGGATGCGCCCGGTCTGGGCGTGTCGCGGCGCTGAATTTTCCGATGGCCCCCAACGGGGCAAACCGCTGATGGATGCACCTCGGTGCATCGAGGTGGCACTGGCCGTGCCGATGTTCCGCACGTTCAGCTACACCGTGCCACCGGCGATTGCTTGGCCGGTACCCATCGGGAGTCGCGTCGTGGTGCCGTTCAGGAACCGGGCGGAGATTGGCATCTGTCTGGGGGAGAGTACGCCACCTGACGGCGTGGTGCTCAAGCCGATTCGGGCGGTCGCCGACCACGAGCCGTCACTTCCCCCGGCACTGCTTCACACCGCGCGCTGGATTTCGGAGTGGTATGCCGCCCCATTGGGGGTCACGTTGCGGTCGATGCTGCCGACGGCGCTGACGTCGCCATCCGCGCCGAGCCCCGCATCAAAGACCCGACGCGTGGTACATCTGGTAGCCGAGTTGCCCTCGCTGATGCAGCGCGAGACACTGTTCGCGCGGGCCAAGCAACAGCGTGCGGTCTTCGAACTGCTTGAAGCCCAAGGGGGGCAGGCGCCGCTCGACGCGTTGCGCGCACAAGCCCAATGCTCGGCTGGCGTCATTACCGCGATGGTGAAGCGGGGGCTCGTTGAGGTGCGCGATGAAGTCTCGTCGCGTGATCCGTTCGCGAGTCGGCCAGGCGTGGCACCGCCACCGACGCCGTCGGTAGCCCAGCGCGATGCGATTGACCGCGTCGGCGCCGGCGAGCCGGGGCAGGTGTTTTTGCTCCACGGCATCACCGGGAGTGGAAAGACGCTCGTCTACATCGAGGTGATCCGGGCGGTTCTGCATCGTGGACAGACCGCGATCGTGCTCGTGCCGGAAATTGCGTTGACCTCCCAAACGGTCGATCGCTTCCGCGGTGCGTTCGGTGATGACGTGGCCGTGTTGCATTCCGGCCTGAGCGATGGCGAGCGATTGGACGCCTGGCAGGCACTCCGTCGTGGCGAGAAGCGCATTGCGGTTGGCGCACGATCAGCGCTCTTTGCACCGCTCGATCGCGTCGGTGTGGTGATCGTGGACGAGGAGCACGAGAGCAGCTACAAGCAGTCCGAGACCCCGCGGTATCATGCGCGTGAAGCGGCCATGGTTCGGGCGCGCGCCGAGGGCGCGGTGGTGGTGCTGGGGAGTGCGACACCAAGTCTGGAAAGTTGGGAGCGCGCAGATCGCGGACAGGCGGTGCGCTTAACGCTACCGGATCGCGCCGGTGGCGCGTCGCTTCCCCCAGTGGCGCTGGTGGATCTCCGCGTCGAAACGAAGGCGGCGCTGGCGAAGCGTGCACCGAACGCGCCGTACGATCCGATGCTGGGTGTTTTCAGCCAGCCACTGCTCGCGGCGATCGAGTCCCGATTGCACCGCGGTGAACAATCGCTGCTGCTGCTCAATCGGCGTGGCTTTTCCGCCTTCCTCCAATGCGAGGCGTGCGGCGATGTCCCCGTGTGCCCCCACTGCAGCATCTCGCTGACGTATCATCGAGTGCCCGAGGCGCTCGTCTGCCACTACTGCCAACATCAGGCACTGGTCCCATCGCAGTGCCCGGCCTGCGCACACCCCGTCATCCGGCGTCGCGGACTTGGGACCCAGCAGATCGAGCGGCTCGTAGCGGAGCGGTTCCCCGAGGCGCGTATCGCGCGCATGGATGTGGATACCACCAGCGGGAAGTGGGCGCATACGCAGATCCTCGATCGCGTGGGGAGCGGCGAGGTCGACATCCTCCTTGGCACGCAGATGATCGCGAAGGGGCTCGACTTCCCGAATGTCACTCTGGTGGGCGTCATCGATGCCGATACCGGGCTCAATCTCCCGGACTTTCGGGCTGCCGAGCGGACCTTCCAGCTCCTGAGTCAGGTTGCAGGCCGCGCAGGGCGCGGGCCCAAGGGGGGAGAGGTGATCGTGCAAACACGCATGCCGAACGCCCACGCGATTCGCCACGCGTTGTCGCACGATTTCCTCGGCTTCGTTCGCGAAGAGCTCGGCGCCCGGCGCATGCCGGCCTATCCACCCTATGTGGCGGTCGCCAATGTTGTCGTGAGTGGCACGGAGCAAGGGGCCACCGCGGCAGCGGCCATCGAGGCCGCGCAGTGGGTGCAGCAGCTGCTGACGGCGCGTGCGCTGCGGGACTGCGTCATCGTTGGCCCGGCCCCATGTCCGATCGATCGGATCAAGGATCGGTGGCGGTGGCATTTCCTGCTGAAGAGCTCCGATCCACGGCTCATGACGCGATTGGTGCGCTACGTCGCCGAGAAGTGCCCGGTACCGCGGGAGGCCGCGCTCCGTCTGGTCGTGGACCGCGATCCGGTGTCGCTGCTGTAGGGATGAGGGTGCTACACTTCTCCGTATGACGCGCCATCTCGATCGCATTCCGCCCTATGTGTTCTACGAGCTCGACGCGCGCCGTGTCGCGGCTCGCACCGCTGGTCGTTCCTTGCTTGACGTGGGGATCGGGAGCCCGGATGGACCGATCCCCTCGGTCGTCGTCGAGGCGATGCAGCGGGTGGCCGGTGATCGCGGGCTGAGTGGGTATCCTTCCTTTCAGGCGACGCCCGCGTATCGCGAGGCGGTGGCACAATACATGGCGACGCGCTTCGGTGTGTCGGTCGATGCGCAGGTCGGGCTGCTGGCCGTGGCCGGTTCGAAGGAAGGGATCGCGGAACTGATCCTTTCGCAGGTGGGCCCCGGGGATGTGGTGTTGGTGCCGGAGGTCCACTACCCGGTCTATGCGCGTGCGACGCTCCTTGCCGGCGCCGATCCGGTGTACGTCCCGTTTCTTGACGATGGACGTCTCGATCTCGACGCCATTGATCCGGCGATGTTGCGTCGGGCGCGTATCCTGTTGGTGAATTATCCCAGCAATCCGACGACCGTATCGGTGTCGCTTGAGGAGATGGCCCGGTATGTCGCCTTCGCCGAGCAGCATGGGTTGCTGTTGATCAGCGATCTCGCGTACAGCGAGCTGTCGTTTGATGGGTTTCGCGTTCCGAGTGTGCTGCAAGTGCCCGGCGCGGATCGGGTGGCGGTGGAGACGCACAGCTGCAGCAAGAGCTTCAACATGGCCGGGGTGCGGATCGGCTTCGTGACAGGCCGACTGGACGCCATTGCCCGGCTCGATGCGTATCGCTCGAATATCGGCTACGGCGTCTCCACCTTTGCGCAGGTCGCGGGGACTGCGGCGTTTTCACACCACGCGGAGATTGTGGGGCCGATCGTGTCGGAGTATCGCGCACGTCGTGATGCGATCGTGGCCGCGTTTCGTGCGGAGGGATGGCCTGTCGAGTCGCCGCGTGCCACGATGTATCTCTGGCTCGACGTGCCGTCGGGGGTCGACGATTGGGCGTGGGTCGATGCGCTTATTGCGCAGGAAGGGATCGTGGTGACGCCGGGGATCGCGTTCGGCGAGGCGGGGCGAGGCAAGTTCCGCATCAGCTTCGTGCAGCCTGCCCAGGAACTACAGCGGGCCGCCGCAGGCATTGCTGCGACGGCCCGACAGTTCACGCGCTAAGCCGCGGCGACTTACTTCGCGGGCGCCGGTTCCTTGATGGCGATGTCCCACTGCACCTGCACTTCGTTCTCGATCGGGTTCACCATGGCGTCGTAGGTGATGCCGAAGTCCTTGCGCAGGATCGTGAACTGGCCGCGGAAACGCCCGACGCCCTTGTCGTAGAACATCATCGACGCGGGGACGCTGATCCGCTTCGTAACATTCTTGACCGTCAGGTCGCCTTCGATCGTGAGCTTGTTGCCGGCGGCCGGCGTGATCTTCACCGACTTGAAGGTGATCGCCGGATACTTGGCCACATCGAAGAAATCCGGGCTGCGGAGGTGGTTGTCGCGCATGTCCACGCGCGTGTTGATGCTGGCTGCGTCGATGGTGATGCTGACCGAGGAGGCGGCCATGTTCGCGGCATCGAGCTGCACGTCGGCGTCCCACTTCCCGAAGAAGCCATGGGCGCTGAGCATGCGCGAATCGGCCACGAAGTTGATCTCGCTATGTGCCTTGTCGATGACATGCGGCTTGGGCTCGATCGGTCGGGCGGCAATCAGGGAGGGGACGAGCAGCGCGGCGGCAAAGCGCGCGGTCAGGGAACGCGACATTCGGATATCTCCGGTTTGAGCGAAGGAGGAAGGCGTTGGGTCGGGCAGTGGTGCTGGACGGCAAATGCTTCAGTACTAAGATAATGATTCAGGCCGCTTCGGCAAGTGGGGAGCGCCCTGTTCCCGGCACCGCAGGGCGATGATCTTTGAT
>Ga0315902_10003109_pt1 | contig 25146 bp, 20 predicted proteins | sample LakEriMetagenome_9_FD_203523 | JGI IMG/M metagenome (GOLD analysis project Ga0315902, IMG submission 203523) | Freshwater fungal communities from buoy surface, Lake Erie, Ohio, United States - Buoy 12 MA117 | ecosystem: Environmental > Aquatic > Freshwater > Lake > Lake biofilm | place: USA... | reverse complement strand
TCTGGTGGGACGAGCCGGCCGACGCGTTCACCAACATGGCGGCCGACGAACTCCTCGCCGCCGAGGCCGACCGCCGCGGCTGCCTCGTGGTGCGGCTCTACGGCTGGAGCCCGACGAGCGTCTCGCTCGGCGCCTTTCAGGAGATCGCAGCGGCCCGCGGACTGGAGGCCATCGCCGGCGTCCCGCTGGTGCGTCGCCCCAGCGGCGGCGGCGCGCTCGTCCACGGCACCGACCTGACCTACGCCGCGGCCGTGCCCCGCCGGCATCCGTGGGGCCAGTCGGCACAGGCGTTTTACGACGCGTTCCACGCGGCGCTCGTCGCGGAGCTCCGCGGCCGGGGCGTCGCGGCGCGACAGCACCAGGCCACCGGTGCCGCCGCCGTGCATCCGGAGCCTGTGCTGTGCTTCGACCGGCGGGCCGCGGGAGACGTCGTCGTGGCCCGACCGGGTGCCGCAGCCGCGGCTGACGACCCGAAGATCATGGGCAGCGCCCAGCGTCGGCTGGAGGGCGTGATCCTCCAGCATGGCAGTCTGCTGCTGCGGGCCAACGCCGCGGTCGGCCCCGGCGGTCGGCACGTCGGGCTCCTCGACCTGTACCCGGCGGCCGGCCTCGAAGAGAGCGGCCTGGTCGAGGCGTGGCTGGGGAGGGTCGCGCGTGCCTGCGGAGCCGTGGCCGCGCGTCAGGCCGCCGGCTTCCGCTCGAGCCGCGGGGCGGAAGTGGCAGTCCGTGCCACTCGCTTCCAAGACGCGGGCTGGATCGGCCGCCGCTGACCGCCGCGGCCGCTGGCCTCACGGGGGCGGCGGTTGCTAGGATATTCAAAGCCCTCTGCCCCGCCCCCCGGCCCGCCCCTTCCTCGATCCTCGCCATGGTCACGAAATTGATCGTCGCCTCCGGCAAAAGCGCCGGCCGCTCCATCGCGATCAAGCGCAGCAAGCTCCTCATCGGCCGGTCGGAGGAATGTGACGTCCGGCCGCTGAGCGAGGATGTGAGCCGGCGGCACTGCGCCGTTCACGTCGGGCCGGCCGAGACGTGGGTCGAAGACCTCGGCAGCCGCAACGGCACGTTCGTCAACGGCACGAAAATCTCGGAAAAGATCCGGGTCAAGGACGGCGACATCATCCGCGTCGGGGCGCTCGAACTGAAAGTCTCCTGCGTCCACCCGGCCGCCAAGGCGGGCACGGAGGACGACGTCTCCCGTTGGCTGATGGCCGACGAAAAGCCGGCGGGGATGTTCGACACGACCCGGCCGTTGAACGCCGCCGCCGGGCAGCCCGCGACCGACGACTCGTCGCCGGGATCATTCATCTCCGGCATCGGCAGTCCGCTGCCGACCGCCGGCTCCAGCGAAACCACCCAAACGTCCGCCAGCACGTCGGCGATCGACGTGCTCAAGGCGGCGAGCAAGACCGCCCCAGGGAGTCTCCCGACGCCGGCGAAGAAGGGGGCCGACTCATCGCGGGACGCGGCCGCCGAGGCGCTCAAGAAGTTCTTCGAGAAGCGGTGAACGGTCACGGGCCCGGGGTTTCCTCGGCCGGGCGCACGACGATCGGTCCCGTGGCGTATGACTCCAGGCGTGCGGATGCGGGTTTGGGAGCGCAGACGCCCATTCGCATGCCTGGAGGCATGCGCCACGGAGAGCACCGAGCCGCGAGCCGCATGCGACAGCCACAGACCGCCGCTCCAGGGGGGCATGCGTTGGGCTTTCGGTCCGGTCGTGCGGCGCATGACGGTCGTGCGGCCCGCAGGGTTTCTCCCACCCCGACAGCCTGAAAATCCGCGTTTTTTTCCGGAGCCGGCAGCCTCTGCGCCACCGGCAGCGGGCATGCTTCTCATGCCGGCCCCACCGCCAGGAGCACGCCATGACCGCCGCCACCCGCCCTGCCCCGCGCACCCCCCGTCGCCCGCCCAACCAGCAGTTCGCCGCGGTCCAGCGCGGCAGCCGGCGGCGGATGATCGATCCGACCACCTGCGAACGGGAATACGCCGCCGACGAGCTCGAGTTCATGCAGGCGCTCGATCGCTACAAGCGGACCAGCGGCCGCATGTTCCCGACGTGCAGCGAGATCCTGCAGGTCGTCCGGTCACTGGGCTACGCAAAATAGGCAAGGGCGGGCAGTCTTGCCCCGCCGCCGGAGCGTCCGGTACCGTCCTGCGCCCCACGTTGCCGGGGGATGGAGAGTGCCCGTGCCGCCGCGTGCCACGCCTGCGAGTCCGCATCCTGCCCGCCGAGCCGCCATGCTCGTGGCGCTGGCCTGCGCGGGCTGCGGAGGCATCGGGAAGAACGACAACGCCCAGGGAGTGGCCCTCTACCAGCAGGGAAACTACCTCGGCGCCGCCAGCCACTTCCAGCAGGCGCTCGCCCGCCAGCCGGGCAACCCCGACTGCTTCTACAACCTCGGGGCGACCTACCACCAGCAGGCGAAGGTCTTCGGCCGGCCGGCCGACCTCCAGACCGCGGAGCAGTATTACCACCTCTGCCTGGCCCGCAATCCGAACCACGAGGCCTGCCAGCGGGCGCTCGCGGTGCTGCTGGTCGAGGAGAAGCGCCGTGACGACGCCATCGCCCAGTTGCGGTCCTGGTCGCAGCGGCAGCCCTCCGATCCCGATCCGCACGTCGAACTCGCCCGGCTGAGCCAGGAGCAGGGCGACCTGCGGCAGGCCGAGGCCGAACTCAACGCCGCCTTGGCGGTCGCGCCCAACGACGCCCGGGCGCTCGTCGCCCTCGCGGCGCTGCGCGAGGCGAGCGGCGATCGTTCCCAGGCACTCGCCACCTACTCACGGGCGCTGGCCGCGAACCCGAGCCAGCCCGTCGTCGCGGCGAAGGTCGCCTCGCTCCAGCAGGCCCAGGCGGGCTTCCCCCCCGTGCCCGGCGGACCGGCTCAGCCGTTCGGCCTGACGCCGCCACCCCCCGGCGCGATGGGCGCGACGCCCGGCCCGTTCGGCACCGTGGCCCGTTGACCGCGCCGCGGGAGGCCCCTATTCTGCCGGCGAATCGCGGTAGATCCGCGTCGCCGCCCGGGAGTCAGCCGTGATGGATCGCAGTTCGGCCGCAGTGGAACGCGTCTTCAATTTCTCGCCTGGGCCGGCCGTGCTGCCGCTGGAGGTGCTGGAGCGGGCACAAGCCGAGCTCGTGGCGCTGCCGGGCGTGGGGATGTCGGTGCTGGAGATCAGCCACCGCAGCCCCCCCTTCGACAGGATCCTCGAGGAAACGCTCCAGGGGCTCCGCGGCCTGCTCGAGGTGGGCGCGGACCATGAGATCGTGCTCCTGCAGGGGGGCGCGAGCCTGCAGTTCTCGATGGTGCCGATGAACCTGCTGCGTGGCCAGTCCGGCTCCGCGGATTACATTCTGACCGGCACGTGGGGCACCACCGGCGCCAAGGAGGCCCGCCGCGAGGGCAAGGTCCACGTGGCCTGGGATGGCGCCGCCACGAAGTACGACCGGCTGCCGGTCGCCGGCGAGATCGCCCTCTCCCCGAACCCGGCCTATGTCCACATCACGAGCAACGAGACCATCCAGGGCGTGCAGTGGAAGCGGGATCCGCACGTCGGCTCGGCGCCGCTGGTGAGCGACTGCTCCAGCGACTTTCTCTCCCGGCCGATCGACGTCGCGAAGCACGGCCTGATCTACGCCTGCGCCCAGAAGAACGCCGGCATCGCGGGCGTGACCGTGGTCATCATCCGCAAAGACCTGCTCGAGCGGTCGCGGGACGACCTGCCGACGATGCTCGACTACCGGACGTACGTGAGCAACGGCTCGCGGCCGAACACGCCGCCGGTGTTCGCCATCTACATTCTCGGCCTCGTGTGCAACTGGATTCGTGACACGATGGGGGGCCTCGCCGGCATGCACAGGCACAACGTCGCCAAGGCGAAGCTGCTGTACGACGTCCTGGACGGCTCGGGGGGCTTCTACGCCGGCCACGCCCGCCCCGACTGCCGCTCCGACATGAACGTCACCTTCCGGCTGCCCGACGAGGCGCTGGAGAAGGAGTTCGTGAAGGCGGCCGCCGGCCACGGACTGATGGACCTCAAGGGGCATCGGTCCGTCGGCGGCATCCGCGCCAGCATCTATAACGCCATGCCGGTCGAAGGCGTCACCGCCCTCCGCGACTTCATGGTCGATTTCCAGCAGGCCAGGCGGGCCTGACCAACCGCCATCACTCCCCCTCCGGATTTCCGCCGCATGCCCTCGATCATCGTCCTCGACACGCTCAGTCCCGACGGCCTGGCCCTGCTCGACGCCGCCGCCGCTGCCGGCATCAGCTATGAGGTCGTCACCGGCCTCTCCGGCGACGCGCTCCGCGAGGCCCTGGCGCGGCACGACGGCGCCATCTGCCGCAGCGGCGTGAAGATCACCGCCGCCGCCCTGGCCGGCAACCATCGGCTGAAGGCGATCGTCCGCGCCGGCGTGGGCACGGACAACATCGACAAGGAGGCGGCCACGCGGCAGGGCATCGTGGTCATGAACACGCCCGCCGGCAACACCGTGAGCACGGCCGAGCACGCCTTCGCGCTCCTCCTCGGGCTGTCCCGCAACATCGCCGCCGCGGACGCCAGCCTGCGGGACCACAAGTGGGACCGCAACAAGTTCATGGGCGCGCAGCTCGCGGGCAAGACGCTGGGCATCGTGGGCCTGGGCCGGATCGGACAGGCCGTCGCGGCGCGGGCCCGGGCCTTCGACATGCGGGTCATGGGCTTCGATCCCTTTCTCTCGCCGGACCGCGCCGCCGAGCTCGGCATCGAGCTCATCGAGAGCGTGCGCGGCATGCTGCCCCACGTCGACTACCTGACGGTGCACACGCCCCTCACCGACGAGACGCGGCACCTCGTCGGCATGGAGGAACTGAAGCTCCTCAAGCCGGGGGTGCGGCTGGTCAACTGCGCCCGCGGCGGCATCTACGACGAGCAGGCGCTCGTCGCGGGCCTGCAGTCGGGCGTCATCGGGGGCGTGGCCCTCGACGTCTTCGAGAAGGAGCCGTGCACCGACAGCCCGCTGTTCGGCATGCCCGGCGTGCTCGTCACGCCACACCTCGGGGCCAGCACCGAGGAAGCGCAGTCGCAGGTGGCCGTCGAGGGCGTGGGCCTGCTCGTCGACTTCCTCACGACGGGCACGATCAAGCACGCCGTCAACTCGAGTGCCGTCGATCCGGCGGCGCTGGAGGGTGTCCGCGGCTTCCTCGACCTCGCCTGGCGGCTGGGCCAACTGGTGTCCCGCCTCGACGACGGTCAGCCCCGCTCCTGCTCGATCGCCTACCGGGGTGAGATCGCCTCGCGCAACACCCGCCTCGTCACCGCCGCCTTCGCGGCCGGCCTCCTCGAGTCGGCGATCGAGGACGTGAACATCGTCAACGCGGAGATGCTGCTGCGCGACCGGGGCATCGAGCTCGTGGAGCAGAGCCGCACCGATCCCGGGGCCTTCAGTTCCGTGGTCGCGGTCGACCTCGTGTCAGGCGACCGCGTGCATCGCGCGGCAGGGACCCTCTTCGGCCATGCGATGCCCCGGCTGGTGCAACTGGAGGGCCACCGTCTCGAGGCCTATCTCGACGGCGTGCTCCTGGTGTTCACGCATCAGGACGTGCCGGGCATCATCGGCCGCGTCGGCACCACCTTCGGGCAGTTGGGGGTGAACATCGCCCAGATGACGGTCGGCCGGTCCGCTCCCGGCGGCGACGCGATCGGCGTGCTGAATCTCGACCAGGAGCCTTCAGCCGAGGCCCTGGCGGCGGTGCTGGCCTGCCCGGGAATCCGGTCGGCGCGGGTCGTGAAGCTGCCGCCCGCCGGGCAGCTTCCCTGCTGGCTGGCCGCCTCGGCGGCCGCGGCCAGACGGCCGTGATGGGCCGGTGGGTATGCTCAATGTCCGTGGAAAAAGCCCTCCATGGCCTTTTTCCACTTGATCGACCGCAGGATTCGCAGACCGAAGGCGTAGCCGAGGAAACGCCGAGGGTTTCCTGGGTCGATGGCCATCGCATCCTGCGCTGGCTGTCCGTGGAAAAAGCCCTCCATGGCCTTTTTCCACTTGATCGACCGCAGGAAACGCCGAGGGTTTCCTGGGTCGATGGCCATCGCATCCTGCGCTGGCTGTCCGTGGAAAAAGCCCTCCATGGCCTTTTTCCACTTGATCGACCGCAGGAAACGCCGAGGGTTTCCTGGGTCGATGGCCATCGCATCCTGCTCGGGCAAACTTAGTTCCATAAACTGCTAGCGGGCTCCCCAGCGTCGGTCCGATGCCCGGGGGAATAGTTTCGGCCCGAGACGCCGAACGTTCCTGCGGCGGGCCACGCGGGCATCCGCCCGGGCTCCCGGCGACGTTCCATGCCGCGATCATCCCCGCACATTGAGCAGTTTGAAACCTGGCTGGGTGAGCATGTCGCCGTCTTGTACCGCGTGGCCTATCGGCTCGTCGGCGACACGCACGAGGCGGAAGACATCGTGCAGGACACGTTCCGCTCGGCGTGGACGAGTCGCGACCTGTATGACCGCACCCGCAGCGAACGGACCTGGCTGTTGGCGATCCTGCGACGCCGCGTGGCGGACCATTGGCGGCGGCGGGAGCGCCGCGAGACGTCGGCCCCTGCGGACTTTGCCCATCCCGAGGCCCCGCCGACCGACCCGTTCGGCGACGAGCTCTCCGGTGCCATGCAGGGCGCGCTCGCCCGACTCCCGGAGGAACTGCGGGAGACGCTGCTCCTGGTCGTCGTGGGTGAGCTCACCCACCAGGAGGCGGCCGATCTCCAGGGCATCCCGCTCGGCACGGTCCTGTCCCGCGTCAGTCGCGCCCGCGGCCGGCTGCGGGAGTATCTGCTCGCATCCCACGGCCAGGCTGCGTTCCAGCGCGACAACGGCAGGGCATTGAATCATGGCTGACGATCGGCAGATCGACGACGCCTTGCGGAACGTGCCCCTGCCCCCGGGGCTCGCGGATCGCGTCGTGCCCGAGACCCTGTTCGACGACGCCGCCATCGACCGACTCCTCGGCCGCGTCGCCCTGCCCGATGGCCTGTCGGACCGGGTCAGAGGGGCGGTCTTCACGCCGGCTGCGGGGCGTGGCATCGATCTCGACCGGGCGGCCGGGAGTCTGCGGCCTGCGGGGACCTCCGCGGCCCCGCGGCAGCGCGGACGTCTGGGCCGCTGGTCCCTGGCCGTCGCGCAATCCGGGGCCGCTGTCGCGGTCTTGCTCGCCGCCGTCGGCGGTCTCGTCCTGACAGGCTTCGAGTTCGCGCGGTGGGGGGAGCCTGCAGCGCCGCAGCCGGCGCTCGTGCTGGCCCCGCTGCCGCCCCCCCCCGGGCCCGCGCCGCGGGAGCCCGCGGTCGGCATGGCGGCTCATGAATCGGCTCCGTCGCAGGAGCCGGCCGACACGCTGGCCGTCTCCCCCGTCCCGATCGTGGCCGACGATGACGCGTTTGCCGTCGCCGAACCGGATCAATTCATCCCGGCCCGGCCCGTGGTCCGTGGCGCGGCGGTCGGCTCCGCCGCCGGTGCGTTGCCCGCCGGCACGGCGATGAGGACCGTGCCGCTCCCCAGCGCCGAGTCGCGGCGCAGCGTGCCGCGTGTCGCCGGCTTCGACATGGCCTTCGAGATGACCCATGGCGAGGCGCCGTTCGTCGATCCGCGAGCGGCCACTGCCCTGCAGGTCGACCGCCCACCGCTGTCGATCCGGACCGATGCCTTCGAGGCTCTCGTCGCTTCCACGGGGCGGAAACCGCGGCCCGGTTTCGCCGGGAACCTGCGAACGGAGGAGATCCTGGCGGCGCTGCCGGCGCCGCCACCGCGATCGGCCGCCCCGGAACCGGAGGTCATGATCCATGCGGTGCGCTCGCTCCGCGGCCGGCCCGAGTCGCGGCTCGTCGAGGTGTGCGTCACGGCCCCCCCTCTGGCCCGCGACGGCACGTCGGCCGTGGACGCCATACTGGTGCTGGATCGACACACCGGGAGCGAGCCGCTCCTGTGGGGGCGAGTCTGCCGGGCGGTCGCGGCCGTCGCGGATCAGATGCGCGACGCGGATCGGATCACCGTGGTGGTCGGCGGCCGGGAGCCACGGCTGGCGGGCAACCGCCTCGACGCCGCGGGCCTCCGCCGACTCTCCACCGCTCTCGAACTCGAGCCGGTTGACGACGCCAGCGAGTTCGACGCCACCATGCGGTTTGCGGCCCAGGAGGCGGCACGCGGTCCGGCACGACCGCTGATCGTCGTCGCGAACTCCGAGTCGGTCGATCGGGCCCGCGGCGCGGGCCGCGCGGGCCGCGCGGTCCTGTCGGCCTGGCGCGAGGCCCTGGCAGCCGACGGTCCCGAGGCCGGCCGGCGTGCGGCGGTGCGGTTCGTGCTCGTCGATCCGACGGAGCCGACGGTGCGCGAGCCGCTCGAGCCGGGCTTCGGCCGCACGCCGGCCGACACCGTCGCGATCCGCCGCGCGGTGCTCGAACAGGTGTTCGCCATGCCCACGCTCACGGCCCGGCAGTGCCGGCTCCAGATGGCCTTCGATCCGCAGGCAGTCGCCGCCTACCGCCTCGTCGGCCACCGTCAGTCGGCGATGGAATCCCTGGCCGGAGGCGATCCGCCGGCCACCGACCTGCATGCCGGGGAGGTGACCCGGGTCGTCTACGAACTGGTGCCGCTGGCGCTGCAGGATGCGGCGGTGAGGGCGACGCTCACCTGCCGCCCGGTGAACGGCGATGGCGAACGCACGTTCACCGCCGTGCTCCCGCTGCGGGCGGTCACAACGGGGCCGCTGCCGCCGGCTCGCGACTGTGAACTGCTGCTCGCCGTTGCCGTCGGCGAGCTCGCCACGGCGTCGCCCCATGCGGGGCCCCGGGGAGCGGCGTCCCAGGCCGCCGCGGCCCTCGCCGCCGCCTGGCGGGCCCGCGGCGACGTCACTCCATACGGCACCGCGCTCCTGGAGGCCGCCGATCGCATGGGCGTCTTGAAGACTCCAAACCCGGTTCCGACGCCGCGGCGGTGATCCGATGCCCGGCCGCTCCGCGGGCAGCGGTTTGACGGACTGACTGGGCATTCGCACAATGAACTTTCCAAGTCTTCCGGCCCGCCGCTTCCGTCACCCTCCGAACAGAGCCTCGGCCCGCCCGCCGCGTCACTCATGAAACACTGCGCCTGGCCGCCAGACACATCGGGGACCGTTCGCGGCGCGATCCCGGTGCTCGTGGGTCTCGTCTGCATCTCCTGCCTGTCTCCGGCTGCTGCGGCCGAGGAGATGACGGCCCGCGATGCCGCCACCGCCGCCCTGCTCGACCGGCTCCTGGAATCCGACATGCCGGATGTCACGCTCTGGGTCCTCGAGCGGGTCAGCGCCGATCCCCAGGCAGCCGCCGAACTGAAGCAAGAGGTGCCGTTTCGTCGGGCGACGGCGCTCGTGGCCTCGACCAAGAACGAGTCCGACAGCAGGAAGCGGGGGGCGATTCTCGACGAAGCCGAGAAGGAGATCGACCGCTTTCTTGCCACGGGTCCGGAGGGGCGGCGGGCGATCGACGCCTTCAGCCAGAAGGGCAACCTGCTGATCCAGCGCGGCCGGGCGAAAGTGGAGCAGGCCAAGCGGCCGGGCGAGAACGCCAATGCCCTGCGGGCGGAAGCGGTCGTGTTTTTCGACAACGCCATCAAGGCCCTGCAGGCGACCGTCGCGCCAGGCCAGCCGATCGACACGCCGACCAACGCGGAAGACGCCGTGCTCAAGTCGCTCCGGGCCGTGGACGCGGAGATTGCAGCGCTGGCGGCCGACAAGGGGGAGCAGCCCAAGGAGGGTGATAAGAGGCCCAGCCGGCCGAGGCCCAATCCCAAGCCGCCGCGGCGCTCAGCCGCAGTCGACAAACAGCTCGAGCGGCTCGAGGAGGAGCAGGATGCCCTGCGTGCGAAGCTCATTCAGACGCGGCTCATGGTGGCCGAGACACACTTCGAGAAGTCCAAGGCATTCGAGCCAAATTCGCCGGAGTGGCAGGCCGCGCTGGAGGAATCCACGAAGCGGCACAAGGAACTGGCCGACAAGTATGCGAACAAGGGGGCCGGGCTGTTCGCCCGGTATTACGAGGGCCGCAATTACTCCATCCTCGGCAAGCGCGACCAGGCGGTGGCGACACTGACCACGATCATCGATGTCGATAACCCGCAGCCGCTGATCGTCTCGCTGCGGGCCAAGGCCCTGGCCGTGGCCCTCGAATGCTGGCTGGCCGACAAGAAATACGACCGGCTCGACGACGCGGCCCTGAAGTTCATTCTCAACCAGCCCAAGGGGGTGAAGCAGCTCGATGCCGACTGGCTGGCGACGAAGTACCGCGCCGCCATGCTGCTCGACGCCAGGGCCGAATCGCTGCCCGCCAACGAGAAGGCCAAGAAGGGCCTGCTGCAGCGCGATGCGAAGAAGCTCGCGGCCGAGGTCGCGCTGGCGAACAAGGACTACGCGCAGGACGCCCGGGAACTCGCCGCCAAGCTGGGCAAGAGTCTTCCCAAGGAGGAGCAGGAGGAGGTCACGTTCACCACCGCGGTCGCGGAGGCGCGGACGAAGGTCGATGCGATGAAGGCCTTCAAGGCGAACAACGCCGCGGCCGAGGCGGCCACCGCCCGCGACGAGGCGATCAAGGCCTACGAGGATGCCTTGAAGATGGCCGACGACGGCAAGCAGGACGTGAATGCCGTCGCGTCCGCCCGGTCGGTGCTCGCCTTCCTCCTCTATGACGCGAAGAAGTTCCGGGAAGCCGCCGATCTGGGAGGGATGTTGGCTGAGAAGTTCCCCGACGCGATGGGCAGCCGGCAGGCCGCGCGGATCGCCCTGGCCAGCCTGCAGCAGATCGCAAAAGACGCCGACGTGGCCACGGCCAAGGAAGGCAAGCAGCGGCTGTTCGCGCTGGCCGAGTTCATGGCCGCAAAGTGGCCGTCCGACGCCGAGGGGGGCGATGCCTTGGCGACGCTCGTCGGCGCCGCGATGGAGACGAGAAACCCCGACCAGATCGTGGCCGCGATCAAGAAGGTGCCCCTCGACTCACCGAAGCGTCCGGAACTGCTCCAACGCGTGGGCGTCGCCCTGTGGCGGGACGTCCAGGAGAAGCGGCGGCTCGAAGACGCCCTCAGGCCCGACGAGCAGGCCATCGCCGGCTGGAAGGCCCAGGCGAAGGCCGCACTCGACGAGGGGCTCGCTGCGGCCCAGGGTGCGGCGCCGTCGAAGTTTTCCGTAGCCGCCGCCCTGTCGCGGGTGCAGATCGCGATCGAGGAGGGCGACATGAAACTCGCGGGCGAGATCCTCGAGAATCCGGGCTACGGCCCGTGGAAGGTCGTGCAGGCGGGCGACACCGAGTTCGCACAGGGGCCGCTCGCCGAGGGCGGGCTGACAGTCGCTCTGCGGTACTTCATCCAGAACGAGCAACTGGAGAACGCCCAGCGGGCGATGGAGCAACTGGAGAAGGTGGCGGGTGATCCGGCCAAGCTGACCACCCTCTACCTGTCGATGGGCCGCGACCTGCAGGGGCAGCTCGAGGCCCTGGCGGCCGAGGCGGCCCAGCCCGGCGTGCGCGAGCGGGCCGCCAAGGTGCTGGCCGGTTTCGAGAGCTTCCTCGAAAAACTCGCCGCCCGCGACGAACGGATTGCATCGCAGATGTGGGTGGCGACGACGTACATGTCGCTCGGCTCAGGCAAGGGCACTGGCGCCGTCGTCCCGAAGGACAAGGCGCAGGGCTACCTCGAAGGGGCGGCGAAGGTGTACGGCGCGCTGCTCAAGAAGGGGGGCGATGAGATCGCCAAATATGAGCCCTCGATCCGCCTGCGGATGGCCGGCATCTTCCGCGACCGCGGCAAGTACGACGAGGCCCAGGAGCAGATCGACTGGATCCTCGCCGACGCCAAGCGGCAGAACTCCCTCGACACGCAGTTTCAGGCCGCGGAACTGCTTCAGGTCGCCGGCGGCCAGTCTGCCGCGGCCGACCCGGCCAAGGCCGACGGCCTGCTGCGGGAGGCGGTCATGGGCCGCAAGGCCGGAGCGGCCGTCATCTGGGGCTGGGGAGGCATCGCCAACAAGCTTTCCAAGCAGGTGGGCGGCGGCGGTAAGGCCGAAGAATTGTTCTACGAGGCGCGGCTGAACATCGCAAAGTGCATGCTCGATCGGGCCCAACTCCCCGGCAAGAAGGCCGACAAGAAGGCCGAACTGCTCGCCAACGCCGCGAAGGCGATCGCGGTCACCCGCAAGCTGTATCCGGCCCTCGGCGGCGAGTCGACCGAGAAGCGGTTCGAAAAACTGCTCAAAGAAATCCAGAAGGCTCAGGGCCTGCCGCCCCGTGGCTTCGAGGAACTCGACGCCCAGGAGGCGGCGGCGAAGGCCGGCGCTCCACCGGCCGGCACATGATCTTCGACCAGCGACACGATCGGGCCATTCGGCCCACCTCCACCATGCACGCACGGAACTTGACTGCAGCCATCCTCCAGGCCCCGATCTTGGCCGCAGTGCTGGCCGCATGGCTCGCCGGGCAGGCCGTCGCGGAGGTTCCTGGGCGGCTGATTCTCGGCACCGGCCCAGCCATCTCCGGCAACATCATCGCCGTCTCGCCGATGGGCGTCGAGATCGATGTCCGTGGCGAGCAGCAGATGGTGCCGATCGAGCGGATTCGCGAGGTGACATTCGCTGGCGAACCGCAGTCACTCAAGGCCGCGCGGGTGGCCATCATGCGCGGCCAGGCTGCCCAGGCGATCGACGATCTCGCCAAGATCGAGCCCGCGGAGTTGGAAGGAGCCGAGCAGTTGATCGTCGATGAATTCGAAGCCATGAAGGCCGCGGCGATCGGCGGCCAGGCGGCCGCCAGCGGCGAAAATCTGGCGGCCGGAGAAAAAGCCATTCGCGCCTATCTCGGCAAGCATCCCCAAAGCCACCATGTGTTCCCGATGCAGGAACTGCTGGCCAAACTGCTCGCCCGCAGCGGCAAGTTCGCCGACGCGGCCGCCGCGCTTGCTCCGCTCGACCGTGGCGCCCCCGCCTATCGCGTGCGGGCCGCCGCCGCCCGCGGCACGCTGTTCTACGACCAGAAGAAGTATGAAGAGGCCGTGCGGGAGTTCGCCGCCGCCGGGAAGATTACGACTGATCCCAAGGACACCGCCAGTGCTGCCCAAAAGCGGCGGGCTGAACTGGGGGCAGCACGCTGCCTCGCTCGCCAGGGCCAAGGAGCCGATGCGGTGGCGGCCGTCGAGCGGATCGTCAGCGAGACGGACCCCGACGATGGCGAGATTCTCGGCCAGGCCTACAACGTCCTGGGCGACGCGTGGCGATCCATTGGCAAGAACCAAGACGCCATCATCGCCTACCTGACCGTCAGCCTGGTCTACAATTCGGTCGGCGAGACGCGGGCCGAGGCCCTGTACAATCTGGCCCAGCTTTGGGATCAGGCCAAGTATCCCCAGCGGGCGGAGGAGGCCCGACAGGAGTTGGTGTCGGCCTATCCCGAAAGCACATGGGCACGGAAACTGGCGGGCGGCAAATGACTCTGACCGCCCGGGGCCGCCCTGGCGACCACGACACGATCGACGGAACTTTTTTCCCGAGGAGACGATGATGGAACTGGGACTGCTGGCGGGCGGCGTGGTGGTTCGACCGTGGACGGCGGCAGTGCTGCGTGGCTGGCTCGGCCGCGTGCTGCTCGTCGTCGGGGCTTGCGGCCCGTGGATGGCGGCGACCATCGCCCCGACCGTCCTGGCACCCGCCACCGCGGTCGCCCAGGATGACGATGCGGCAGCCGAAGAGTCTGCCGAAGAGGAAGGCACGAGCTACCTGGCGTTTCTCGCCCAGGCCCTCGGCGTCAAATACATCATCGTCTTTCTCCTCCTTTCCTTCGGGCTCGTGGCCCTGCTGGTGATGTGCTTCCTGCAGTTCCGCAAGACCGTGCTGCTGCCCCCAGATCTTTCCCAGCAGTTCGAGCAGCATCTGGAAAACAAGGAGTACCAACAGGCCTTCGAACTGGCCAAGGGAAGCGATTCGTACCTCGGCCGCGTGCTCGCCGCGGGCATGGGCAAGTTGCAGTCAGGCTATGCCGCCGCCGTGGAGGCGATGCAGGGTGCCCAGGGCGAGGAGGCCATGAAACTGGAGCACAAGATCAGTTACGTCTCGCTCGTCGGTGCCCTCGCCCCGATGTTCGGCCTGCTCGGCACCGTGGACGGCATGGTGGCGGCCTTCATGAAGATCGCCGGCTCGGACACGGCCCCGAAGCCCTCGGAACTCGCCGTCGGCATCTCGCAGGCCCTCGTGACGACGCTCATCGGACTGTGGCTCGCGATTCCGGCCATCGCCGGCTATGCCCTGCTCAAGAACTGGCTGCAGAAGTTCAACATGGAAGTCGAGGACGAGAGCGGCCGGCTGATGTCCCGCTTCCAGAACATGGGCAAGAAGTAGCCGGCGGCGCGGCATTTCTCGGGCAGCGGAGCAGCCACCCACCATGGCAAAACGACAGAGCGACGGACCGGCCAAGACCGACATCGACATGACGCCGATGATCGACGTGACATTTCAGTTGATCACGTTCTTCATCTTCACCCTCAACTTTTCGAACGCCGTCCAGGACGACCGCGTGCAGCTGCCCTTGAGTCAGCTCGCCAAGCCGGCGGAGGCACCGGCCGACGATCCGATCACGCTGCAGCTGTGGCCGGACAAGGACGGCGTCACGAAGGTGATCTACAACGGCGAGGCGATTCGCGTGTCCGACATGGGCGGCTTCCTGGAGCAGGAGAAGCGGGTGCTCGTAGACGCCGGCAAGGAGCCCGCCGACGCCAAGTTGATCGTCCGGGGCGACGGCCGCGTGAAGACCGGCGAGGTGCAGGAGCTGATCAAGCTCTGCCAGGAAAAAGGCTTCGAGAACTTCGTGCTGCGAGCCCAGTACGACGAGCGCAAGTAAGTTCGGGGGAGGTGCACCGCCATGGCCGATCGAGAACCGCTGCCCGACAAGATTGCCATCGACATGACGCCGATGATCGACTGCGTCTTCCAGTTGATCACGTTCTTCATGCTCACGCTGAAGACGGTGATCCCCGAGGGTGACTTCGACATCCGCATGCCGCTCGGGGCGAGCGCCGGTGCGCCGCAGGAGGATCCGCCCGTAATCGTGCGGGTGAAGATGACGGCCGGCCCCGACGGGGAGCTGGCCGGCATCTCGATGAACGGCAGCGGGGTGGGCGACTTCGAGGCCCTGCGGCAGAAGATCATCGGCATCGTGGGCGTGAACACCGGCCCCGGCGGCGCCGAGAACACCGAGGTCGAGCTCGACTGCGACTACCGCCTGAAGTACATCAACGTCGTCAAGGCGATCACGGCCGTGTCGGGCATGCCACAGCCCGACGGCACGATCGTGGAGTTGGTCAAGAAGATCAAGTTCACGCCGCCGAAGAAGCCGAACTGAACGCCGCCCACCGGTCGCCCACAAGGTGTTCCCGGGGTTCTTGCCGCCCGGTGCACAAAAAGCCCCCGGCGGAAGCCGGTGGACTCCGGGTGGCACCTCTTCCTGCGTGCCATGCAGCGCGGGTTTGAACCGTGGAGTGACGTGCCGTCGTGCGGCATGGATGACGGGATGGCCTTCAGGCCCGGTGTCCCCGGGTTTCCACCCGGGGCTTCTTGGGCCGCTCCACAAACCCCCCGGCCGGACGCAACGTTCCCCACAAACCCCCAGGCCGGGCGCCACGTTCCCCGCCAAAACCCCCGGCCGGGCGCAACGCTGCCCACACACCCCCCGCCGGTGCGTACACCCGCCGCTCGGAAAACTGCCGCCCCCGCGGGGCGTCAGCCGCGGGGATGAAACTTCGTGTGAATCGACTTCAGGCGACCGGCGTCCACGTGCGTGTACCGCTGGGTCGTGGCGATGCTGGCATGGCCGAGCATCTCCTGCACGTGCCGCAGGTCCACACCGCCGGCCACGAGGTGCGTGGCGAAGCTATGCCGCAGCGTGTGCGGGCCGATGTCGGGCGGGATGCCGGCGGCGGCGGCATGCTCGCGCACGACCTCCCAGATCCGCATCCGCGACAGCCGGTTGCCGCGGGCCGAGAGGATCGCCCACGACGGGGCGGCACCGGCCCGGGCGGCGAACGCCTTGCGTGGCCCTTCCAGCCAGGCCCGCAGCGCCGCCACCGCCCGGCGGCCGAGCGGCACGACCCGCTCCTTGTCCCCCTTGCCGCGACAGGTGCAGAAGCTCTCGGCGAGATGCAGGTCGGCCAGCCGCATCGCCGAGACCTCCGAGGCCCGGCAGCCGGTGGCGTAGAGCAGTTCGAGCAGCGCCCGGTCGCGGACCCCGACGGCCGAACGGCCATCGGGGGCGGCCAGCAGCCGATCGACCTGCTCGGGCGAAAGCGTGCCCGGCATGGCGTCATCCCGCCGCGCGGACGTGATCAGCTCCGCCGGGCTCTCCGCCACCACCCCCTCGAGCTGGAGGAACGCATAGAACGTCTTCAGGGTGGCCGCCTGGCGGGCGATGCTCGCCCGGGCGAGTCCCTTTTTCGCCAGCCAGGCGAAGTAGTCGCCGAGATCGCGGACAGACAGGCCCGCGGCGGCCCGCCCGGCGAGCCAGCCACTGAAGTCACGGAGGTCGCGGCGGTAGGCGGCCTGGGTGTTGGCGGCGAGCGCCCGTTCGTGGCGGACGTAGTCGAGAAAACGCTCCACCTGCAGGCTCGTGGCCGCCGGCGCCGCCTCGACCGCGCCGCCGTCGAGCACGACCCGCCGCGTCCGCGGCCGCCTTTTGTCGTCCCCCTCCCCTGCAGCCGAAAAGCGAGATTCGTGATGCATGGCGAACCTGTTCCTGCATCCCCCGGGCAAGGCGACGGGATCGGCGCGAGGATGCGGAGCGTGGCGGACCTTCGCCAGCGACGCAACTCATGCCGTCCCGTCGCCGGGTTGGGCTTGCGGACGATCACGTCCGCGATCCCTCACGGATCATAGCCGAGGTTCGGCGCCAGCCATTTTTCCACCTCGGCGACCGGCATCCCCTTGCGGGCCGCGTAGGCCTCGACCTGCTCGCGGGTGATCCGGTCCACCGCGAAGTATCGGCTTTCCGGATGGGCGAAGTAGAGCCCGCTGACGCTCGCGGCCGGGAGCATCGCGCAACTCTCCGTGAGCGTCATGCCCGCCCCCGCCCCCGCATCCAGCCAGGCGAAGAGCGACCGCTTCTCGGTGTGGTCCGGGCAGGCCGGATACCCGGGAGCCGGACGGATGCCACGATACCGCTCTTCGATCAGATCCTCGGGCGAGAGGTTCTCCTGCCGGCCGAAGCCCCATTCGCGGCGGACGCGGGCGTGCAGCCACTCGGCGCAGGCCTCCGCCAGCCGGTCGGCCACCGCCTTGGCCATGATCGAGCCGTAGTCGTCGTGGTCGCGGTCGTACTTCCGGCACAACTCCTCGCAGCCATGCCCCGCCGTGCAGGCGAAGGCGCCGAGGTAGTCCGGCCGCCCGCTCTCCACGGGGGCCACGAAGTCGGCCAGGGCGTGGAACACGTCCTGCCCCTGCCGCTCCCACTGCTGCCGCAGCGTGTGCACGCGGCCGCGCTCGGCCGTCCGTGATTCATCCGTGTAGAGAATGACGTCGTCGCCCGCGGCATTCGCGGGAAAAAACCCGTAGGCCGCCTTGGCCTCCAGGCCGCCGGTGCGGACGATCTCGTCGAGCATCCGCAGGGCGTCCGCATGGAGCTTCCGCGCCTCCTCGCCGACCACGGGGTCGGCAAAGATCGCCGGGTGCTTGCCCTTCAGCTCCCACGACAGGAAGAAGGGGGACCAGTCGATGAACGGAATCAGCTCTTCGAGCGGGATCTTCGCCAGCGTGCGGACCCCGAGGAACTCCGGCACGTCGATCGGGGCCGTGGCCCAGTCGGTGGTCCACCGCTTCGCGCAGGCCGCGGCGTAGGAGACGAGCTTCGTCTCCTGGCGGCGCTTGAAGTTCTCCAGATCCCGGGCCTGGGCCTCGCGGGTGGACCGCACGAACTCGTCACGGAGCGTGGGACTCAAGAGCTTGTCCACCACGCCGGCGGCCCGCGAGGCGTCGTTCACATGGACGACCGCGGCAGAGTACTTGGGGGCGATCTTGACCGCCGTGTGCCGGGCCGAGGTCGTGGCCCCGCCGATCAACAGCGGCACCTTGAGCCCCGCGTGCTCCAGCTCCTGTGCGACCTGCACCATCTCGTCGAGGCTCGGGGTGATCAGGCCCGAGAGGCCGACGATGTCCACCTCGTTGCGGACCGCCTCGTCGATGATCTTCGTGCAGGGCACCATCACCCCGAGGTCGACGACCTCGTAGTTGTTGCAGCCGAGCACCACGCCGACGATGTTCTTGCCGATGTCGTGGACGTCCCCCTTGACGGTGGCCATCAGCACCTTGCCCCGCTTGGCCTGCGTGGTGCCCGCGGCCAGCCGCTCGGCCTCCATGTGGGGCAGCAGGTAGTTCACCGCCTTCTTCATGACGCGGGCGCTCTTCACGACCTGCGGCAGGAACATCTTTCCCTCGCCGAACAGGTCGCCGACCGTCTGCATGCCCCGCATCAGCGGGCCCTCGATGATCTCCAGGCTCTTGTCGTAGCACGCCCGGGCGGCCTCCACGTCTTCTTCGATGAAGTCCACGATTCCCTTGACCAACGCGTGCGCCAGCCGGGCCTCGACGTCGAGGCTCCGCCAGGCGTCGGCCTGGGCCGCCCCGCCCCCGTCCTGCTTCTTCACCGTCTCGGCGAACTCCACCAGCCGCTCGGTGGCGTCGGGCCGGCGGTCAAAGAGCACGTCCTCGATCCGCTCCTTCAGCTCCGGCTCGATCTCCTCGTAGACGGCCAGCTGGCCGGCGTTCACGATCCCCATCTCCATGCCGGCGCGAATCGCGTGGTACAGGAAGCAGGAGTGCATCGCCTCGCGGACGACCTCGTTGCCCCGGAAGGAGAAGGAGATGTTGCTCACGCCCCCCGAGACCTTCACCGCCGGCATCGCCTCCTTGATCTGCCGCGTGGCCTCGAGGAAGTTGACCGCGTAGCGGTTGTGTTCCTCGATGCCCGTGGCCACGGTGAGGATGTTGGGGTCGAAGATGATGTCCTCGGGCGGGAAGCCGGCCCGCTCCGTGAGCAGCCGGTAGGCCCGCTTGCAGATCGAAACCCGGCGGTCGACGTCGGTCGCCTGCCCCTCCTCGTCGAAGGCCATGACCACGACCGCCGCCCCGTGGCTGCGGACGATGGCCGCGTGCTCGAGGAACTTGTCCTCCCCTTCCTTGAGGCTGATCGAGTTGACGATCCCCTTGCCCTGGATGCACTTCAGCCCCGCCTCGAGGACCTCGAACCGCGAGGAGTCGATCATGATCGGCACGCGGGAGATCTCGGGCTCGCTGGAGAGGAGCGTGAGAAACTTCGTCATCACCTTGACGCCGTCGAGCATCCCCTCGTCGACGTTGATGTCGATGATGTTGGCGCCGTTCTCCACCTGCTGGCGGGCGACGCCGAGGGCCTCCTCGAATCGCTCCTCCTTGATGAGCCGGGCGAAGGCCCGGGAGCCGGTCACGTTGGTCCGCTCGCCGACGATCGTGAAGCTGCTCTCGGGGCGGATCTCCAGCATCTCCAGGCCGGAGTAGCGGCTCCGCCGCGGCGGAGCCGCCGGCTGCCGCGGCGGGTAGTTCCGCATCACGTCGGCGATGGCCGCGATGTGGGCCGGCGTGGTGCCGCAGCAGCCCCCCACGATGTTGAGCCAGCCGGACTCGGCGAACTCCCGGAGCACGGAGGCCATCATCTCCGGCGTCTCGTCGAAACCGCCGAGGGCGTTGGGCAGGCCGGCGTTGGGATAGCAGCTCACCAGCCGCGGCGTGATCCGGGAGAGGTCGGCGACGTGGGTTCGGAGCTTCTCGGGGCCGAGGGCGCAGTTGATGCCAGCCGACAGGAGGTCGATGTGGGAAATGCTCGTCCAGCAGGCCTCGACCGTCTGGGCGGAGAGCGTCCGGCCCCCTTCGAAGATCGTGAACGAGGCCATCACCGGCAGCGTGCGGCCGAGATCGGAGAACACCTGCTCGATCGCGTGCAGGCAGGCCTTGAGGACGAGCGTGTCGAAGGCCGTCTCCGCCAGGAGGAGATCCACGCCACCGTCGATGAGGGCCTCGATCTGCTCGCGGTAGGCCGCCACCATCTGGTCGAACGTCACGTCTCGGTGGCCGGGGTCGGCCACGTTGCCGGAAATGGAGAGCTGCTTGTTGGTCGGGCCGATCGACCCGGCCACGAAGCGGGGCCGGTCGGGCGTCTTGGCCGTGGCCGCGTCGGCCGCCGCCCGGGCCAGCGACGCGGCGACGAGGTTCATCTCCCGGGTGTGGTGCTGGAGGCCGAAGTCGGCCAGGGCCACGCTCGTCGCCCCGAACGTGTTGGTCTCGACAATGTCGGCGCCCGCCTCCAGGTAGGCGGCGTGGATGTTGCGGATCGCGTCCCCTTGCGTGAGCGTCAGGACGTCGATGCAGTTCTTCAGGTCGCGGTGGTGGTCGGCGAACCGGGCTCCGCGAAAGCCGGCCTCGTCGAGGGCCAGTTGGTGCACCATCGTGCCCATGGCGCCGTCGAGGATGGCGATCCGGTCGGCGAGGATGGAACGGAGGAGATCGGCACGGGTGGAGGCTGGCATCGACGGTCCGGAAGCGATGGGAAAGCGGATGAATCGCGGCCCGGAGCCGCTTGATACGCATCATAGGCGACTGGGGATTTGGGGCATATGGCGAAGAGTGTCATGGCCTTGCGGGCTGCGTCCGCGTCGGCGCCGCATGCTGCACCGGCCACCGAGCGGCCGCTCAAGCGGACGCGCGGGGCGGGTCGATGGTTCACGGCGAATGGGGGAGACGATGGAGACGATCGCGCGGATTCCGAACCTCGCGCCGGTCACGGCGGAAGGCCCCGCCGCGGCCGCGGACCGGGCTGCGCCGGCGCGGGCCGTGATTCCGGCCGGCGCGGGCCGGCGGCGGCGGCCGTTCCCCACCCGGTCGGTCGCCACCCTGACGGTGATCGCAGCGATCGCCTGGACACTCGCGACCTGGCACGAGCAGGAGCGGCTGGCGCGTCAGCGGCGGCCGGACCGGCTCGCCGTTCAGCCGCCGGCGACCGCGCGGGAGTCGATCACGCCATGACCCTCGACACCCTCGACGCGGCGTTCCTGCACCGCTGGCAGGCCTGTCCGCCGCGGCCGTCACCGCCGACCGAAACGACCGCCACCGCACCGCCCTGCGCGGCGCCGACACCACCGTCCGCCCCGGTGGCGCAGGTCGATCCGCCCTCCGCGCCCCGCGCCGATCGAAAGGGGGATTCCCTCGACGATGCATCGCCTCTCATCGAGCGGTTGCTCGCGGAGGCGGCGCCGCAGTGGCAGGCCATCGCTGACCGTGTCGAGGCGGCCCGCGGCCGTGGTCGCCAGGTGATCGCGGTCGCCGGCTCGGAACGCAGTGAGGGCCGGACGACGATCGTCGCCGCGCTCGCCCGGGTGCTCCGGTCCCGTGGCCGCGACGTCGTCGTGGCCGAGCCGGGAGCCGGAGCCGCGGGACCGGCGCACGACAAGCGAATCGTCCTGGTGGACGCCGGCGTCTGGTTCCCCCCCGGCCCGATCCGCCGCGCCCGCCTCCTCGTCGCGAGTTACGGCTGCGAGGCCGTGATCCTCGTCCGCCGCGCCGACCGCCGCGCTGCGGCGGCGATCGAAGCGGCATTGGAGGCGATCGGCATCGAACCGCTCGGGGAGGTGGTGACGTTCGCAGGCGCCGGGGCCGAGACGGAGATCGGGCCATGAGCGGACTGGAACCAGACCACCTCACCGCCGCCCAGCGGGCGGCCGTCGCGAAACTCGCCTGCGGCTGCGAGCAGGCGGGGGGCATCGCGCTGTTGTGCGGGCCCGGCGGTGTCGGCAAGACGACGGTGCTCGCCGAACTCGCCGCGGCGATCGCCCCCCTCCGGTCGGTCGGGCGGGCCGACGCGGCTCACTGGGGGGAGGCCGCCACGCTGCCGGACATCGTCCTCGTCGACGACGCCCACCTGGCCGACGAGACGACCCTCGCCCGCCTCCTCCAGCGGTGCCGCGACCGGAAGCCATCGGCCTGCCTCGTGCTTGCCGGCGAAGGGCGGCTGTTCACGCTCATGACCCGCGACACGCGGCTCGAGCAGGCCGTTCGCATCCGGGTGGCGCTACCGGCGTTCACGGCGGCCGAGACGCGAGGCCTCGTCGCAGCGATCCTTGCCCGGGTCGCCGGCCGACCGGTCGGCGTGGCGGAGGCGACGGCCCGCGCGGTCCACGAGATCGCCGCCGGAGCGCCGGCAGCAGTGGTCCGGCTGGCCGAGCTGGCGGGCGTCGTGGCGGCGGCCCGGCCCGACGACCCTCTGTCTGCCGCTGACATCGAGGCGATTCACGGCCGGCTGTCACCGGCCGCCGCCTGACGGTCGCGGTCAACGCACGCTGCGAAGCACGCCGATCCGCATGGGCGCTGGCAGGCCCGAGCAGCGGTTGCTGACCGACTGATACGGCTCACACTTCAGCCTCCCGCACGAGCCACTCCTGGGCATCAACGGTCAGGGAGGGGTTGCCCCATGCCCTGGAGCCGGCGTAGGTGGCCAGCGAAGCCCGGAGGGCGAGAGCGCCGCCACCTCCGAGTGAGCGAAGGGCAGGGATGCCCGCAGCGAACGTCCGGGCGAGAGGGCATGGGCAGCCCCGACCAGCGTCACCCGCGACGTTCAAGGAAGAAGCGTTGACTCGCGGACCGGCGCCGCGTCCGCCCGTCAGACAGATTCCGCAGCCGCGCGGGCCAGGTACGCGGCGACGGAGTCGGCGCTCGGCGGCGCCGGCGGGCGATCGGCCGCGAAGGGGGCGGGATCGACCAGCGGCCGCTTGCCCTGGATCAGATCCGCGATCAGCACGGCGGTGCCGGTCGATTGGTGCAGGCCGGCCCGAAAATGCCCGGCGGCCACGAAGGCGTTGTCGAGCCCCGGCACGGCGCCGATCGTCGGCAGCCCGTCCACCGTTCCCGGCCGCAGGCCGGCCCACGTGCGGGTCGGCTCCACGCGGGCCACGTCGCCGAGCAGGTCATGAGCCATCGTCCGGAGCCGGGCGATGGCCGCGTCGGTCGTCTCGGGCACGAAGCCCGCGTCCTCGAGCGTCGAGCCCACGAGCAGGCAACCGTCCTCGCGCGGGACGAGATAGTGGAGCCCGAGATTCACGATCCGCGTCAGCACGGGCCGTGGAAGCTGGAAGAGCAGGATCTGCCCGCGGATCGGCCGCGTCTCGATCCGCAGGCCGAACTTCCCGCCGAGCGTGCCCGTCCAGGCGCCCGCCGCGAGCACGAAGTGTCGCGCCCGCACCGTCTCGACCGTTCCCGCCACCTCCGCCACGACGCCCTCGACGCCGCCGCGTGACCGCAGCACGTCCCGCACCTCCGCGTCGTGGGTGACGACCGCGCCCCGCAGCCGGCACGAAGCCTCGAGGGCCTCGAGGTGCCGCGGTGAGCGAAACGACTGCTCGGCAGGCAGCAGGATCCCCCCCGCGATCGCGCCGCGGACGATGGCGTCGGCGAGCGCCGGCTCGAGAGCGGCCAAGCCGCCGGCGTCGAGTTCCAGGCACTCGGCTCCGCGGGCCCGCCAGTCGCGGGCCGCGGCGTGCAGCCGATCCACGCCGGCGGCGGTCGCGACATACAGGCCGCCGCACTGCCGCAGGCCGTTGTCGATCCCCGTCTCGGCCAGCAGGTCGACCGCCCATTGCCGATGCAGACGATCGCTCCAGGCGGTCAGCGCCGCGTGGGGACCGCAGCCGGCGAACTCGGGCGCCGGCGGAAAGATGCCCACCCCCGCCCAGGAAGCCGTGTCCCGGCGGCCGCCCCGAGCCAGCACCCGCACCCGCGCTCCGCGGCCGGCCAACTCACGGGCGATCGACAGGCCGATGATCCCGCCGCCGATGATGCAGCAATCGGTCATGAGGAGCGCCGGCGGGTCAGGCGTTGGTGGGCACGTCGGGCGTGTCGGCGATGTTCACCCACACGTGCACGTGCGGCGCGCCGCGGAAGTGCCAGACGAAGGCCGGGCCTTCCAGCCGCCAATTGTCCCACACGCCATCGCCGCCGATGTCGCCGTCCTTGTAGAAGGCCAGCCGGCAGCGGTCGAGCCCGCCCTGCTTCGCGAGACAGCCGCGGACCTCGTCGCGGTCGCGGGTGCGATAGGGCTCCAGCAGCACGGCGAGCACCTTGTCCAACTCCGCCCGCTGGTCGGCCGCAAGCTCGGTCACCGCAATGCCCGCCGGCGCGGTTCCCGCGGCGCGGAACGCGATGGCGTTTTCCTTGGGCAGCGGGCTGACGAGCGCCGCCGCCCGCTGCTTGCCGTCGAGCATGGCGTAGACCTTGTTGGCCGCCACCGCCTGCGGCCAAAAGACGTTGCCCTTGTGATCCGCCCCCTCGTTGAAGCCGCCGGCATCGTGGCCGTAGAAGATCGGGCCACCGAAGGCGACGTGCTCGGCCGAGTCGCCGTCGCAGCGGAGCGTCATGTGGCGGCCGCTGAGCAGGAACTGAAACTTCCCGCTGCCCGGCTCGCCGAGCAGCGCGACCGACTGGTCGTGGCCGAAGCCGCCGCAGTCGTCTTCCATCTGCTTGTCGAATCGCGCGTGCCAGTCGGGCTCGATGAGCTGCTCGAAGATCTCCCGGACGAGCTGCCGCTGGTCCTTGGTGAAGAAGTCGCCGGCCAGGGTCGGCTCGGTGGCGTTCCAGTTGGCACCGACGCGGGTCCGCAGCAGGCCGAACTTCGGGTGCTGGTAGTCCCACGGAAAGCACACCTTCTCCCGCTGGGCCGGCGTGAGCGACGCGTGCAGGCGGCCGGCGAGCGTCTCGGCGGTGGCGGCCGGCGGTTGCTCCGCGCGGAGGCCGCCGATCGCGGCACTCCCGGCACAAGCGGCGGCCCCGGCGAGCAGCCGGCGGCGGGAGAGTGGCAGGCGGGGCGGGGTCATGGATGAGGCTCCGGTGCGGCTGGAGGGGATGTCCAGAAGTTTACCGTTTACAGACCCTTTGCACCCGGAATCGTCGTCGTCACCGTTCCAAGAAGCCCCGGGTGGAAACCCGGGGACACCGGGCACGAAAACCACCCCGCCATCCATGCCGCACGGTGGCAGGAGGTTTCCTGGTTCACACCTGCATCGCATGGCACCCGGGAAGTCATACCCCCCGGAGTCCCCCGGCTTCCGCCGGGGGCTTTT
>Ga0315902_10003107_pt1 | contig 25174 bp, 21 predicted proteins | sample LakEriMetagenome_9_FD_203523 | JGI IMG/M metagenome (GOLD analysis project Ga0315902, IMG submission 203523) | Freshwater fungal communities from buoy surface, Lake Erie, Ohio, United States - Buoy 12 MA117 | ecosystem: Environmental > Aquatic > Freshwater > Lake > Lake biofilm | place: USA... | reverse complement strand
ATATTCCGGCCTCAAAATAAAAACGAGAACCTTTTCGGATGATTTAAAGTAACATTCCCGCATAATATTCATATGTACTATAATTGGATATCAGGCTGATTCATATCATTACTCGATGAAAAAACAATGACGAGTTTTATACATTATAATAATACACAGATGAAAAAATTGCTGACAATCTTAATGGCTGCGGCTTTGGTCGTTGCAGTGGTATTAATTCCTGAGAAAAATAAAAAAAAGATAATCGAAGCTGAATGAATTAAAAATGTCGAAGCGATCTGAATAATTCATACTCTGTTTCTTTTCTGGTATAGTTCATCCAGCCGAGTGTTATTCCGCAGAAAATCCAGAAAACACATTCGAACAAAAGAAAGAGTAAACCCTCGGCGCTGTTATAAAATTGTCCTGAAGCATCTGAAAAGAAAATAAGCTGTAGAATTTTAAAAAATAAAAAGATCCAGGATACCTGCTTTAGAAAACCATGAACAAGGAAATAGAACCAACGGGGTTTTCTTCTGGATTGTTCCCATTTTTTTAAGAATCTTCTTTCTTTTTCAGAAAGCCGAAACGGATGAGGTGGATTATATGGATTGATGTACGGCTGCATTTAACCAATTATACATTCGTGTCTTTTGATTTGTAAACAGGCACTGTACTGCAGGGTTCTCCATATAAAATACTCTTAACGACCGGGGTGAGCATTTTTGTTATTTCAAAATATGCCTGGACTGGTATATTTTCATCACCACATCCTTTAACCACCACCCTTGCGCCACGGTAAGTCTCCCGGTCTATATTACGAATCGCTCTAAGCAACTCTGTTAACCTCCATTCTTCCGGAGTTAAAAAAAATAATTGGTCTGTTTCTTTTCCCAGATTGCTTGCTGCTAACATATAGGCCCATGCAGGTATGATAGCGTCATTACTGCAATAAACCAAGACGGTTTTTCCTTTATAAATATTCCAATTGATGGCGCTCAGAGATTCCCGGTAATCTTTTTCACGAAGGATCAGGCCCTGATATAAAAAAGAAGATAGGTCAAAAAGTAGAGGGGTTTCCGTTGGAAGAAAAACCGAAAGGTCGATTGTTTTTAGTGAACTTTCTGCTACCTTATTTTGAATTATTCCGGACAACACCGATGCTTTTGATTTCTAAAAAAATACCAATCGTAAAATTACTAAAGGTTTTTTTCCGAAAGAAGCACATCGTAGTTTTTCAGCACCCGACTCGTAAATATACGAGGGGCTTTTACCATAATTCGCGGTGGCTATGTCTTAATAAAACTTAATCCGGTTATCTGTGATGTCAGCAGATTTTTTAACAGACTCCAGCGATTTGTAAACAAGCGAGCTTTTAAGATTTTGCTCTGTTTGTTGACGTGTGTTTGTATAGTCAACTCCGGAAGATGGTTTTAAACCCACCATAAGCGTTTGAATATAATAAACGCCCGAATTTCCGGATATTGGCGAAGAGGCTTTTTCTTTATTGGAGGGGTTAAAAGAAGCCCCAACTACTCTTGGTTCAGAACCGAGATTTATAATAAAAGGTGATCCGAAGCTCAGGCTGTCGGCTTTGATAATTTGAGTATTATGTTTTGCTGCAATGGAACTTATATCTTTTGCATCACCCGTTTTCTCTATCAATTTTTGAGCTTTCTTTCTGCTTAATAGGATTTGCCCGACGCTGGGTCTTGCGTCTTTAGCGCTCATTGTTCCTTTTTCTTTTGATTCAGAAATTAATGCTACGATTATTTTTTCTCCGATGGTTTCAGGCTCAGAAACGGCGCCGGTATTGTTTTCAAAAGCCCAGCGTATGAGAGAGCGTGCTGAGCCAACACCAACAATGGTGTAATCATTTTGCTTTACATCAGCAGTGCGAGGGGTCAGTTTTTTATCTCTGCTGGTTTTTTCAAATCCTGCTTTATCCCTGCTGGAAGAAGCAAATTGCATCGAAGCGGTGCTGGCAGAAGCTACCGTTTCGTCGCTGGGTTCGATGGTTTTGGCGAGATAGGCAACTTTTACTGCGGGTTGGAAATCTTTTTGATTAACCACTTCGATATAATGATATCCGAAATCTGTTTTTACAACACTCTTGCTTCCTGCCGGCTGATAAAATACAAATTCTGCAAAGGGCTTTGCAAGAGATCCGAAATCCTGAGCGCTGAACTTATATTCACCGCCCTTGTCTTTACTTCCAGGATCATCGCTAAGTTGGGCCGCCAGAATAGTAAAGTTTCCGCCAGAAGCCACCACAGAAGCTATACTGTCAGCGCGTTTTTGGGCAATGCTGTCTGGAAGAGTGGCGCCTGTTTGCTGGTTTTTCGTTGCAATCAGTATGTGCCTACAGGTTATTGAATCGGGCATGGTGCGGCGCTCTATCATTTTTGCCAATACATAATTTGAGCCGTCGAGATAGGGCCCAAATACATTGCCAATAGATAATTTTTTAATAGAGTCTGCTGCGGGATTGGAAAGTTTGGACTCTAGAACAAAACCATTGAAATAAGGTATAGCAGAGCTGTTTATATTCAAATAGCTTTCTACATTAGCCGCCGAGGTGAACTCTGATGATTTCTGGGTTAATTCCTCTCTGATTTTTCCAGAGTCTGCTGAAGAAGCAACCCCATCAAATATTACATAAGAAAGCGTTTTGGAGGCTTCTTGTTTATATTGGTTTTTATGTTTGTTTACATATTCTGTTATTTCCTGGTCACTTACATTAATAGCAGAGTCGGGTATAGATGAAAAGGGTGCAAGTACATAATTTATCGATGCAATGCTGTTTTGGTCGTTTTGTTCTTTTTCAAACAACCACTTTGGATAATAAACACTTCCTCGAAGCAGATTTTGATATTTACTACGTAATCCGGGTACTATTACACCTTCCTTTATATAGTTTTCAAGTTCGGCTTTAGCCTGAAGGTCTTTATCCTTGGTTGATTTCTGGATTTTTTTAATCTGCTGACGTGCCTGATTTGCATCGTATGCTCCTGTTTTAGGATCCTTGAAGGCTTCTCTGAAATCAGAAGGTGGGTTTTCACCAAATAACGCCTCGTCTAAGTCGTTAGAAGTAAAAACCAGACCGAGTTTTTCATATTCTTCCTTCTGAATTGCCTGCTCAATTTCCAGATTCCAGATGCTTTCGGTTATCTGTTGACGTGTTTCATCCCGCACATCCATACCTCTTGAGCGATAATTATTTTCTGTAGCTGCTATTTTAGTATCAAATTCAACCCGGTTTATCTTTTTACCGTTCACGATACCGATAGCATCATCCTGTCCGCCTAAAACACCAGTACGGCTGCTTAATGCATCCATTAGTATGAATCCAACCAAACTGATTGCTATGACAGCAATAGAAACAGCCGCATATTTTTCGCGTATATTCTGAATGATAGACATATAATATTATATTGATTCGTTTAACGTATGTAAAGAGGGCAAATTTAGGGAAAAAAAGATTTGAACATCTTGTGGATAAACTTTAAAGTTATCTATTTTTCCAGTTTTCTTTACTGCCCTCTAATTTTAGACTAAGAGTAAAGGATAAATGGATGTTTTATGTGATTCTGTAATTACTTTTTGTGGATAATGTATTGTAGCGGTCTTAATAAAATTGTATTTTTTGTTTAAAAATAATTATTCCGAAGTCTGTTACCTTTTACTGTTGAAAGCCCTCTTTTTATTCATATCTTATTCCACATACGTGATCTTTTTTACTTTTGGAGTTTTATACACATTTTTATAAATCCACAGATGTGTATTAATAATGCAATTCCTCATTAAACTAAAGATTAGAGTGTTAATAAACCGGTAGTTAAATGTGGATGAAAATAATTTTATTTCTTTTAATGTTATAAAAACCGCTTTATACACATATTCACAACTATAATAATAATAAGTATTTTATAAAATAAATAAAGTATTAATAGATTATATGTCATTACAAAATTTAATTGAATCACAAAATTTGATAAAAGAAAATGGTTTCTTAGATTTGGAAATTGATCCTAGGTTGGATTTATTTCATGAAATTGAAAATCTTAAAAAAGAAAAAAATGCTGTTATCTTAGCACATTACTATCAGCAAACGGATATTCAGGATGTTGCTGATTACATTGGCGACAGTTTAGGATTAGCCAGACGCGCACAACAAACAAAAGCGGATATGATTGTTTTTGCAGGTGTGCACTTTATGGCAGAAACAGCTAAGATTTTAAACCCTGGAAAAAAAGTCGTCTTACCCGATTTATTTGCCGGTTGTTCGCTCAGTGATAGTTGTCCACCTATTCTTTTTGAAGCATTTAAAAAACAACACCCGGATCATTTGGTTATTTCATACATTAATTGCAGTGCTGAAATAAAAGCATTAAGTGATATTATTTGTACCAGCAGCAACGCTAAAGCTATTGTGGAAAGTTTACCTAAAAATCAACCTATCATTTTTGCACCGGATAAAAATTTAGGAGCTTATATCAATAAAGTAACGGGAAGAAATATGATTTTGTGGAATGGTGCATGTATGGTTCATGAAATATTTAGTTTAGAAAAAATTACCAAACTCAAAACTCGTCACCCGAACGCAAAATTTATAGCGCATCCGGAGTGTGAAGAACCGGTCCTAAAACTGGCTGATTATATTGGAAGTACTACACAATTACTTCAATATACAGTTAATGATTCCTCCAATGAATTTATCGTTGCAACAGAATCCGGCATTTTACATCAGATGATTCAACAAAGTCCGGATAAAACATTTATACCAGCACCTCCGAATAATAACTGTGCGTGTAATGATTGTCCGCACATGAAAAGAAACACCCTGGAGAAAATTTATCTATGTATGAAGTATGAACAGCCAGAGTTGATTATGGAAGAATCTCTTCGTATGGCTGCACTCAAACCAATTGAAAGAATGCTGGAGTTAAGTAAGGGTATAGGAGGTTAAATTTTTTTAAATCATTGATCTTTCTTGTATCCTATCTTTTCTTAATGAAGAAGCAGGAATAATTTCTGGTTGATCTTTCCCGGAGTATTGAATGATTAAAATATCCTCATCCGGCAAAACCGTTTTATTTAAATTCCATTCTTTCCAATTAAATATGACCGGGATGAAGAAATAGCGAAAACGATGATGGTTTAATTGATAGGATTCAATCATTTTATTTTTAATAGATATATCTGTTTCCTCAATAAATAATGGTGCTGGTTTAATTTTATGATGTAAACAATAATCCAGGGATATTAACTGAAAAAGGATTTTATCTTCCGGATATTTAATTTTTGAATATTTATAAAGTAACATATAAACATCCTTTAAATCATGTCTATGAAAATGAGAATGCTTTTCAAAAAAATTACCCAAACCCATTAAGAAATCAAAAACAGAATAGGTTTGAGTAATATACATTAGTACATGTATCGCTCTTTTTTTGTTCCAGTATATTTCCAGCGCCTCTTCCACTAAACGAATATTATGCAATTCATCTCTACTCAAAAAGTTACTTTCAATAATTTCATAAGGGGCCTCCGGATGAAAAATATAACCATATTGTTCGTGTTTGTAACGAACCGGAGTACCTTTTAAGAACTTTAAAAACCCCAATTGTAATTCTGGAGGAAAGAGTCGGAAGACCTCTTCAAAACTATATTTTACATCTGAAAAATATTCTAGCGGAAGCCCGACGATTAAATCGAGGTGTAAATCTACTTTCGATTCAACCTGGCGAATAATATCTTTCGTTTTATTAAAATTTTGTTTTCGGCTAACCTCCAGATTCGACTTTTGATTAACAGTTTGAATACCGATTTCAAACCGAAATAAACCGCGAGGAACCTTTTCCTGAATAAAACTAATAATATCTGGATGTAGGATATCGGCGGTTATTTCAAACTGAAATACATTTTCAGGCCGATGATGATCCAGAATAAACTGAAAGATTTCCAGGGTGAAATCTTTTTTAATATTAAACGTTCTATCCAAAAACTTGATCACCCGCCCATGTTGCATCAAATACAACAAATTATTTTTAATATCTGCCATAGGCAAATACCGAACACGGTTATCGAGACTTGCAAGGCAAAACTCACATTTATAAGGACAACCCCTGCTCGTTTCAATGTAGCTGACTTTATTTTTCAAATCTGAAGGATCTTCAAAAACATATGGATTCACGCCTTCGAACTGTTCCATTCCAATATTAGCCGCTTGCTCTTTATATAAAATCTCTCCAGCTCTCTTGTAAGCCAAATTTGGTACTTCAGAAAGGTTCGGATAATGATTGAGGAAAGCAGAAAAAGGAATTTCTCCTTCACCGGTAATTATGAAATCGATTGCCGGATGCGCTAATACCTCCTGCCAGTCGTAACTTACTTCCGGCCCACCCAGCAGAATTTTTATTTGGTTGTTTTTCGTTTTAATCGCTTCAGCCACTTTTAATGTCTGGGTAATATTCCAGATATAACAACTAAACGCAATGACCTCATAATCCAAACAGGCGTCTGCAATCTCCTCAACCCCTTGCCGAATTGTAAACTCTTTCCACTCCAATCCCTGGTAGGATCGATTCAGCGCATAAAGCAAGCGGACAGCCAAATTCATGTGGATGTACTTAGCATTTAAAGTAGTGAGCAGTATTCGCATGAGATCGCTTGAGCAACAAAAATAATCCCCATCTTGCGCATTCTCATCTTAATATTTTTTACTATAACCTAATTTTGACCAGATGAGGGATCAAAACCTAACGCCACAGCAAGCATTACAGAAAATAAAACACTTCTGTGCTTATCAGGAGCGTTGTCACAGTGAAGTCAAAGAAAGGCTTTACCATTACGGCCTGAATACGAAAGAAACAGACAATCTGATTTCAACCCTGATAGAGGAAAATTATTTAGATGAAGAGCGGTTTGCTGTTCAATTTGCAGGTGGAAAATTCAGGATTAAACATTGGGGAAGAAGTAAAATTCGATACGAATTAAAAAAACGACAAATCAGCGACTATTGTATTAAAAAAGGAATCCAATCCATCGATGAAACCGAATATGAAGCCACGCTCAGGAGATTCTTGGAAAAGGAGATTCAAACACGTCGGATCTCCAAAGAACAACGTATCCAAATAGAAAAAATAAAACAATCTTTTATACTCAAAGGATATGAACCGGAACTCATCAAAACCATCCTGCAAGATCTGTTAAACAATAAAAAGTAATCGCACCCTTCCCGGTTTTGGCTAACTTGCCTATTTATCTGTTTTTACATGACAACCTACCGCCATCTTTTTTTTGATTTGGACCATACACTCTGGGATTTTGACACCAATGCGAAAGAGGCGCTTCAGGATGTGTATCAGGAGCTGAATCTTCATCAGCAGGGAATAGACGATTTTGATTTTTTTTACAAACGCTATATAGAGCACAATGCCGTTTTATGGGACCGCTATCACAAAGGATTTATAACTTCTGAAGAATTGAAATGGAAGCGTATGTGGCGCACCCTGCTTGAATTTAAAATTGGCAGTGAACCACTCGCTAAAAGTATGAGCGATGCGTTTCTACATATTCTTCCTTCGAAACGAAATCTTTTTCCACATACCCACGAACTGCTAACCTATCTTCAAAACAAATCCTATCGGATGCACCTCATCACCAACGGATTTGAAAAAACCCAGCATAGCAAACTTAAACACAGCGGACTCCACATTTATTTTCAAGAAGTAATAACCAGTGAACGAAGCAACTTCGTAAAGCCACAGAAAGAAATCTTCGATTACGCGCTTCAAATTACGGGTGCAAGTTTAGCCGAAAGCGTGATGATTGGCGACAACCCGGAAGCGGATATACTGGGAGCAGTTAATGCGGGAATGGATAGCGTATACGTCAACCACATCAACAACGAAACGATACCAGAAGGGGCCACCTATACAATTCGACACCTAAGAGAGCTCGAAGCCTTGTTTTAAGAAAAATGTATTTTAACGAATTCCCGCATTTTCATAAATGCCGAAAAGACGTTTGATTACACTTACGATCGTAGTTGCGAGAATGGCGCCTGAAAAAGCGAGAAAGATATCCTTCTGAGCATCCCACACATCGCCCTGAGTACCCAAATAAGCAGCCCCCTGGGCCCTGAAAAACAAATCAGCTACAGCCCACTCAATCAATTCATAAAGGGCGCTGACAGACATGGTAATCTCTACCGGAAGCAGCCATGAAACGGCGGCAGGGTACTTCAGCCACTTTAAAAACAACTCACGCATTGGATATGCCAGCAGGAAACCAAAGGAAAAGTGAACAATTCGGTCGTAATGGTTTCTCGACCAATCTAACTGATCTTTTAACCAATACCCCAACGGGTTTTCTGCGTAGGTATATTTCGAACCATATACATGTAAACATAGATATACACAAATCAGCAGGTAAGAAAGATCGCTGAACTGAAAGCGCCGAAAGCCGAAGAGAAGAAAACACAAAAAAAGAATTGTAAGCGTGTTTTCAAGCATCCAGTTGTTAATATCGGTGGTTCCAAAAAGGGTGTTGGCCCAGATCATCAAAAACACAAAAAGAAAAAGCCATATCCAGTAATTTTTTTTAAGCGGAGTCCGGAAAGAGGAGATGGCCAGAGAAAAAGGCATAGCAGATGTGTAAGTGCATATAAAAATATAATTTTTGCACCATAAAAAATAATGGCAAATAAAAAGACCGCTTCAGCCTTAAATTCCTGTTCATTTACTTCATCATAGTCGCCGGCTTTGCTCTTATTGAGCGATACGAATTCCGCAATGAAGTAGTCGACATTACTTTCACTCAGGAAGTGAAAGAAAGGAACCTAACTGAAACGGTCGCTCGCGCTCCGGTGTATATATGCCGGATTTTCACGATTTCCTGTTTCAACACAAATATATTTTTCAAAAAAAGCGAACAGAATGATATGCCTCAGTTATTCATCTGATTTGTGCAAAAGTCTAATTCATGCCGATACGACTTTCTGTCTCTGTCGTATTTTATTATACATTTCATGCATCACCTGCATATGCGGAGCGGTTAAAACTGCCAGCCCAAGAAACACATATACGAGCAAGGTTTGTCCGTGTACAAATACAAATCCTCCGGTGCCAGCCAACCCGATACCAATAAGCGCCAGCATGCTGTAAAAAGCTATTTGTTTAGCGATCTTCTGCTTTGTAAATTTTTTTTCAATGGTTAAATACGAAAGAATGTTTTGCAGCGAAAGCAGGGAGTGCCAGATGATAAAATAAAACGTAAAAGCCAGCATCATCGGAAGAAAATAAAGGATTGAAAGAATCAAAGCCAGATGAACCAGAAAGACGCCGGAATCATAAGAATTCACCTCGTGCCTTGAGAAATAGACAAACGCAGAAATTAAAAATAAAAAAAGAATAATGCCAAGTATAAGGTAGCGGTTGGCATCAATCTGACTGATCAACATGGCAGAATCTCTTCCCGATGAAAAAAGAGAGAATAAAGGAATCAGCTGATCGAAATGATGGAGCAAGATAAAACCAAGAATTAGCAATCCGTATCCTACCACAAAAAATTTTCCCATCCAGGTATCTGTTTTAAACCGATGCAGATCTGTTTCTCCGAAATGATAGGCGGCGAAAAGTACAAACAAGAGGTTTCCCAGCACCGGAAAAAACCAGAACACCAGGCCGAATAAACACAATCTTAAGATATAAACGCTTAAAAATCGAAAAGGAGAAAAGTATTTCGTGGATCGCGATGCGCTCGCCTCGGCCACCAGCAGGTCTGCAGCACCATGTGGTACGCCCAGCAATAGAACTCCGCTAATGAAAAGATAGATCTGCGCCTCATCCGACAATTGAAAGGGCATTTGCTTATAGATCAGCACAGATAAAAAACCAATAAATAATAGTATCAGGCGCATAAATAAAAACAAGAAAGGCGGGCCTTGATAAAGAGCCCGCCTTATTATAAACTTAAAATCTTAAGCTGATTTTTCAGACTGGGCTAATGAATAAATCACAAGGCCGAATCCGATTTTGTTAACCGCATCACCGATGTTGTATACGATGTCCATAGAGTGTTGCGCAGCAGCGACATCACTTACCAGCACCATACCAAACAAACCACCGGGAGTTCCGAGTATGTATCCTAAAGGATAGATGGCCCATCCTACCAATACAAACCAACCAAGTGTTTTGTTGGCTTTCGCAACAGCAGGGGAGGAGGCGGTAGCTAGTTTTGCCACTTCGCCAAACCAAACTAGGTACACAATGTAGAAATAAGCGAGACCGCTGATTACACCCCAGAGCACGCTTTGATCTCTGTCGATCGTTTCTCCGAAATAACCGGTTACAAGCATCACCACAGAGGCAAAAATTAATTGCCAGAGCAGGCTGATTTTAGCACCGGCCTTTTTGGTGATCAGATAAAACTCAACACACATGAGCGGAACAGTAAGCAGCCAGTCTACATACCGGAAGAAAGTAGGCGATTGTCCTGTTTCCAGATTGTAGCCCCTCATGTAATAATAATGCACGGCTGCAATGAAGGTGATGAGCCCGGAAACGAGAATCGAAGTGCGCCACTTCTTATCTACATTACTAAGCTCAAAAAAGAAAAACACCGATGCAGCCATCATTGCCATGGTGCCAATAAAGAAAGTAAAGGCAACATAGTTGTCGTTGGCAATAGGCATTGCCTCTAAGAAGTACATGTTCATACGTCTTGGTTTAGGTTAAGAAATATATATAATAAAAAAAGCCTACAGAAAGGGAAAAGCAAGCAGCACACGTTCGGTTACATAAAGATTACACTTGTTTTTCTAAAAGGTTGATGATCAGAGAAAAAAGTTTAAACAATAAAACACATTAAATAAAAACAATATTTAACAAAAAATAAGTCGAAGCCTATATTATAAACACACAACCTCGATATATTTTCATATTTATTGTCAAAAAAGACTTAAAAGAGATTATTAAACAATTAATCTACATATGAGATATTTTATAAACACGAATTATTTTAGAGACACAAGCCCCAGATCTTTAAAATGTCGCTCATGCGAGAAGGATAATTGGCCACAACAACTAAATCGGGTAAAATTTAAAAGTATTAGCGATGAATTAGCACCTACTTAAAAATAATCATCGGAATAACGATTCGCTTATACCATTCGACGAATAGCAATAACCCAAAGGTCTTGGATATGTATAATTCTTTGATTCATGAGCAACATCATGGTTAACCACACGTTAATGAGTCTATTTTTGATTTACTTTATTTCGGAGCAGATCGTTGGAATAGGAGGACAGAGATAGCCGTTGTAACAGGCGGAGAAACTGACCGACCGCAAAGCAGAAGAAAAACTGTTACTTCCATCAAGATGGTTGCCGGAGTAGACAGGGGGTTGCAGAATAAATGTTTTAAAAGACTCTAAACTGCATCGACCACACAGCAAGGCAGGTTGAAAAGCTTGCCTTGTTTTATTATAAAACCTCTTTGATTATGAATATCCCCCGGAAGCGTAAATTATCCGAAAGCATGTAACTTGTGCGCAAACATTGTTTGATTGAGTAAGCCGGAACACCGTAAAAAGACCGATCCCTTTCAGGGTTTTTCTTTCTGGTTTCTGATTGGATGGAAAACAAGCTTCTTTCTCCTTTTTCAGTATTATATTGAAGATTATTGGCACCACCAGACAATGGCGGTTAATCTTTCATCCGGCGAGGGATTGCATTATCTGTTTGCGTCTCCGCAGGACCTCTCTGCTTTTTCCAAAGTAACAGAATTCAAATGGCCGCCACTACTAACAATTTTACTGGCGGGCTTACTGAGGGTTTTCGGAAATATGACACTATCGACAGGAATATTAATTGCCGGATCCTTTATTTTAATGTTTCTGTCTATCCGGTCGATACTAAACGCCTTATTTTTTTCTAATTATATCAAGTGGGCGCTTTGGATACTTTTTTTATTCAACCCCATTCTAACGGACGTGTTTTCTGTTTCAGATATCTTTTCATTGTCTGTATGGATATCCGGCTTCGCTCTGTTCATACGGTATGTTCAAACGGGTAATCGCCCGCATCTTCTGTTCTGGAGTTTTATTTTATACCTGCCGGCAGCAATTCGGTATCAATATTATCCACTGGTTTTTATAATTCCAGCTTTGTTTTTTCTGACGGCAGAGAATTCTGAAAAAAAACAATATCGCAGAACGGGACTTATTCTTTTTGCAGGGGTTGCGCTCTTTCTTTCAATACAGATTCTTATATTAAAATCTACAGGCGGTCAGGGTGCTTATATTGCAGATATTGTAGAATGGAGTCCGAAAAACCTGGAGCGTCTATATCCTTTTTTTATAAATGCATTTGCTCCTTTTTACCTGTTAATAAATAAAGGCATTGAGGCAAATCATTTAGACGTCAAAACAACATATCGATTTTTCGGTTTCATAAGCATTCTTTTATTTGTCGGATTTTCAGTATTAGCATTCGGCACCCGCAATAACAACCTTCGAGTAAAGAAAGCATTCATATTTCCGATAGTTTTTATTCTGATATATCTATCAGCGCTGTCAATTATGTACAGAGAGCAAAACAATGGCGGCGCTACATTTACGTATGTACAGGAGTCGCGCTACTGGGGATTGATGTATCTGTTGTTGCCCATTTTGGCAGCCTTAATGCTAAAAACAACAACAGTAAAACGTGTTTTTCTTGTTTCAGCGTTCATACTTCTTTTAATTCCCAATGTTATCCGGACCGGAAAACTTTTATTAACAGAAGACGACTCCGCTCTTTATTCTCATAAAATGGCATTTAAACGAGCCTTGTCTGCGCAGATTGAAAGAGATCAATTAAAAAAAATGCGACCGGTTGTGATTGCGTGCTTTGATCGGGATTTTGCCATGTACAACGCCGACATTCCTTATGCAACCCTCCCACTTGATTCCTTATTTTCACAATCCCAAATTCATCATTCTGTACCAGTTTGGCTTTATGTGATCACCCGGGATACGATTTCAGAGACCCAAGCCGCGTGGATGGCTTCTAATGGAATGCAGGAAACGCAGCGACGGGCTACGAAATACCGGTTATTTGAAAGAAAACGAGCTCCTTTATGATAAAGAAGGGTGTAGCTATTTAAAGCAGGTAAATACCTCTTTTTAAGGAGGTCTTTTCCGGGTTTTAAAGAGAAAACATATTCTACCTTTACATTATGCAGGTTAACGATGTTTTTATAATAGTCCCGGCCTACAATGAAAACAACCAAATCAGGCAGACTGTGCGTTCTTTGCTGACACAACCTTTTCAGGTGGTGGTGGTAGATGACGGATCGAGAGAAGAACAAGCGTCCTTTCTAAAAGGCCTTCCTGTTGTATGTATTCGGCATACAGTAAACCTCGGACAGGGTGCCGCCCTTCAGACAGGAACAGATTTTGCATTGAGTAAAGGCGCAAATTTCATTGTGCACTTTGATGCAGATGGCCAGCACAACCCGAAAGACCTGCATGGAATACTCTATCCTTTATTAAGAAGACAGGCTGATATTACAATCGGATCAAGGTTTTTGCTAAAAGAATCCGCCGCTATGATTCCTTTCTCCAGAAAAATCATTCTTTTTCTGGGCCGAATATTCAACTTTATGTACACGGGTTTATGGTTTTCGGACGCTCACAATGGCCTGCGCGCATTTACGAAGGATGCCGCTCGCTATTTGCGCATTACTGAAAACCGAATGGCACACGCATCCGAAATCCTTTATTTAATCCGGAAACATCGGCTAAAAGCACTTGAAATACCGGTCACGATTTTATATACTGAATATTCAATTCAAAAAGGTCAAAAGGGGTCGAACGGAATACGAATAGCCTTTGATTTATTATTAAATAAATTATTTCGATGAGCGGAATACAGATTTTATTAATAACCTGCGTGCTTTTTTTGGGCGTTTATTTTCTGGTTCGGCTACGAAACCGTGTATTTGATATAATATTACTGTTTCTGATTGTGCTGGCAGCCATTGGCCTGATTCTTTTTCCGGAGTTTACACAAAAAGTAGCGGATATACTTGGTGTCGGAAGAGGAGTAGACCTGGTTTTTTATTTGTGTATTATACTCTTCTGGTTTGTCTTATTAAAATTATATACCAAGATCCGGCAACTCGACAATCTGCTTACAGAACTTATCCGGAAACAATCTTTACAGGAAGAAAAAAAAGAAAAGTCGTAGCAACTGTTATTTAATCGTATAACTAACCAGCTTCGTCTCTTTATTAATATTAACGTTTGCAATGGGCACCTGCAGCGACGTTTTGTTATAAATAAATCCGACGCTGTCGGCATAATAATAATGTATATCGCTTTCACTTCCAATCGGGATAAAAGAACCCCCGATGAATTTAGGCGTAACCAGCAGGTGAATTACCTTTTTATAAAGGATATCGTTAACGGTGTATTCGATATCTTTTTCAAGTATTTTAATGGTTACTTCTGCACTTACCGGAAGGCCACCCAGCTTAATCGTTTTAACCTCCAGCCATTCTTCTCCCGGATTTAAATAGTCGCGGATATACAACAGATCAATCGGCTGATAGTTGAACTCCTCCGGACTTCCAAACCGATAATAGTCGCCCCCGGTTTTAAAGTAATATTCATAAGGATCTTTATTATTGGAAAAAACACGGTAGGATTTTCCGTTAATAATACTGTCGCGGTCTTCTGCCCGAACGGAATAAATATAATTTGATGTGCCGGATACGCGGTAGTTCCATTCACTACCGGCTGTTACCGGTTGATAATTAGCCTTGCTTCCCTGATTCTGAATTTTGGAAGATTCTTTCAGGCAGGAAACAAAAAAGAAGGAGAATAACAGCAGTATTAAAGAATAAAAACGACGCATAGGTTTTAATAAGTTTATGGGTTTTGATTTTTATAATCTCAAAAAATAACCGTTAAATCCAACTAGATATTCAAATAAATCAGGAGTTGGTGATTACCCGTAAAACTCTAAGTTAACAAAGATCCGGGTAATGAACTTCCATTAACATTGAACCCGAACCACCGGAACCCGCATTTAAAACTCACAATTTTTAGGCGTGCGCGGAAACGCAATCACATCCCGAATATTCGACATCCCTGTAACAAACTGAACCATCCTCTCAAATCCCAGTCCAAAGCCGGCGTGCGGAACCGTACCAAATCTTCTTGTATCCAGATACCACCACAATTCCTGCTCCGGAATATGCATTTCCTGCATTCTTCGTTTCAGTTTATCCAGCCGTTCTTCTCTTTGTGATCCACCCACAATTTCACCGATACCAGGAGCAAGGATATCCATTGCCGCTACAGTTTTACCATCATCGTTCAGGCGCATATAGAACGCTTTGATATCTTTCGGATAATTCGAAACAATCACCGGCTTTTTAAAATGTTTTTCTACGAGATAGCGCTCATGTTCACTTTGAAGATCAACTCCCCATTTTACTTCATACTGGAATTTTTTCTTTTTATACGGAGCGGATTGCAAAAGAATATCGATCGCTTCCGTGTATGTGATGCGCTCAAAATTATGTTCAACAACAAATTTTAGTTTTTCTAACAAACCCAGCTCGCTACGCTTGTCCTGAGGAAGTTGCTTTTCCTCTTCTTCAAGCCGCTTATCGAGGAAGGCCAGATCTTCCGCATTATGCTCCATAACATAGCGGATCAGATATTTGATAAATGATTCAGCTAGGTTCATATTGTCTTCCAGGTCGTAAAACGCCATTTCCGGTTCAATCATCCAGAACTCTGCAAGGTGGCGCGGGGTGTTGGAATTCTCAGCGCGAAATGTAGGCCCGAATGTATAAATCTCTCCAAAAGCCGTAGCACCGAGTTCTCCTTCGAGTTGTCCGCTTACTGTCAAATTTGCCGAACGGCCAAAGAAGTCTTCTTTAAAATTAATTTGTCCGTCTTCTGTTTTCGGCAACTGATCGAGAGGCAGAGTAGTTACCCGAAACATTTCACCGGCGCCCTCTGCATCGCTGGCAGTAACGATCGGGGTGTGCAGGTACACAAAGCCGAGATCGTTGTAAAAGGAATGAACGGCAAAAGCGAGGGCATGCCGAATCCGGAAAACAGCACCGAAAGTGTTAGTACGAAATCGCAGGTGTGCGATCTCCCTCAAAAATTCGAGGCTGTGTTTTTTCGGCTGAAGGGGATAGGCCTCCGCATCGCTGTCGCCCAACACTTCTACAGCTTTAGCTTTAAGCTCCAGCTTTTGTCCTTTTCCGGGAGAGGGAACAACCATTCCGACAACCTTCAGCGAGGTGGAGGTGTTGATGCGTTTTAATAAAGATTCGTCAAAAGCGCCGAGTTCCAGAACAATCTGAAGATTTGAATTGGTGCTTCCGTCGTTGAGGGCGATAAACTGGTTGTTTCGAAACGTGCGCACCCAGCCCATGACCGTAACTTCCCGCTCGATCGCATCTTCTGCGAGCAATTGTTTTATCTTTATTCTTTTATTAAACATATTGCCATTTCTATTAAGGCAACAAAGGTAAGCGACCGGCCGGCTTTTTGAGCCTGATTAACAGATTCCGATGCAACACCCCATTAAACTACTGGTTATATCCGACTATCGGGACTACCTCACGTCCCGTTCGGAAGCAGAGCTTCTGATCGGCCTTCAAAAAGAAGGATTTTTAATAACGGTGATGACCCATCCCAATACGCCCTATGAAGAAAAATTTGCATTATCAGGAATACGGGTTCTTCCATATCATCCAGATAAAAAAAGAGACCCTTCGGCAATTCAAAAGATTCGCACAGAGCTGATCAGCGGGAACTATCAGCTGCTTCTTTTATTTAATTCGCTTGCATCTACAAACGGTATTCCTGCTGCAAAAAAACTTCCGGTAAAAGTAATTTTATACAGAGGCTATACGGGAAATATTCACTGGTATGATTTCACGCTGTATTTTAAATACTTCCATCCTCGGGTTGACAGCATCTTCTGCATCAACTCAACCATTGAATCTATTTTTCGCAGAAATAAATTGTTTGGCCCACATAAAGCGGTAACGATTATTAAAGGACACAATCCTTCCTGGTATGAATCGGTGCGTCCAGCAGTATTGACTGATTTTGGAATTCCTGAAAAAAGCTTTTTGATTACCTGTGTGGCCAATGTACGCCCTATGAAAGGAATTCCGGTTTTATTAAAAGCGATCCAAAAATTTCCTCCCGGATTACCGGTTCATATTCTTTTTATTGGGAAAGGATTTGATCAGCCATCTATTCAGAATATGATTCAAAAGAGCGGCTATGCCCGACAGGTTCATTGTATTGGTTTTATTAATGACCCGCTTCCTTTGGTTGCGTCCTCTTCAGTTTTTGTATTGCCCTCTGTAAAAGGAGAGGGTCTTTCAAAGTCAACCATCGAAGCGATGTCGCTAGGAGTTGCTCCAGTGATTACTTCGATTCCCGGGAATACAGATTTGGTCGAACATGAAAAAAGCGGCTTGCTGGTTGCGCCTGGTAATGCTGATGCAATGTCGGAAGCGATCATACGTCTTTATCACGATCCCGGGCTGAGAGAAAGACTTGCGATGGCAGCCAGAAAAAGAATGCAAGAACATTTTCATATTGATAAAACCATACAAGGTCTGAAAGCGCACTTTCTTATGTTATTAAAACAAAACCCGCAATAATTTTTGGAATTCTCAACTTTGGCGTAATATTGCGTCGGAGAGAGACTGATTTACAAAGCCCGAATCTTCAGTAATATTTCGAATTTAGTCTTTTTCATCCTCTTATATTCAGCAAGCAAATAGTTCCTGTACTGAATCAAAAATTCAAAAGAAACGAATTAGTTTAATGAGCTCATTTTATGTATGATATTTTACAACTGAACGACATGCTCGTTCCGGAGTTGTTGGACATAGCCGAGCAACTGAAAATCGCCGGTTCAAAGAAAATGGACAAACAACAACTGATTTATACCATTTTAGATAAACAAGCGGTTATGGCAAGCGAAAACAAAAACAGCGGCGAAGAAAAAGGCCGTCGCAAGCGAATCATTAAAACCTCTACCGGAGTCAGTTCGGAAGAGGCAATTGTAGAGAGCGGAGATTCTCCAGCCCGCAATCCGCGCGGACGCAAGAAGAAAGAAGACAACCCGGCTTCGGATGATGCCGCACAGCCGGCGGTTCCGGATATGCAATTTCTGGCTAACCTTAAAATCCCCGGCGTGGATGATTATGTGGCAGATCCGATAAACGATGAAAGCCAATCGGTACCGGAGGCTTCTGCGGAGGCTGTCCGAACCGGACCTCCGGAGGCGCCCAAACAACCACAATCGCGCAGAGAGCCAGCATTCAATGTTGAATTTGACGGAATTATTCAGAGCGAAGGTGTGTTGGAGATGATGCCAGACGGCTACGGATTTTTACGCAGCAGTGATTACAATTATTTATCCAGCCCCGATGATGTATATGTTTCTCCTTCACAGATCAAATTGTTTGGTTTGAAGACAGGAGATACGGTGAATGGTGCTGTTCGCCCTCCCAAAGAAGGAGAAAAATATTTTGCGCTTCTGAAAGTGGATACCATTAACGGTAAAAGACCAGAGGAAGTTCGCGACCGCGTTCCCTTCGACTATTTGACACCGTTATTTCCTTTTGAAAAGCTGAATTTATCAACGAGTGCAACCAGTTATAGTACGCGCATCATGGATTTATTTACGCCCATTGGTAAGGGCCAGCGCGGATTGATTGTAGCGCAGCCGAAAGTGGGTAAAACAGTCCTACTGAAAGAAGTAGCGAATGCAATTGCAGAAAATCATCCAGAAGTGTATCTGATTGTTTTGCTGGTGGATGAGCGTCCGGAAGAGGTAACCGATATGGAGCGCAGTGTAAAGGCGGAAGTTGTAGCTTCTACTTTTGACGAGCCCGCAGAAAAACACGTAAAAGTGTCTACGATTGTTCTGCAAAAAGCGAAACGTTTGGTTGAGTGCGGACACGATGTTGTGATCCTGCTCGATTCCATTACCCGGCTTGCCCGCGCGCACAACACGGTTGCGCCAGCCAGTGGAAAGGTGTTGAGTGGCGGGGTTGAAGCGAATGCGATGCAAAAGCCAAAGCAGTTCTTCGGAGCAGCCCGGAAAATTGAAAACGGAGGCTCTTTAACGATTCTGGCTACAGCACTGGTAGATACCGGAAGTAAAATGGATGAGGTGATATTTGAAGAGTTCAAGGGCACCGGAAATATGGAACTGGCGCTCGATCGGAAGCTGGCCAACCGCCGCATCTTCCCGGCTATTGATATTGTTTCTTCCAGCACCAGGAGGGATGATTTGTTGTTAGATAAAGATACCGCGCAACGCATGTGGGTGCTTCGGAAGCATATTGCAGATATGAATACTGAAGAGGCGATGAATATGCTGCTACAGCATATGAGAGGAACGAAAGACAATCGGGAGTTTCTGATCAGCATGAATAGTTAATAGGAGAATGATGAACTAAATAAAAGCCGGAATTTTCCGGCTTTTTTATTTTTAAGTATTAAGAAACCGCCCCTGTTTCTGTTTATGTAAACCATCGTCATAAATTAAACACCAAAAACCCTCCTTATATTTGAACATTCATGGCGGCGATTAAAATTTCTATAGAGGATTTTCTAAAAAAAAAGATCCATGCTCCGGTTCTTGATGTCCGGAGTCCGCTAGAATATAAACATGCGCATATCCCAGGCGCTTATACGTTACCGCTATTTACAGATGCCGAAAGAGTAGTTGTTGGAACAACCTATAAACAGCAAAGCAGGCAGTCGGCGATTAAATATGGCCTAGATTTTTTCGGATTGAAAATGCGAAAAATGGTAGAAGAGGCGGAGCAGATAATCAACAATCAATCTTTTTTGGCTTCAACTACAGAATCAGATAATTCTTCCAAAAGACAGGTTCTGGTACATTGCTGGAGGGGGGGTATGCGCAGCGCTGCAGTGGCCTGGCTGCTTGATTTGTATGGTTATGAGGTGTATGTGCTTGAAGGAGGATATAAGTCTTTTCGCCGCTGGGCTCTGCATCAATTTGAAAAAACATATCCCATAAAACTACTGGGGGGCTATACAGGAAGCGGTAAAACAAAGGTTTTGAAGGCGTTAAAAGACAGGGGAGAATCAATTGTAGATCTGGAGAATCTGGCCGAACATAAGGGGTCTGCCTTTGGAAATCTTGGTATGCCCGGGCAGCCTTCACAGGAGCATTTTGAAAATAAACTTGCGCTCTCTTTGTATGAATCTTCCGCGCATATCATGGATACTAAAGGCAGTTGCAATTGCCTCTGGATTGAAGATGAAAGTCAGCGTATTGGAGATGTCAACATACCAATATCTTTTTGGAATCAGATGCGCACCAATAATATCATGTTTCTCGACATACCTTTCGAAGAACGGCTTCATTATATAGTTGAAGAATATGGACATTTTGAAAAAGAGCGGTTGGTGAATGCCGTTATACGGATAAAAAAGCGCCTGGGGGGCCTTGAAACCAAAGAGGCGATACATGCGTTGATAGAGGACCGCACCGAAGAATGTTTTCGTATCTTGTTGCGCTATTATGACAAGTGGTACGAAAAAGGACTTTATAAAAGAGAGAGAGTTGAACAACTGCTTCATAAAATAAGCTGCGAATCGGTTACGGGATTAAATGCAGAAAAACTGATAAAACCAAACGCATGAAACACCCGCAAAACCAAGCTAACATCAATAAGCAAGAGAATAAAATCGCTAGAACAAAATAATTTAAATGAACAATTGAAATGAAATACACTTTTCTTACCGTACTTTTTATTGCTTTCTTTTCAATGGGAGCGCGCGCACAGAGCCTGGCTGGTGTATATAAGGGGTTTATGGAAGTAGACAGCCCGAAGAACACAATCAACTTTGAAATTACCTTAAAAGAAAAAAAAGGAAAGCTGTACGGGTATTGTTACCGCCTTTTCGTTTTGGGCGACACCCTCTATTACAATCTGCTAAAAGTAAACGGCCGCGTGAACAATGGTATGCTGATTGTAGAAGACGAATATTCGGTATCGAACAATTTTGAAGTAGAAACAAGAGGTATTAAAACCGCATTCTTTTTTAATCTTAAAGATGTAAAAGATACCGCTACGGTGCTTCCCGGAAAATGGAATACCAGCGCCTGGAGAGATTACCGCCCGCTTACAGGAGCAGTTTATGTACTTCGTGAAAAAAACTATCAGAATACGGAATTATACAAACGCCTTGCGGATAAAAAACTGGATGCTGAAATGTCATTTGATGTTCCTCCTACAGTTAAGCCGGAAGTAGTAGCGAAGAATGAAACAAAAGAAAAACCTAAAGAGAAGCCCGTAAAAGAATCGAATAAAAAAGAGAAAACAGAAGAGTCGGCATCTGTTAAAAAAATGCCGGAAGCTGAAAAGAAAAAAGAGGTTTTAACAAACCCACAGACGAAGGAAACTGAGATGGTCCGTAAGGAGAAAAAAGAGAAAAAGGAAGAGCCGTCGAAGAGGGCAGGCAATACACCTGAACAACCGATAGCCAAAACAAAACAGGATAAAAAAGAAAATAATGTAGCGAGCACAACCGCACCTTCCGGAGCTGTTTCTGCTGGCAATGTTCCCAAAACTGAATCAGCCCCGATCAGTAAGACCACCGAACCTGTTAAATTAACCCAGGCAACTATATCTGATTCTCTAAAATCATTTCGTCCCGAATTAAGCAAGCAACTCAAAACAAAACAGATAGAAGGAGAGATGCTGAAAAGAAATGCCGACGTGATACAAACGCTTTCAGTATTTGAAGACAGTATAACGATTTCCTTGTATGACAACGGCGAAATTGATGGAGATACCGTTTCCGTATTTTTAAATAATGAGCTTTTAATGACGAACGTCGGACTGAGCGCCAAAGCACAGAAAATAACCATTCCTGTTCCGCAGGGTAAAATGGTACAACTCTCTTTATTTGCAGAAACGCTTGGAAAAACACCGCCCAATACGGGATTGATGGTTGTTTATACCGGAGATCAGCGTTATCAGGTATTCTTTACATCTACGCTTGAGAAAAGCGCTTCCGTTTTATTCCGGCGATTAGATTAACGTACATGCAAGAAGAAACGTATTTATTAACTGCTTATTCCAAAGCTGCAGGATGTGGATGTAAAATAGCACCTGCGGTATTGCAGGAAATTCTATCAACGGATCAGAAATTAATAGAAGCCCCGGAGTTACTGGTGGGCTATTCTTCGAATGATGATGCGGCAGTTTACCGACTCAATGATGAAGAATGTCTGATTTCTACTACAGATTTTTTTGCACCCGTAGTGGATGATGCGTTTGATTTTGGAAGGATTGCTGCAGCCAATGCGATTAGTGATATCTATGCGATGGGAGGAAAGCCCATTCTTGCATTAGCAATTCTAGGATGGCCGATAGATCAGCTGCCGGCATCGCTGGCAAAAACCGTAATGGAAGGAGCGCGACAAATTTGTAAAGAAGCAGGCATCCCGCTTGCAGGAGGGCACAGTATTGATGCTAAAGAGCCATTTTTCGGATTGTCGGTCAACGGAAAGGTTGCGCAAGCAAGATTGAAGAAAAACAATGCAGCAGCAGCAGGAGATTTATTGTTTCTTACAAAGCCCCTCGGAGTAGGCATCTTAACAACAGCAGAGAAGCGTAAGCAACTTTTGCCGGAACACAGAGGAATTGCGGTCCGGCAAATGGTTGAACTGAATCGAATCGGAGAACTGTTGTCAAACCTACCCGGGGTGCATGCGATGACAGATATAACTGGCTTTGGTCTTTTGGGTCATTTAATTGAAATGGCAGAGGGAAGCGGCTTAAGTGCTAAGATTTACTACACCTCGGTACCTGTGCTCGAGCCGGCAAAATATTATTTGACACAAAGAATCATTCCCGATGCAACCTATCGAAACTGGAATTTTTATCAGCCAAAAGTTCGTTTTGAAAGCGGAGTAAATGTGCTCGAGGCATTTCAGCTATTGCCCGATCCTCAGACGAACGGAGGGATTCTCTTTTCGGTTGAACCTACTTTCTTGAAAACAGTTCAGGAAATACTACAGGAACAAAACCTGACTACTCACATTCATCCCATTGGAGAAATGGTTTCAAAAGAGAGTGCCGCAGTTGTTGTTCTGCCGTAATAAACAGCATTGTTTTTCTAAAAGCGATGACAACAAACCCATAAGTATTCCCCCTTAGTTTTTCAAAAAGCAAGCCCTTTTAAGTGTAAACACATATTGTCTTTGATAAATCGGTGATGTAAGTTTGTATCGTTAATCCAGTATCCACGTAAAACTAAAAACCATGAAGAAGCTATCCATTGCTCTTCTCCTGTGTTTCGTATCCTACTTATCCAATTCTCAGGATCTTCATTTCAGATCAGGAAAAGAGAAAAATCAAGACAAACCTCAGTTGTTCTCCAAAGAAGCATCCCGCTTCAGTGTACGTCCGGAGTTCATTAATCAGATGTTATCCGGCAGAACGCAGCAACAGGTTACCGTTCAGGTAAGCCCGAAAACTACTTTTAACGGTAAAGTAACCGCCATTACACATGATGCCCCAGGCCTTGAAACCATTATCATGCACTCGTCTGAAGTGCCCGGACTGGTTCTTTCCATATCCCGTCTTGAAATTCCCGGAAAGGGGACTACATACAGTGGGGTTATGATAAGCAGAGACCACCGGGACCTCTTAATGATGGAAAAAGATCCTGTTACCGGTCAGTATTTATGGAATAAAAAAGAAGTTTCAAGTATGATACTCGACTAAGCACGCTTTTCAAATCCAATACCTTTAAGAAAACTAAAATCCAATCCCATGAAACGTACAGCAATTAATCTGCTGGTATTTGCTGGTTTATTATTTACCACAAACACCCTTACTGCGCAGGTTCCATATGGAAGAAACAGCTTTCCAAGCGCCAGCGCAACCATTTTTTTAGATTTTGACGGACAAACCGTTAACTGTCCCTATTGGAATAACGGAATACCTTTTATTTGCGCCCCATCTGGCCTTACTAATGCCGGAATGATTCGGGTTTTTAATCAGGTTGCTGAAGACTTCAGACCGTTCAATCTCAATATTACTACAGACTCTGCTGTTTATTTTGCCGCTCCAGCCACTAGTCGTCAACGCATCATCATTACCCCAACAAATGCCTGGTGGGGGTCAAATGGAGGCGTGGCTATTCAGGAGTCTTTTAGATTTGGTTATGAGTGGCCAGCATTCTCTTTTACCAGCGTAGCCAATTATGATCCTAAATTCACGGCCGAGTTAACTTCTCACGAATTGGGCCACACCCTCGGGTTAAACCACCAGAGCCGTTACAACTCTTCTTGTGGAATGATTTATGAATACGAGCCAGGAACAGGAACCGGAGAAATAAGCTGGGCCCCACTTATGGGTAGTACCACCCAAAGAAATCTTACGCTTTGGCACAATGGCAAAAGCAGTGAAGGGTGCTCCACCTTTCAAGACGATCTGCAAGTACTTGCTTCTTCTGCGAACGGCTTCGGCTACCGCACAGATGATGTCGGAAATACTAGTGCATTAGCAGCACCGGTAAGCTTTACAAATAATAGCTATGCCATTAGTGGAATTATCAACAATACCAGCGATGTTGACTTTTATAATATCAATTTATCAAAATCGGGCCGCTTGGTAGTAAATGCACTCCCGTTTAGTGTTGCCACCGGAAATGTGTCAGCCAATATCGATTTACAAATCGCCCTCATGAATGGCAGTACGGTCATTGGAAGTTATAATCCGGGTACTACCGTTCAGGCAATTATAGATACAACAGTAAATGCCGGCAACTATTACCTGCGCGTAAATAACACATCCAACGTTAATGCTTCGAATTACGGCATGTTGGGTAACTATAATATAACCGGATCCTTTACTGCTTCCGGATCCCTGCCGATCCACAGTATGAACCTCAGCGGTTCTGTAGATCAGGGCCAGCACCGCCTCAACTGGAATATCGTTGCCGATGAAGCGATCGAGTCTATCCGCCTGGAGGTTTCTGCAGAAGGACGCAACTTCACCAAACTGGAGGACTTAACCGGCACAACCCGTCAGTTTGCCTATAAGCCGATGGACAGCAAACCGCTGTACTATCGTCTCTTTGTAACCACAGCTTCTC
>Ga0315902_10003106_pt1 | contig 25184 bp, 19 predicted proteins | sample LakEriMetagenome_9_FD_203523 | JGI IMG/M metagenome (GOLD analysis project Ga0315902, IMG submission 203523) | Freshwater fungal communities from buoy surface, Lake Erie, Ohio, United States - Buoy 12 MA117 | ecosystem: Environmental > Aquatic > Freshwater > Lake > Lake biofilm | place: USA... | reverse complement strand
ACGGCATTTATTGCCGAAACAGATCACGGAACATGGCATCTCTAAAAAAGATATTCAGATCGATAAAAAAGTATTTGAAAAACTTATTGAAGAGTACACCAATGAATCTGGAGTGCGCAGCCTCGATAAGCATGTTGCCAAGCTTGTTCGCAACAGAGCTCGTCAGATCGCGATGGGAGAAGAATTTGATCCGAAGATCTCCCTCGATGAGCTTCAAAAGGTGCTTGGCGCAGGAAGATTACGCACGAAATACCTGGACAATAAAGTTGCCGGAGTGGTCACAGGACTTGCATGGACGAGTGTTGGAGGAGATATTCTGTTCATCGAATCATCCTTGACAAAAGGGAAAGGTAAACTGACCCTCACGGGAAATTTGGGTGATGTGATGAAGGAATCGGCCGTGATCGCGCTTGAATTCCTGAAAGCACACAGCAGTTGGTTGGCTTTGTCACAGGATGTATTTGATAATTACAATGTTCACATCCATGTTCCTGAAGGGGCTACACCAAAAGATGGACCCAGCGCGGGTATCACCATGCTTACCTCACTGGCTTCCCTTTTTACGCAGCGCAAGGTGAAGAAGCAGCTTGCTATGACTGGCGAGATCACATTGAGGGGAGAGGTGCTTCCGGTGGGCGGTATCAAAGAAAAGATCCTCGCTGCGAAACGTGCGAATATAAAAGAGATCATTCTTTGTGAAAAGAACCAACAGGACGTGGAAGATATTACTCAGGACTATCTCAAAGGACTGAAATTCCATTATGTGACAACGATGAAAGAGGTTATTGATATCGCGTTGACATCTGAAAAAGTACAGGATGCATTGACGGTCGGCTAATTAGCCCTTCATTCGGCGGCACTGATTAAATTTGCAGTGATGACCGAAGAACTGCTTTTGTTCGCTATTTTGGCGCTTTTTTCTGAGATACTGGGAACAGTCAGTGGTTTCGGTTCATCGGTCCTCTTTGTGCCGATCGCTTCTATTTTCTTCGATTTTCATTCCGTATTGGGGATCACAGCGTTGTTTCATGTATTTAGTAATGTATCGAAGATCTTTCTGTTCAATAAGGGTATCAAATGGGATATTATTCTCAAGATCGGTGCACCTGCAGTCCTGTTTGTCAGTCTTGGAGCGTTATTCAGTAAGTTCGCTGATGCGGGTCTGCTGGAGACCATTCTTTCCGTTTTCCTGGTCGTATTCAGTCTGATATTTCTCGTTTTTCGTTCTGTACAGCTACAGCCCGGAGGGATCAATATGTTCTTGGGGGGCAGTGTCTCAGGATTCCTCGCAGGCCTTGTTGGTACAGGTGGAGCGATCCGTGGCATGCTGCTTTCTGCATTCCGTATGGAGAAGGAGCTTTTCATTGCGACATCTGCACTGATCGATTTTGGTGTGGACCTGAGCCGCAGTGTGGTCTATACCGCCAATGGTTTTGTTCATGTTCACGACCTGCCCGTGATCCTGCTTCTTTTGGTGATAAGTGTCATTGGAACATTGATCGGAAAAAGGATCCTCGTACTCATTAGTGAGCAAAATTTCCAACGCATTGTCCTGTTGATGATCTTCGGAGTTGGCTTGGTAACGCTCATTCGCCAAGTGATAGCATAAAAAAGGGAGGTTGCCCTCCCTTGTCGTATTTAATCTTCTTTCCAGCGGTCGTCCTTATTCTTTGTGTAAGGAATCCCTTTCTCGTCTAGCTGTTTTTCAATGCTCGTTAGCTCGATGATTATAGGGTCAAGCTTAGAGCGCAGTTCGTTATACTGTTCCAGCACAATGGAAAGATTTTTCTTTCGTGTATTGCTGACATCTACTGTATTGTCCCACACTGCATATTCTACTAGACCCATTCGTTCCGAAATACCCGGTGCAGCTTCAAATTCTCTCGATGTTCGTGTGCGGTCACCGTTCATCAATACTTCACACGCTGCGTAACTCAGCTTCATAGCCCTTATCTTTTCAAGCAGGGTGACGTCCGTATTCGGATAACTCAACAAAGCCGTCTGAATGAGGTCGATCCTTTCTTTCGTTTCGTTCATCAGCTTGGATGTTCCTCTCACTTTTCTGGAAGTCTCAGCCACATCCTCCCTGAATTTTTGCAGATCCTGAGGATTTTGTGTCACGAGTGTCTGATTGTTCAGTGCTTTTACATTGAAATTGGTTGCCGGGACGAGTATTTCAGATTTTCCTTCTTTCACTAACATGACTTCGACGCTATACGTGCCAGCTGGAACCAAGAATCCGCTGTTGTCGTTGTTTCTTCCAGTGCTGAGAGGTCCTGTTGATTCCGATCGCAAGTTCCATGTCACGCGTGAAATACCTTTGGATGGAGAGTGGATCAGTCGCTTCAGTTCTTTACCGGAGGCGTCACGTATAACATAGATCAGCTGTGCCTTTTCCTCGATTTCCTCTTTTTTGATTTCCTCGAAAGAAGGATAGTAGACATCCTTTTTGTCCTTTTCCAGTGCTTTCTCTTTTTCTTGACGAAGCTGCTTCAGGGTTTTGTATTCATCTTTGATGTGCAGTGTGAACGTAGCGCCAAAGTCCGGGTTCTTCGCTGCCCAGAGATTGTGTCCCTGAAATCCTGTTCCGTCCAGTCCAAGCGGATCTGCCGAAATATAGAGCATGGCATCTTTAACAGGGAACAGGTGAGCCTTCTTGTCGAGGTTCTCCTTTTTCAGGTCACGAAGTGGGGAATAATTGTCGAGAACGTAGAATCCTCTTCCGAATGACGCCGCAACCAGGTCATGCTCGCGCTGTTGTATATCCAGGTCATAGATCGCTATGGTCGGAAGTCCACCGAGTTTTGTCCAGTTCTTACCTCCGTCGTTGGAGAAATAAGCACCGAACTCGGTTCCCACGAACAGCAAGTTTGGGTCGATGAAGTCTTGTTTGATGCAATACACAGAACCTCTTTCAGGAAGGTTTGATGAAATGGAAACCCATGTTTTTCCCTTATCTGAACTTTTCATTATGTAGGGCTTGAAATCTCCGGATCGATGGTTGTTGAATACGGCGAACACTTCATTCTCGTTGTGCATCGAGGCCGTGAGCATATTCACACGGGTATTTGCTGGTACGCCCGGAAAGGAAAGCATTTTAGTCCAGCTTCCACCATCGTTCTCACTGATCTGAATGAGTCCGTCGTCCGTTCCGGCAAAGAGTAAACCTTTCTTTTTAGGACTTTCATCCAGTGCAACGATGTTCCCATAGATGGTTGTAGACGCATTCTTCATGACCGCATCCATGGTCCACACCTGACCCATAACTTCAAGCTTATTGCGATCGATCTGCTGTGTGAGGTCAGGTGAGATCACCTGCCAGTCGTCGCCGCGATTCGAACTCTTGAACACTTTGTTGGCAGCAAAATAGATCGTTTTGTGATCGTGAGGTGAAACGAAGAGTGGTGCGTCCCAATTCCAGCGGTACGCATCTTCACCTTTACCTGGTAAAGGCTGAATCGGAACTTTCTCACCGGATGCCTTGTCAAAACGCACCAGCCAGCCATATTGCGCTTGTGCATACACGATATTGGGATCTTTCGGGTCGATGGCAGATTCGAATCCGTCACCTCCGTTGGTGATGTACCAGTCGAGGTTCACAATGCCTGTAACGTTACCAGTAGCAGCCGGACCTCCCATGGAATTGTTGTCCTGCGTTCCACCGTAAATATTGTAGAACGGATAGTCATTATCAGTCGCAACTTTGTAGAACTGAATGATCGGAATGTTGTCGTAATACCTCCATTCTTTGGCATGTGTATAGGTTTCGTAGATCCCACCGTCGCAGCCTACGATCCAGTGGTCGCTGTTGTTCGGATCGATCCACATGGCGTGGTTGTCTACGTGCTTTTTGTTCTCACCCGTCATTTTGAAGTTCTTTCCACCATCTTCAGTGTGATGCAGGTAAGTATCCATCGCGAAAACCTTGTTCTTGTCAAAGGGATCACAAACGATCTCCTGGTAATAGTTTCCGCTGGTGTTGAAGCCACTCATTTTGGACCAATTTTCTCCTTTATTGGTGGAACGAAAAAAACCGCCTTTATCCCCACGCCCTTCAATTATTGCGTATACATAATTGGGATCAACAGGTGAAACAGCAAGTCCGATACGGCCCATTTCTCCCTGAGGTAGTCCGCTGGCAATCTCTCTCCAGGTTTTGCCTCCATCAGTTGATTTGTGGATCGTAGATTCAGGTCCTCCGCCAATATAGGTCCATTCGTGGCGACGACGCTGATGAGCCGCGGCATACAAGATATCAGGATTAGTGGGATCGATAGCGATCTCGGAAATTCCGGTCTCATCGGAGATAAACAAGGTTCTTTCCCATGTTTTTCCTCCATCGGTTGTCTTATAAACTCCCCGTTCACCGCCAGCGCTCCAAACCGGGCCATAAGCCGCAACCCAGACGGTATTCGGGTCAGTTGGATGAATGATGATATTGCCAATGTGCTCGGATTTCTTAAGACCCATGTTCGTGAACGATTTTCCACCGTCGATTGATCTATACACGCCGTCGCCATATGCTACCGATCGCTGATTGTTGTTCTCACCGGTTCCAACCCATACAATGTTATCATCCGATGGAGCAAGCTCAACGCATGCAATAGAAAACGATCCATAACTATCGAAAATGGGGGTAAATGTCGTTCCATGGTTTTCCGTGTACCACACACCCCCTGAAGCTGCTGCGAGGTACCATTTGTTGTGCTGTTTAGGATGTACAGCGATATCAGCGATCCTGCCGGACGTAAGCGCAGGTCCCACATTTCTAAATGCTATGGAACTAACAGTTGAGCCATCGTACGGAAGTACTGAGTTTGAAGTTGTCGAGGTTTTTTTCTGCGCTTGCAAGCCGAAAGTGGACAAACAGCCGAGGAGGATAACCAGTATTCTTTTCATTTGATTGGATTTTGTACGAAAATAGGCATTCAGTTGATTTCGTAGGTGAAAAATTACGAGTTGTTTTCATTCAATTATGAATCAGTTTCGATAGAGAAATAGTACCTGTTAACATGTAACCTTTCCTCGGGTAAATCGATATACATCTTTGGGTACGGAATTTGATTCCACAAAGACCAAATCGGATTGATCAATATGAAGAAAATCTATCTTTTCTTATTGCTTGCAGCACCGGGATACGTCTTTTCACAAGAAGAGGACGAATCGTGTTTACCGCCTGCTAAAAAGATTCAAAAACTAATCGATAATGCGAAGAATTCGCAGGATGTCCGCCTTGCTGCTGAGAATTTTGCATCGGCAGTAGAACAAGCGCCTGATAATGCCGCTGTGTATTATCAATATGCCATGTATATGTACGAAAAGGGACTGAATTATTACGAAACACAGCCAAATCCTCAAATGGGCGACAAAAGTTTTGCCAAGGCTGAGGAGCTTTTCAGAAAGGCGATAGAGTATTGTCCTGACTATCATGAAGATTGCTATTATTACCTGGGTGTGATCAATTATTCTCAAAAGGAAAATCCGGAGGCGATCAATTTCTTTAAAAGATATCAGGAATTCAAGGCATCCGATCCCAACAGGTATTCCAACGACCGTGACAAGCGATTGAAAGATATTAAGGAAGTGTTGAACGAATTGGAGGCTGAGGAGGAGATCTTGTCGACGGAGGTTCCTTTCAAACCGGTCATGGTCAAAAATGTCAGTTCCAAGAACGATGAATACTTTCCAATGATATCGCCGGACAATGAGCTCATGTTCTACACCCGAAAGCGCAGCCAGGCCAATCTTGGCGATGAAATGTATAAAAACGCCTTAACAGTAGAAGAATTCACCTTCTCACAGCGTCCTGATGTACTCAACATGTTCAACACAGGAGATCCGTTGAAAAAGCCCTTCAATGATGGTCGTTTCACTAATTATGGCTCCGCAACTTTGTCGGTCGACAATAAAGAAATGATCATCTGTGCATGCAAGAAAGAACAGGTGTACGGAAAAGATTACCTGAACTGTGACTTATACGCTACCAAATATGAACGTTCCGGTGCAGGAGGCAATGATTTCATGTGGACGGAGCTTCAGAACCTTGGCCCCAATATCAACACCAAAGATGGTTGGGAGGCGCAGCCATCATTATCTGCAGATGGCAACACTCTTTTCTTTACCGCTGCCAGACCAACGACTCGGGATAATGATATTTTCATCGCACAACGCAACGAAGATGGAACTTGGGGACAGGCAAGACCTTTTGATGAGATCAACACCGCAGGTAAGGATAAAAGTCCTTTTTTGCATCAGGACAGTGAGACTCTTTATTTCGTCTCGACATGCACGGATGAGCGTAAAGGAGTGGGAGGTTTGGATATATTCTACATCCGCGAGGAGGAAGGAAAGTGGGGCAAACCAAAAAATATAGGATATCCCATCAATTCGAAGGAAGATGAGCTAGGACTGTTCGTCTCAACTGATGGTAAACTGGCTTATTTTTCTTCGCGGGTAGGTGGTGAGTGGAATATATTCCAGTTCGAGCTTTACGAGGAGGCACGTCCGAAGTCAGTCGCAATTTTAAAAGGCGAGCTGAAGGATGAGTCAGGGGAACCTGTGAAGGACGCTACGATTGAAGTGGCATACTCCGGAACGGACGAAGTTACGAAGGTCAAAGTAAACGGAGATGACGGTAAATATGCTGCTGTGGTGAAGCTGGATAACCCGCAAGATGTTATGGTGACTGTCAAAAAAGAGGGGCATGCATTCGATTCAAAGCTCATCGCCAAAGAGGAACTCAAGCCTGAAAAAGTTACCATCAAAGGAAATGACCTCACTGTGAAAGAGATCAAGGTTGGGGAGGCTTATACGATCAATGATATCCTTTATGCCACGAATTCGGCCCTCCTTTCGGAAAAATCGAAGTTCATACTCAAAGGTTTTGCCCGTTTTCTGGAGGAGAATCCGGGGATTTCGGTCTCAATTCAGGGACACACGGATGATGTGGGAGAGGACACTGGAAACATGTTGCTCTCAAGTCAGCGGGCTGAAGGAGTAAAAGAATACCTGGTGTCACTGGGCATTGATAAAACACGACTCAATGCCAAAGGTTTTGGTGAAACTGTGCCAAAAGTGCCTAATACTTCGGATACAAATCGCGCGAAGAACAGACGGACCGATTTCGTGATCGAAAAGATGTGATCAGTCCGATATCGGGTCTAAAGTGACTTTCGAAACATTGAAATCGATCTTCGTTTCAAATACCGGTAATTCTCCTGCGTCACTGTATTGCCAGTGAATGATCCGTTCTTCATTTAAACAGGCGGGTCTTCTGCTGTAAGCAGCGATCCAAAACAGATGGTCATTGAATTCATACCTGAATTTCTGCTCATAAAAATGCAGCGACGTGTAGATGATCGGTCGCATACCGCTCATGCGTTCAACGGCATCCAGCCAGATTTTAACAGCAACCAAGAGTTCGGGATCTGAATCAGCTTCCACTTCAACATCGAGGACGGGAGGCAAATCATTTTGTTTCGGACGCCAGTGCCTCAAAAAATGTTGAGCCTGGATCAGAGGATCTGTTTTTGTAGAGAAAAAGTGATAGGCCCCATGCGGTTTGTTCAGCTGTAGCAATGCCCTTCTGTTGTTCTCCCACTGCGTATCGACATGGTCAACGCCTTCAGTGGCTTTGCAGTAAACAAAATCGATCACGGAATCCAGTTGGTGTGCATAGAAAAGTTGCTCCCAGTCGATCGGTCCCTGATGGTGAGAAACATCTATGCCGAATGAAGCAAAACCCTCCGGCTTGTCGATCTGAAATGCATTTTTCGGAGGAATATCCGTCCTTCGGTTCATGTAAAACCAAACTGCCATGGCACCACAAGCAAAAGCCAATATAAAGACCATGATCAGCACGATGCTGCCCGAACCTTTCTTTTTTGCACTGCTAGGCTTTTTTTTTGTCATAAAAAAAGGCTTTCCGTAATGGAAAGCCACTTAAAATGTGATATGCGATTAATCGCGGAATACTTTCTTTTCACGGATGCGAGCGGATTTTCCGGTTCTTTCGCGGAAATAGAAGATGCGTGCTCGACGAACAGAACCTTTCTTGTTTACAACTACGTCTTCAATGAAAGGTGATGAAATCGGGAAAATACGCTCAACACCGACGTTTCCGGACATTTTACGAACCGTGAACGTTTCTGTTGAACCTGTGCCTCGGCGTTGTAGAACAACACCCTGAAACTGCTGGATACGCTCCTTGTTACCTTCCTTGATCTTGTATGAAACAGTAACCGTATCACCTGCACCGAACTTAGGGAAGTCTTTCACTTCAACAAGTTCTTTCTGAATTTCTCTGATAATATCCATGACTCCTATTTTCTGTGTCGACCGAATAAACGGGGTGCAATATTACAAATAAATTCTGATTCTGTAATTGTGTTGGCCGCTAATTTTTCATTTTTTCTGTCGTCCGTGCATTTACCTCGCTGGACGGATGATAAATTCTTTTAAATATTTTTAGTTTTACAAAGATCAGAAAATGACAAAAACGACAAGTAAAACATTGATAGGTCGGAGAGATTATGCCAATCTTCCCGAGTTTGGCCTGAATAACGTTGAGGTCAAAGTAGATTCAGGTGCTTACACGTCGAGTATTCATGTGAGTTATTGCAAGGAGATCCCTGATGGCGATTCTACTCAGTTGGAGGTAGTGTTTCTGGACGAGCAGCATCCTGCTTTTTCCGGAAATACAATGCATTTCAATGATTTCCGGATCAAGAAAGTGAAAAGCTCCACCGGGCAGGAACAGGTGCGTTATTTCGTTAAAGGAAGAATAGAACTTCTGGGGCGTAAATTCACCACAGAATTTTCACTCACAGAACGCAAGGGTATGCGGTATCCTATTTTGTTGGGACGAAAAGTACTGAACAAACGGTTCATCATCGATACATCACTCGTCAATCTCTCACGAAAACAGAAAATCAACACATGAAAATAGCCGTACTTTCCAGAAACTCGAATTTGTATTCCACACGCCGATTGGTAGAAGCCGCTCAGGAACGGGGCCACGAGGCACAGGTCATCGATCACCTCAGATGCAACATAGAGATCGAACAGCAAGGCCCCTCCATTTATTACGGTGATGGTTATTTGACCGGTTTTGATGCGGTGATTCCCCGAATAGGTGCATCAGTCACCTTTTATGGTACAGCTGTGGTTCGACAGTTTGAAATGATGAATGTATTTTCGGTCGTCAGTTCGAGAGGTATTGTTCACTCCCGTGACAAACTGCGTTGTCTACAGGTGTTGTCCAAAGAAGGTATCGGTCTTCCCAAGACCGTTTTCACCAACTATTCCCGAAATGTGGAACATGTTGTCGAATCGGCCGGTGGAGCCCCAGTCGTTTTAAAGTTGTTGGAAGGAACGCAAGGTTTGGGTGTGGTATTGGCGGAGAATCAAAATGCCGCACAATCGGTGTTGGAGGCATTCAACGGACTTCGAGCGCGTGTGATCGTGCAGGAATTCATCAGAGAGGCCAAAGGGGCTGATATCCGCGCATTCGTCGTTGACGGTGAAGTCGTCGGTGCGATGAAGCGACAAGGTAAGGAAGGTGAATTCCGCTCGAATTTACACCGCGGAGGCTCCTCGCAGATCATCGAGCTGAGTGTAGAGGAGAAATATACGGCGATCCTGGCAGCAAAGGCCGTAGGGCTCGGTGTTGCAGGCGTTGATATGCTTCAGTCGGAGAGAGGTCCGCTGGTTTTGGAAGTGAATTCATCTCCCGGTCTGGAGGGGATCGAAAAGACAACGAAAACCGATATTGCCGGAAAGATCATTAATTACATTGAAAAAAATGTAAAACGCTGATGGATCGCCAACATAGAAAGTTAGTAATCCTTGGAAAGGAAATCTTGCCTGGTAAAGGAGCACAGCTGAACCTGGATGTTGCCAAATTGCATACGACCACCCCAATACTTGTTCCCGTTATTGTGGAAAGGGCTAAGGTTGACGGCCCTACAGTTTTGCTGATGGCAGGACTTCATGGAGATGAGATCAATGGGATAGAGACCATACGGAGGATCATTCGAAAAGGCTTTCACAAGCCGCAGATAGGAACGATCATTTGTTTGCCGGTATTCAATATTTTCGGTTTTCTGAACGTCAAACGGGAGCTACCTGACGGCCGTGATCTGAACAGAAGCTTTCCGGGAAGTGAATCCGGTTCCTTGGCCTCGCAGTTTGCCTATCACTTCATGAAAGAGATCGCTCCGCACGTCGATTATGTTATTGATTTCCATACCGGCTCCGCACAGCGGAACAATTACCCTCAGATCCGCTGTGTGATGGAAGATGCGCAGAGTTTGGAGCTTGCCCGTATATTCAATCCGCCTTTCATTTTACATTCCAACTACATTTCTAAGACCATCAGGGAATCCATAAATAAGATCGACAAGAAAATGTTGCTTTTTGAAGGAGGCAAGACGAACAGTATTGAAGAGTTGGTAGTTGAAGAAGGTTTGAACGGTGTAAAACGGCTACTTTCGCACCTCGGTATGCGCTCCTTCAAGATTGATATTTCCAAAGATAGAACTCCAGTGTTGCTCACTGACAGCAAGTGGATGCGCTCACCGAACTCAGGCATGTTCCAGGCTCTTGTGAAGAACGGTGCTAAGGTTGAACGCGGAGAGGTCATTGGTATCGTGACCGATCCATATGGAAAGATCGAAAGAAAAGTAAAGTCAAGTACCTCCGGTTACATTATTTGTCTGAACGAATCACCGGTGGTCTATAAAGGTGACGCCATTTTTCACATTGGGCGTGAGCTACCCGCTTAACATGCCTTCTTTTTCTACATTTGTTCCATTAAAATATACAGTATGTCCGTTCATAAAGAGGTAAAGAAGGTGACCACGCACACGCTCCAGGAAATGAAGAACTCCGGGGAAAAGATCTCCATGCTCACCGGATACGATTATTCCATGGCCAGGATCATAGATGAGGCTGGTATCGATGTCATTCTCGTAGGAGATTCCGCATCGAATGTGATGGCCGGACATGAAACCACACTGCCGATCACATTGGATCAAATGATCTACCACGCATCATCGGTAGTAAGAGCCATTGACCGAGCGCTTGTCGTGGTCGATATGCCTTTTGGATCCTATCAAGGGAATTCCAAAGAGGCTTTGTCGAGTGCGATCCGGATCATGAAAGAATCGGGCGGACATGCTGTGAAAATGGAGGGCGGACGAGAGATCCTGGAATCGATCAAACGAATTTTAACTGCAGGTATACCTGTTATGGGGCATCTTGGACTGACCCCACAATCGATCTACAAATTTGGGACTTATGTCGTTCGTGCGAAAGAGGATGAGGAGGCTCACCGATTGATCGAAGATGCACTGGCACTTGAAGAAGCCGGCTGTTTTGCGATCGTGCTGGAAAAGATTCCTGCAAAACTTGCAGCAGAGGTGGCTTCGCGTGTGCAGATTCCCATTATTGGGATCGGAGCCGGGAATGGAGTGGATGGACAGGTGCTTGTTGTACATGATATGCTCGGCATCAATAATGAGTTCAATCCGCGTTTTCTGAGGAAATACAACAATCTGCATGATCAGATGCTGCGATCCTTTCGGGAATATATGAAAGATGTGAAGTCGGGAGATTTCCCGAACGACAAAGAACAGTACTGAGCTGAAAGCTATTTCGCGGCGGAACCAATCATTGTAAATTGACTAAAAAAGCATTGCACATACTGTATGAAGACAATCATGTGATCGTCATCAATAAAGCTGCTTCCGATATTGTCCAGGGAGATAAAACGGGAGACGAGACGCTTCCTGATCGCATCAAAGTGTACCTGAAAGAAAAGTATTCGAAGCCGGGAAATGTATTCTGTGGTGTTGTTCATCGTTTGGACCGGCCAACCAGTGGTGTGGTGGTCTTTGCCAAAACCAGCAAGGCATTAGAGCGACTGAACGCGCAGTTTCGGGATAAAGAAACAAATAAGCTCTACTGGGCAATTGTTGAAAAAATGCCGGATAATCCAGCGGGAACCTTGATCCATACACTTAAAAAGAACGAGAAACAGAACAAGTCCTACGTTGTTGATGAAGGTGTATCAGGTGCCAAGAAAGCGATATTACATTACCAACTTATTGGGTCTTCAGATCATTATCATTTGCTCGAAATAAAGCTGGAAACGGGTCGACATCACCAGATCCGCTGTCAGCTTGCTACGTTTGGATGTCCGATCAAAGGCGATGTGAAATATGGAGCCAAGCGATCAAACAAAGACGGCTCAGTTTGTCTCCATGCGCGTGAACTCAGCTTCATTCATCCCACAACAAAAGAGTCGCTAACCATTACTGCGCCTGTTCCCAATGATGAATTGTGGCTTTACTTTGAAAAGAAGGTCTGAAGGGTGGAATGTGACTAAGGATACATTGCCTGGAACTGTTAAGTTCTATTTTTGCAGCAAATCGACGAGGGAATGATTGATTTCATATCAAAATATAAATGGACATTGATCGGTTTACTGATCGGAGCGGTTGCAGGATACGTGTATTACGTATTCTTCGGTTGTGCTTCGGGCTGTGCGATCAAATCAAGTCCTGTGAACATGACGGTCTATGGCCTTTTAATGGGAGGTTTACTTTTTAATATGATCGACGCTCGTGTTCAAGACAAAAAATGAAGTTTATGGAAAGTAAAGAATACACAGTAGTTGATGTGCGCACGAGAGCAGAGTTCATGGGAGGACATGTTCCTGGATCCATCAATATACCGCTTCAGGAGATCCTCGAGCACGAAGTCGAATTGAATGCCATGCAAAAGCCGATCATCTTTTGTTGCGCGAGTGGGAACAGGAGTGGTCAGGCATCGGCCTATTTTAAAGCCAAAGGAATGCATTGCGAGAATGGTGGATCATGGATGGATGTTAATTTTAAGATCAATGCGTTATGAGTTTTTTGAAAAAACTGTTTGGAGGTTCTTCTCCTGACCTGAAGGAATTGGTCAACAATGGTGCGCAGATCATCGATGTCAGAACTCCTGCTGAATTTCAGGGTGGACACATAAAAGGGTCGGTGAACATACCTCTACAAGTGCTGGAGAAGAATTTGAACAAGATCAACAAGGATCTTCCGGTTATCGCATGTTGTGCATCCGGAATGCGCAGTGGTTCTGCGAAATCCATACTAAGTTCAAAGGGCTACGCGGTGTACAACGGAGGTGGATGGTCATCCTTACAATCAAAGCTGAAATAGCGACATTCCTTGGAAAAAAATCCGCTTTTCAAGACTGGGTATTTCCATTTTTCTGCTTAATCGTTAAATTTGAGTGCTGATCGGGCGCTGAAGGGAAGGTCATTTTGTTTCAGGTCTGAAAAGCGTAAGACCACACAAAGCGAATGAAGCAGCAGGTATTATGTTTATTTCACGGCTTACTGATCGCGCTTTCGGTGTTTGGTCAGTCTTCTGCGCAGCAGCGAACAGCCATCAAACCACCTGTCCCCAATACCTACGCTTTAATCGTTGGCGTCTCTCAATATCAGTATCCTGATCAATATAAACCATTGGAATACGCTGATCGGGATGGGCGTGAATTCTACAATTACTTAGTTAAGAGCAACCGTACTGCTATCAAATCAGAAAATATAGATACGATTTTCAATGAGCAAGCTACATCCTCAGCAATACTGCTCAAGCTGATCGAATTTAAAGAGAAGCTCAAAGAGGGGGATCTCTTCTATTTTTATTTCTCGGGACACGGTGACGCGATCGATTCAGAGCTTGCTTATCTCTTGGCATACGATGCTCCACCCGGAAGAGGAGGAAAAGAAAAGAATCATTATCTGATAGGAAGTGGTGTATTGGAAATCTACAAGATCAAACAGATCTTTCGCAGAATTACCGAAAAAAACGTTCGAATTGTTTTTATCAGCGATGCATGCCGAACCAATGAACTTGCCGGTGGCGAAGAAGGGAAACAGTCATTCTACCGTAAAGTGATGGATGAAGATGCCGGTGAGATCCGATTTACATCGTGTTCTGCTAATCAGAAATCATACGAGGGGCCGCAGTGGGGTGGAGGAAGAGGTCTTTTTTCCTATCATTTCATCAACGGTCTTGTCGGTTTGGCTGATTCGGATAATGACGGTAAAGTGACGGTAAAGGAGATCGACCGCTATGTCACTGATAATGTTGAATCTGATTCCAGGGATCAGGAATTTCAGCTTCCGCAGCAAAGTCCGGAGTTGGGTTGTGCTCTTCAGTATTGCGATTATCAAGTGTTGAATTATGTGGATCCGGCCCAAAAGACGATGCTGCTGCAACGACTAGAACAGACTGAACAAGAAAGTAGTCTGCTGGCAGCCAAAGGAAAAGGTGTTGATTTACATGCCATTATACACGGTACGAGCAACCAGGAGCGCTACGCTGAATTCATTTCACTGATGAAAAAAGGCTCACTTACCGGACCGAACAGTGCTTATTCAGTTTACCAGGTAATGATCAACGATCCCGGCACGACTGATCTCGTGAAATCAGAGCTTAGGAAATTACTGTGTACCCATCTGAATAATTCTGCCAATGCAGTCATTTATGCATATCTTGACGGATCTCGTAAGTACAGGGATTACTCCAAAGCTTATTTTCTGAAGGCTTATGAAGAGCTGAAATTGTACACTGAACTTTCTGAACTTTATGCATACAATAAAAAACAGATTGATGCCAATTTGCTTTTTCTCAAAGGACATAGCTATTTTGAGTCCGAAAAGACCTCAGACCTACGCACCGGACTTGCCATGATCGACAGTGCGATCGCTTTGAATCCGAGTGCTGCTTATCTATACAACATTCGCGGCAGGTACTTGTATTTTTTGAATCAGTACCGTGAATGCCTGGACGCTTTGCAAAAGGCAATTGAACTTGCTCCAAGTTGGGTTGCTCCGCTCACTAACAAAGGAACAGTGTATTCTTTTCTTGGTGATTTCGACTCATCCTTGTTCTACGTAAAGAGATCACTCGCACTCGACACGAACTACATTAGCACCTACAAATCACTCTCGACAGTTTATTGGTTGGCAGGTAAACCGGACTCAGCCTTATTTTTATTGAATAAAGCAATTGAAAAGGATCCTCTTGATCCGGAGCTGTATTACCAAAAAGCTGATTTATTGTATGTTTCAGGGAATCAAAACGAAGCGCTGGAGCTCTATCACCAGTCTATTGAAATGGATTCCACAACCTTGGAAGCATATCAGGGGGCCTTGCGTTTTCATATTGAAAATGGAATGAATCTGGATAGTTTGTCATTCTACATGACACACATGTTAACATGTGATACTTCCGGTATTTCAGCATTTCGATATATTGCGCAACTGCTTTGTGAATTCAAAGAATATGAAATGGCAAAGACATACTACAAGTCTGCCTACAACTTAGATCCTCAAAATACGCAAACTATAATTGGTTTTGGGGATGTTTACAATGCAATGGATCAAATCGATACAGCTTTTCTCTTTTACAATTACGCACGGATGTTGGATTCCAATTATGCGATCATCTACAATCGTCTGGGTAATTATTTTTACCGGGTGAATGATGTGTCTTCTGCTATTTCGAACTATCGTAAGGCAAATGAGATCGATCCATGGAATTCACAATACACCAGCTCCCTTGGAATGCTTTACATGGATGTAGCGGATTATAGAACTGCAAGGCACTATCTGGAGAAACATTTGGATCAGTTTCGTATTGAATCGGATGTTTATCTCAGACTTGTACGCTGTTGTGCAGCAATGAACGAAATCGATGCTGCGCTCCAATATTTGGAAAAAGGAATAGAACTTTTCCCGCAGACCTTTGATCAGGCGCGCATGCGAAAAGATCCTTTATTGAAGGATTTAAGGAAAAATCAGCGGTACCGTGCTATCATGAAAAGAAAAGACATGAAATAAGCTTTCTTATGATTCCATGGTTTTAATCGAGGAGAAATGAATATAGTCAGGAGAATACTGGACAACGGAATCCATTCAAAACAAGATCGATACGAAAAGCGTCTCACGAGAGCGGTCAACCTATTGACCATAAATGCGATTGTGATGATCATCTTCGCAGGTTTCTTTGGGATGATCGTTCAGAAAAATGCATCATCTTTCTATATTTTCTTCTCTATTCCGTTCTTTATGACCGCCATTCTTCTCAATTGGAAAGGAAAGACTCTTGCTGCTCTCTCGGTCATCTTCCTAATAGGTGCTCTCTTGATAAGTTTGTATTCGCTTCGGTCCGGAGAAGAGTCATACACTCACATCAATTTTATTCTCAACATCATTGGAATGGCCATGCTCTTCAATGAGGGTAGGGCTCGGTTTTTTCTGGTGATGAATTTTGTTGTCACCATTGTCCTTTTTGTATTTGTTTTCATGTCATTTCAGTTGGATTGGTTTGTTGGTTTTGAGGACAAATCTATTGATGCTGTTTACCAACGCAAGTTGAATCTTTTGGTCTTTGTTGCTTGTACGATTGTTTTTTCGACGGTTGTGGTGATTACCAATTCCAGGCAAAAAAAAGCGCTTACACAAGCATTGGAGAAACACAAAGTTTTGTTGGCGGAGGTAAATCACCGGGTCAAGAACAACTTGTCAATTATCGTAAGTCTCATTAAATTGAGAAGGGAACAAATCACGGATGCAGGCACACAGCAAGTACTCACGGAGTTCTTTGACCAAGTCATGTCGATGGCACTTATCCATCAAAAAATGTATGAAGAAAAGAACATCTCTGCTATTGATGTGCCTACCTATGTAAATGACCTTCTTGGTGAAATAAAGAATTCGTATGCTATTGGAAAGAGTGTTGAATTCAGAACGGTCATTGGAGATATCAAAATGGACGTTTCTCGTGGAGTACCCTTTGGGTTGATCCTGAATGAGTTGATCACCAACTCGATGAAACACGCGTTTGAATCAGTAGCGCATCCTATTATTTTAGTCAGTATGAAAGATGTTGGTAGCGGAAAGATCGTGTTAACGTATAGCGATAACGGAGTGGGTTCCAACGTTACAGACGCTGAAACATCCGGAAAACTTGGTATGAGTCTGATCAGCTCGTTATGCTATCAGCTCGACGCTGAGTTCCGCTTCTTTAACAATAAAGGTTTCTCCTTTGAAATGACTTTCTTTGCAACATCAGTAGCTGTATCCTAGATCAGAGTCCAATCCCGATCTTTTGAATACGTTCGCTTTGTCCATCACTCAATCGCAAAAGATACATCCCTGCATCAAGATGAGCTGCGTCAAAAAAGTATTTTCTCGGTCCTTTTACGAAAACACCCTGATGGATCGTAAGCACCGTTCTACCTGATTGATCGAGGAGTTCAAGTGAACCTTCGAAGGGAAGCTCGTTCTCAATTGGAATGCATGTCAGACCGCTCGTAGGATTCGGGAATGCCAGACCAAGCATATTCATGTTCAGTTCTTCCAACTCATTTGTTCCAAATACCAAGAAACTGAAATAACCTTCCGGCGCCGTAATCGGTCGAACTTGTGATTTTCCGCTGTTTGCTTGGGCAGATATGTAATAATAGATTCGGGTACTTACTGCCTGCGCAGGAATATTGGCCGTCCAATTGTTTCCTGATGTAAAGGTCATAGCAACTGGCGTATAATTACCTGTTAATGAGGTCTTGTAATATAAAACGGCCTGCTCGATACCGCTCTTGTGGCGAATTAACGCATTTACAACATAAGGATTCTGGTCATTTTCTGTATCCGGAAGATTTTGATGTGAGATCAGCAGCGGATCGTCAGTAGCCACCTCTTTTGTGATACAATGCAGCGCTCCTCCCTGACTGATAAGGTTGGCACTTGAGTTATCTACGTCTATCCCGATAACATTGTAACCGGGCATTGTTTCCTGGATGATCCTAAGCGCGGTGGTGTCATATTCCGTTCTGTAAGTCGGTACGATAACCGATTTATTGACGATCACATTGTTTGCGTAAGTACGGTAGCTGGCATTTGGCGCAAAGGCTCCTGATGTAGACGGTGGCATCGGTACACGCACCACTTTGAATGGTGTACCGAAAACACTCGTGTAATTATCCAAAACGTATTGCAGATTCAGCTCGATCTGCGGTCCATCTGAGTCACCTGCAGGAAATTCACCTACCAAAAGTGTTTCCTCGTTCATCAGTTTCATGTGCATGTCAATGTGGTGAATGTCATCGTAGGGAAGAGTGGTCATTTTAATGTAAGGATCGATTCCCTGGTAAATGTTCATCAGGTTGCTGACCTCTTGGGAGTTTTGTCCCGAAATAGTGAAAGCAGATCCTGCGTCATTTTCATCATCTACAAGGTAGGATGAGAATCCGCGACCGAAACCGTCCGCCATGAAATTTCCACCGGTATGGACCAGGTCATATGGAGCTACATGCATGGAGTAAACGTCGATCCCCATCTTATCACCTATAGCTATCGGTGTATCGTTATCGAGCGGACGAGGTCTGTTGTAGATCCAGTCTACAAAAACCAACGAATCGACTCCTGCCAGATAGACCGAATTCGGACCGTAATCCCGCATCCAGATGCTGTTGAAGCCAGACTGGACGAATTTTACATTTTGAAGACTTCCTCCGTTGGAGGTGATATTCGTTTTGACGCTGTTCGAGTCGGAACAAACGATCCAAACTTCACATTCCTGCTGAATTGCGGCGACAAGTTGACGGTGGATAGAAGGAAATCCGGTCCAAGTGATGCAAACTGCTTGTACCTCTTCCCATTGTCCGGGCGTCCTGATCTCACTGCCAACAGGTGGTGTGGTGATCTCTTTTTCCAATAGAGAAACTTTGTAAGCAGGAATGGCCGCCTTTTCCTCTTCAGTCATCCATTTCGGCAGTAATTCCTTCTGTGCTGTCAATGTAGACGCTGCTAAGACGATAGTTAGTGTGAAGAAAATGTTTTTCATGTCCTTAGGATTTGCACCCCGAAATTATGAAAATCTTGCAATAACTGAGCATTTTTAACTCATCGGGATGACCTCAAATCGTATTTTTACAAAAGAATGATGAGATTAGGCGGAATACTTTTCCTTTATGTCCTGTCAGGATGCGTTACGGATCGTGGGAAAGATGCGACATCCTTTCATGTAGACCCCGGAGTTTCGGTGGAAATGGACCTCCCATATGCGCTCCCTGAGCCCGATGAAACATACTGTAAAGTCACAAAAAGTTATGCTGTGAAGTTCTATGAGCGGCATATCGATCAGGATCAGTTCAGTGGGACCTTTCTCGTAGCAAAGAACGGAAGGATCCTCTTTGAACGAACCTCTGGATATTATAGTGGTGAAGGCAAGCGGAAGTTAACGGCAGATGATCCAATGCATGTAGCCTCAATCACCAAAGTGGCCACAGCGGTGGAGATCCTACGCCTGTGTGAAAAGGATCTGATCGATCTGGATACTGAAGTGAGGAGATACCTGAAACCTTTTCCTTATGAGAAAGTAACGGTCAGGATGCTTTTGAACCACCGAAGCGGGCTCCCGGATTATGTGCGATTTTCCGAGAGCATATGGGATCAAAAGATCCTTATGAAGAACAAAGACATTCTGCATCTTCTCGATAAACATAAGTTCCCATTGCTCTTTAGTCCGGGAAGTAGCTACAAATACTCCAACACTAATTTTGCCCTTTTAGCACTGATCGCAGAGAAAGTGACGGGAAAGTACTTTCCTGATCTAATGAAGGAGGATATTTTTCAGCCGCTGGGAATGGACAATACATTCATTATGGATCACAAACGAGACACGAATAGGGTTTGTCAGTCCTACGATACACTCTCCAGGAGGGTTTCCTTCAACTACCTGGATGCAACTTACGGAGATAAGAACATGTATACCACGGCAAGGGATCTGGTGAAGTTGGACGTCGCGCTTTATTCTGAACATTTTTTGGGTGATTCTCTGAAAAGGCAAATGTTCAGGGGGTACAGTTCAAAAAATGGGAAAAACGTGAACTATGGGCTCGGTGTGCGAATACATGACCACCTGAATAAACCACCTTTGTATTACCACACCGGTTGGTGGCATGGGAGCACAGGATGTTATGCCATGTTCCGCTACGATACCCTCTGCGTGATAGCTATTGCCAACAAGTACACAGATTCAGTATACACAGTACGTGACCTTCAAACGCATTCCGGGAAAAATCCATTCCGCTTTCGGCTGGAGTGAGTTAAGGACTATTTTTAGACTATTTTTCATACAAGATGAACATTTTACGGATACTTCTTACCGGCTTTTCCCTTTCATTTTGGGTATTGCAAGCTCAACAGTTCTGCGCAACCGATGAAATACATCAGGCTTTGTTTCTTGCAAGACCTGACCTCTGGCAAAATATTCATGCTGCCCATTTTCAGTTGGACAAATCAACGAACGCATTTTTACAGTCCTCCGGAGCCAAAGGATCCGGACCCTACATTATTCCTGTCGTTTTCCATGTTATTCACAACGGAGGCCCTGAGAACATTGAAGATTCGCAGATACATGATGCTATTCGACAGGTAAATAGACAGCTGCGCAAGCTGAATACAGATACAACTGAGATCGTGGATGCCTTCAAACAGCTCGCAGCGGATTGTAACATTGAAATTCGACTGGCTCAGCGCGATCCGCAGGGGAATTGCACCAGCGGGATTACAAGAACCGTATCTCCGCTGACAGCGATCGGTGACCATCAGGTAAAGAGCCTAATTCAGTGGCCGCCCGAAAAATACCTCAATGTGTATGTATGTGCTCAGGCTGCAGGGCTTGCAGGTCACGCTCTTCTTCCTGCTGCGGCAGATGCTATTCCCGAGTGGGATGGGATCGTCATGCAACACAGCTATGTAGGCACGATTGGTACTTCCGATTATTTTAGGCGAACCGTTCTGACCCATGAGATCGGGCATTATCTGAACTTGCAGCACATCTGGGGAGGAAATAACGTTCCCGGATATCCCTATTTACCCGTGGCTGATCCCGGAAACTGTGCATTCGACGATGACGTTTCGGATACCCCACTTACGATCGGATGGCAGTCGTGTGTGTTGGGCGGTCAATCATGCGGTAGCTTAGATAACGTGCAGAATTACATGGATTATGCGTATTGTGCCCGAATGTTCACTCATGGTCAGCGCGATAGAATACAAGCCTGTTTAAATTCACCAATTGCGGGAAGAAATAATTTATGGAGTAATACAAATCTTGTGGCAACGGGTACTGATGGCAGTCTGAATCTCTGTGCTGCAAAGTTCGAACTCGATAAACGCATTGTTTGTGTCGGTGATACGGTTACCTTGCGCGATGTTTCCTATCATGGTGTAGAATCCCGACTTTGGGAGGTCATGGGAGGAACATTATCATCCAACACAGACTCGATCATTTGGGTGACTTTCGCCGCTCCAGGTGCCTATGACGTCCAGCTCACGGTCTATTCAGGGACTGAAATTGCTGAAGGGATAGCTGAGGGAGTCATTGAAGTGCTTCCGCCACCGGGTGATGTTGCCGGTTTCTATGAATCCTTTGAGAGTCAGGAGGTTTTTAACAGCCGTTGGAAAATTGCTCCGAATGAATTGGGAACAAATTGGGACATCTTTTCAACAACCGGATATCAAAGTGAACAGAGTGTCTCCGTACAGAATCACCAAACATCCTACACGGGAAATTTCGAGCTTTTGAGTCACCCTATCGACGTCAGTATGCTCGACGCTTTGTTGTTGACTTTTGATTATGCCTATGCACGCAAACAGAACGGAGCTTCCGAGGTACTCAAGGTAGCTGTATCTACTGATTGCGGAGAAACCTGGAATGTCAGAAGGACATTTTCAGGAAACAGTGTTTTAAGCACAGTTCCGGATACTGTGCCTATGGCTTTTGTCCCTGCTGGTCTGGAAGAGTGGAGCTCGGCAGAAGTCACCAACATTACTTCTCAATATCTCACGGATCACCTCATGATCAAATTTGTCTTTGAATCGCGTTCGGGTAATAATGTCTATCTGGATAACATACGAATTGGTCATCCTGAAGCACTCGGAGCCATTGAACTTACTGAAGAGAGAATATTCGTTTCGCCAAATCCTGCAATGGATGAGCTAACGATCTATCCCGGATTACCGAACGAAGCCTACAAAATTTTTGAATCGTCGGGAAGATTGGTCAAGGAAGGTGTTTTTCAAGTGAAAAATTCAGAGAAGGTCGTGCGAATAGATGTTTCTGAACTCCGATCTGGCAGTTATATTGTTTCCTGGGAAACTACCACAGGAATGCAATTCGCCCGCTTTTTGAAGTAGTTTTATTCAGAAAAAGAACGAATAATTCATTACATTTCCATTTAAAGTCGTTAATTTTCGGCTTCAATTCAAAAGAAATGAGGTTTTTAACTTTGATGATTTTCTGTGTCTGTTCCTATTTCGGGTTCACACAAAGCACGTTGATAGAATTCAACTACCACGATGAGTCGTACACGTTTTACAAGATCACTAAGAAAGGTGATACGATCAAGAAAAAGCAGCCTTTCAGCTATCGCAATGTTCCCGTGAAGGTAGTGGTAAAGGATCTTAACACGTATTTCTACGATGTGACCTTTGCGACGTCCTCTTACGATGAGGTACCTGTTGGAAGTGAGCAGAACGTGGAGACCTTACTTTCCGGATACTCAACCGGCCTCAATGCTTTTAACGATCTAATCGGTGAAGTGAAGGAGAATGATATTTACCAATCTGTTTTTCCAAATGGCAAATTTGCCGGCTTAAGTGGAATCATGGGTGCGTTTGGTGCCGGGGAGGATGAGGCTGCAGCTGAGCTTCGCAAATACGAGACAGAGCTCGATGAACTGACCAAAAAGTCCGATGAGCTGTATTCAGAATTCCGCAAACTCAAAGAGTCGAGCAATAAGGTGGAAAATCTTTTTGATTACATGACCTTGTGTGAATTCACAAAAGCGGAGCTCAACAAATTGCTCTACGACCCCAATTTGACCCATAATCAGATGGTGGAAAGAGCCAATATGTTGGTGAAAGAGGTCATTGGTGAAGACCCGAATCTTTCCACAATCATTGAAACGTCCAAGGTCAGGTTTAAGGCAGTGAATGAATTTAATGAACGTCACTCGGACTACGTCTCGCACAATGAGAGTATAATGAGTTCCATCGACGGTCTTTCCGGAAAGCTGAAGACCTCGGCAAGAGAAAAGCTGACTGCTTTTAAACCTGCACTGAAGGCTGACCTGGAGGCTGCTTTGAAAAGTATGAATGAACTTGATAATTCGCTGGGAGAGCTAAGTGAAAATACATTGCGTACCGAATTAATGACGATCTATGAAGAATACGAAAAGATCAAAAACGCAGATTTCAATTACGAATACTCTTTGCTGACAGATCGTGATGTTACACGCGTTACCATGTATTTCGGAGTTGCAAAAAATGACAGTATTGGAGCGGTCAAGACCAGAATAATTAATGTTCCCACTCATGGCGGTTTGCGGATCAATACTTCTGCGGGAATGTCTTTCACTTCATTTCTCAATGGACAAAACAGCTATATCAACAATCTCGGTCAGATTCAGGAGGTCAAGGGAGACCTTTTCCGACCTGCAATTTCTACGATGTTTCATTGCTACAGACAATCATTTCGGCCTTTTACGGTTGGTGGAACATTTGGATTGAGTGTTCCCATAGAAGGAACGAAAGATTTTATGTACATGGCTGGTATCTCCGGTATCATAGGAAAAAAGCAGCGTGTGATCGTGAACCTGGGTGCATTAGGGGGTAAAAGGGATAAACTTACTGACGGGTACAATGCTGGAGACATGCTACTTTCAGAATACGCAGAGGTTCCGATCAAGAGTGTTTTTGATGTAGGCGTATTTCTTGGGGTAACATTTAATATTGCCACACTCACCGGTGGTAATGAGGCTCCATCTGAAAATGCCGCAAGCTATTCTCCGCCGGCAGAGCAAGCTCCATCCCAGAATTCCTCCATTCAGAATTTTAGACCAGAGATCCCTAACAGGACGGGGGGAAGAAACGATTAAGTTATTTATTTGCCTTTACGGCCATTTTTGCAATGCGCTTCATGGCTGTATCGTTGAAATCGGTCGTATCCCTGTCCTTTTGGAAATTAGGAATCCAACTTTCTCTTTTTCCTAATTCGTATTGCGCCATAGCCAAACCGAGGTAGGATGGATTTCCCGCTTTTTGATTATACATCTGGAATACGCGTTCTGCATCTTCAAATTTCCCTGTTTCAAGCAACACTTTGCCCTTGAGCTTGTAATATTCCAGTAGAGCTGCCGGACTTAGGGTCTGTTGAAATTTTGCCAATTCTTTGAGGTGAAGCTCTGCTTTGGAATAATCCATATTCATGTAGGCAACCATACCTCCCATGTACTGATAGTCCAGGTTTAGAGGATCTTCTTTGAGAAGGATTTCAATGCCATCATAAAGAGGGAAGTAATCCCGCGCCGCAAATTCGGATTTTACCTGTTTGTCAATCCTGATAAGAAAGAGTTCCTCATCCAGAGCATTTCCACCAAACGCCATCAGATTCAATAGTTCATTTTGAGCATATTTGTACTCATTGTTTTCCGTATGGAACATAATTAAAGCGCGATATGGTTCCAGGTCGAAGGAGTCCATTTTTATTGCTTTTTCAAGAATCGTCAACAGATCCATTTTGGAATTCATCTGACGGTATGCATTGTATTCAAAGAGTAACCATTTTGCGGAATTTTGAAAATATTTATCGTGCTGTTTCAAGATCGCATCTGCTTCTGTATTTTTTTTCTGTTCCAACAAGATCAGTACGATCGCTCTTAGACTTTCGAAATGGTAAGGGCTCAGACTAATCCCTTTCTTTAAAGCTTCAACCGATTCGGTTTTGCGGTTCAGGTTATACAAGAATTTTCCTTTCTGATAATAATACTCCGGATTCCAGTTGTTTATTTCAAGTGCTTTGTTGATGACAGTGAGTGCCTCTTCATTTTTTTTCGTTCGCTCCAGTGTATTTAAATGCGCAACCACCTCCTCGGGATCATAGAGGTTAATGGTCAAGCCTGATGTTGCTCCACTACCGAATGCGAGCATAGCCCCTTTCGCAATGACATTTTCTGGCTCAACACGAAGTACCTTCGAGTAAAACTCCTTTGAACGCAATGTATCCTTTTGAGTGCGATAAAGGTCAGCGAGTTTTAGAAGAATA
>Ga0315902_10003105_pt1 | contig 25187 bp, 20 predicted proteins | sample LakEriMetagenome_9_FD_203523 | JGI IMG/M metagenome (GOLD analysis project Ga0315902, IMG submission 203523) | Freshwater fungal communities from buoy surface, Lake Erie, Ohio, United States - Buoy 12 MA117 | ecosystem: Environmental > Aquatic > Freshwater > Lake > Lake biofilm | place: USA... | reverse complement strand
GAGACGGGTTGCGAGATGCGACCGATCCGAAGCTCGAAGGAAATCGCTGATGTCGGGCGAAGCTGTGCTCTCGTTGCGTGACTTCAGGGTCACGTTCCCCACATTGTTCGGTGAGGTGCAAGCCGTACGCGGAATCGACCTCGACGTGCGCGCTGGGGAGATCCTCGGCGTGGTGGGCGAGTCGGGTTCGGGCAAGTCGGTCACGTTCCTCGGGCTGATGGGCCTTCTGCCCAAAGGGGCCCGCATCTCGGGCTCGGCCACGGTGAACGGAACCGAGCTGGTGGGTGCGCCCCGTCAGGTGTTGCGCGAGGTTCGTGGACGCAAGGTCGCCATGATCTTCCAGGATCCGTTGTCGGCGCTGAACCCGACCCACCGCATCGGGAACCAGATCGTGGAGATGATCCGGGCTCATCAGAGCATGAGCAAGGCGTCGGCCATGGAGCGGGCCATCGAGCTGCTCAACGACGTCGGAATCCCGCAACCCCGGGATCGGGCCCGTCAGTACCCGCACGAATTCTCGGGCGGAATGCGTCAGCGCGTGATGATCGCCATGGCGATCGCCAATGACCCCGACGTGTTGATCGCCGACGAGCCGACCACCGCCCTCGACGTGACCGTTCAGGCCCAGATCCTCGAGATTCTGCAGAAGATCCAGTCGGAGCGCCAGGCGGCCATCGTCTTGATCACCCACGATCTCGGAGTCGTGGCCCGCGTGGCTGATCGCGTGCAAGGAATGTACGCCGGCCGGGTGGTCGAGCGGGGTCCGGTCGCGTCGCTCTACGACCATCCGTCGCATCCGTACACGCAAGGACTCCTTCGTTCGTTGCCGACCGTGGGACGAGATCGATTGGTTCCCATTCCGGGCTCGCCGCCCAACATGATCGAGCCTCCGTCGGGTTGCGCCTTCCGCGTTCGTTGCCCACACGCAATCGACGAGTGCGCGGTCGAAATTCCGGAGCTGCGTACCGTGGGCGATCTGGAGTCGGCCTGCTTGCGAGCCGACGAGTTGAGAGCGGTGGGTTCGTGAGCACCCAGCCGATTCTCGACGTGAACGGACTGGTGAAGCACTTCACCGTCAAGACGTCGCGCGGCGTTCGCGCATACAAGAACGTCGTACAAGCGGTGTCGGGTGTCTCCTTCTCGGTGCGTCCTGGTGAAACTTTGGGCTTGGTCGGGGAGTCGGGTTCGGGCAAGACCACCGTTGGCCGTTGCGTTCTCCGTCTGGTCGAACCCACGGCCGGGTCGGTGCGGTTCCAAGGCGAAGAGTTGGTCGGAATGCGCGCCGATCGGCTGCGTGAGTTGCGGCGTGACATGCAGATCGTCTTCCAGGATCCGTACGCATCGCTCGACCCCCGTCTCACCGTGGGCACATCCATCGCCGAGCCTCTCGAAGTTCAGAAGATCCCCGGTGATCATCAGGCGCGAGTGAAAGAGCTTCTCGAGTTGGTGGGTTTGTCACCCGATCACTCCCGACGCTTCCCGCACGAGTTCAGCGGCGGGCAACGTCAGCGCATCGGAATCGCGCGCGCCTTGGCCTCGAATCCGAAGTTGCTCGTTCTCGACGAACCGGTGTCGGCTCTCGACGTGAGTATCCAGGCCGGAGTGGTGAACCTGCTGGCCGATCTTCAGGATCAGTTGGGTCTTGCGTACGTGTTCATCGCCCACGACTTGTCGGTGGTGCGCCATGTGTCGCACAGCGTGGCGGTGATGTATCTCGGCAAATTGGTGGAAGTGGCCACGGCCGAGACGTTGTACGAGCGGGCCTCGCATCCGTACACCCGAGCTTTGCTCTCGGCCATTCCGGTGCCCGATCCGGGCGTCGAGCGGGGACGGCGGCGGATCATGCTCGAAGGTGACGTTCCGAGCCCGATCGATCCGCCGTCAGGATGTCGATTCCGGACCCGCTGTCCGAAGGCCCAGGACCACTGTGCGGTCGAGGAGCCAGCCCTCATCGACCGAGGTCAGGGCCACCCGGTGGCCTGCCACTTTCCCGACTGAGGCAGTAGGCTCGTAGGCCGTGCGCGACATCATCATGTACCTCATGGTCGTCATCAACATCGTGTCGACGATCGGGATGATCGCTGGCATCCTCATGCACAGCGGCAAGGGCGGCGGTCTCTCCGACATGTTCGGCGGCGGCAGTGGTGCGGCACTCGGTTCGGCAGCAGCCGAGCGGAACCTCAATCGCATCACGTTCGTGCTCGCTCTGGTCTGGACCGTTTCGGTCCTCAGCCTGGGCTTTCTCCTCGTGCGGTGATCGACGCCCGGCTGTATCGTTCTCACTCCACGTCGAAGTGGCGGAATAGGCAGACGCGCTAGCTTGAGGGGCTAGTGATCGTAAGATCGTGGGGGTTCAAGTCCCCCCTTCGACACCAGTGACACTTGTGGGCTCGCCGCGGCGCTCCGAGAAGGACCCCTGACTAGCGTGTTCGCGTGGTCGTCCGTCGCCGCTTGGCTCTCGTCGCGTGCTCGCTTCTCTTGGTTGGCTGGACGCCGGTCGACTCCGACCCGCCCGTCGCTGATACCGACGGCGATCGCGCGGCGCAGATCATCGGAGGAACGCCAGCCCCGTTGAACTGGGGCTCGGTCGTGGCGCGCATCGTCACCGCCGGTGGAAGTCTGTGCTCGGGCACGTTCATCAGTGCGTCTTGGGTCCTCACGGCTGGCCACTGCATCGAGGATCGTGCGACGGTCTACGCGGGATCGACCTCGGTGGCTTCCTTGGTATCGATGGGGGGTGCGGCCGGAGTTGCCCACCCGTATTTCTCCATCACGAGCCTGTCCATCCGCTACGACTTCGGCTTGTACCGCCTCGATACGCCAGCGCCGATCGATCCGCTTCTGGTTCCGTCGCTCGCGTCGTACGACGACACCTGGGCCTGGCAGACCGGTGGTGCGGTGACCGTGCTCGGTTGGGGTCGCACGTCGGCCGGTGGGCCGGTCAGCTCGAACCTGCTCTCCGCCGATCTGAGCGTCGTGTCGGACGTCGACTGTGCGACTCTCGATCTCGCACTCGGAAACATCTACGACCCGTCAACCGCGGTGTGCGCACGTTCGCCGATCGCGTCCGCGTGCAACGGTGATTCGGGTGGACCGGTCGTGGCTCTCGGAGCCGACAACAAATACCGGATCGTGGGTGTCACGAGTTACGGCCCCATCGACTGTGTGGGCCAATCGGTCGCAGCCTGGGTCCCGGCTGGTCTGGCCTGGGTGCGTTCGGTGTCCGGGCTCGAGTTGGGTGGGACGACGGCGATCACCGGAGGTCTCGTCGTGACCCGAATTTTCGGCGCTGATCGCTTCGAGACGGCGGCTGCGGTCACGGCCGACTGGCGTGCGACCGACGAGGTCTTCATCGCCACTGGAACGAAGTTTCCCGATGCGTTGGCGGCGGGAGCGGCCGCAGCCCGATTCGACGCGCCGGTTCTGCTCGTCGATGCGACGGGAGTTCCGGAGTCGACTCGGCTCGAACTCCTTCGACTCAAACCCAGCAAGGTGTACATCGCCGGGGGAACCTCGGCCGTCGCGGAATCGGTCGTTCAGCAGCTTCGAGCGATCGGCTCGTACGAGATTATCCGGATCGGTGGAGCCGATCGATACGAGACTGCGAACAAATTCACGCAGACTGCCTGGGTTGCCCAGACCAACCCGACTGTCTGGGTCGCGAGTGGTCGCGATTTCGCCGATCCACTGATCGCCGCCGCGGCCGCGGCCGTGTACGACCGCCCCTTCGTGCTCATCGACGGAATCAATCCCTTGCCGGCGTACACGAAGCAGTTGATCCAAGTCCTGGCTCCCACGTCGATCAAGTTGTTGGGTGCCGACTCCTCGTTCTCGGCGGGAGTTCTGCGCGAACTCGGTTCGCTCGCCGCCGTGACCCGAATCAACGCGGTCGACGTGTCCGATCGCTCGGCGGCGGTCTGGGACGACATGCCCATCTCGAAGTGGGCGTCGGTGGCGACGGCCAACAACTTCCCCGATGCCCTGGCTGCAGTTCCGTTCTCGGCCATCGAACCAGTGTCGCCTTTGATGCTCATACCGCCCACGTGCGTACCGTCCAGCGTGCGCGACCGAATCGCTCGACTGGGTGTCGACAATCTGGCCATCTTCGGCGGTCCGGCCGCTGTCAGCGAGCGAGTCGAGTCGCTCGGAGCCTGCTGAAGTCGCTCAGAGGTGGCTGCTGATTGCGGCGAGAAGAGCGTCGTACTCGTCGTGAGCCGTGAACTGCGGAAACTCGCGGCGCACGTTGTCGGGAGCGTGGAAGAGGAAGCCGGCATCGGCCTCGGCGAGCATCGCGGTGTCGTTGTACGAGTCGCCAGCGGCGATCACGCGATAGTTGAGAGCCTTCAACGCGGCCACGGCGTGTCGCTTCTGGTCGCTCATCCGCAGTTCGTAGTCGACGATGCGGTCGTTCTCGACGACGAGGCGGTGACACAGCAGCGTCGGCATGCCGAGGAGACGCATGAGCGGCTGCCCGAACTGTTCGAACGTGTCGGACAGGATCAGTACTTGGGTCCGACTGCGAAGCTCGTCGAGGAACGCGCGGGCTCCCGGCAGCGGATCGAGCGATCCGATCACTGACGCGATCTTGGACATCGTGAGACCGTGTCGGTCGAGGATCGCGAGACGGCCACGCATCAACACGTCGTAGTCGGGTTCGTCGCGTGTTGTGCGGCGCAATTCGGGGATGCCGGTGGTCTCGGCGACCGCGATCCAGATCTCGGGGACGAGGACGCCCTCGAGATCGAGGGTGACCACGGTTTGGCTGCGCGACGAGGCAACAGCCATCAGCGTGCACCGGTCGTCTGGCGAATACGACCTTGAAACCAGGCCAGAGCGTTCTCGTGGCGTGGGCTCAGCGGTCCGGCCTCGTAGATCCCTGCATCGAGATTGCGCTGTACGAGTTCGGCGATGGCCTGGTCTTCGTCGAGGGTGACGTTCGACATTTCGACCATGGACTGGATCTTCGCCTCGGAGACGTCGTGGGCGAAGTAGTCGTAGACCACCGCGGTGCGTGTCGACGACAGGGGCACGATTCGTTCGACGTTCATCCCGTCGGCGTACACGTTGATGGCGAGATTCGGGTAGCGGAACACCCACACGCCGGCCGAGGCCGAACCCTGAACCTGGCCGGCCCGATGGATGCAGTAGGTGTCGTCGGGGACCTCGACCGAGTAAGTCTTCATGTCGACCGCCGCATTGAGGAGCGGATGGAGCAGCGGAACGTGGTAACCCTCGAGGTAGTTGTCGACGTAGGTCTTCCAGTTGCACTCGAGTGTTCGAACGAGACGTCGTCCGTAGGTGAATGCGGCGAAGGCGTGCTGGCGGACGGCGGTGTCGAGTGAGCCGAGAGTGGACGCCAACGACGGGGCGTTCTCGTCGAGATTGACGAAGACGAGTGGCCCCCAGGTCTCGACGCTGATCGAACGAAGTGAGTGATCGTCCGGTGTGGGCGCGTCACCGAAGTCGCGGGCTGATTTCAGCGACCCGTCCCAACTGAACGCCCAGCCGTGATACCGGCACACCAAGTTGCCGGTCTGGCCGCAGCCCGGCCACTGGATCACGCCGGCTCGATGCGGGCACACGTTGTGAAATCCGCGCAACTGACCCTGGGGATCGACGACGACGAGCAGGGGATAGCCGGCAATTTCGTCGGCGACGTACTGGCCTGGCCGAGACAACTCGGCCGTTACGCCGAACATCAGCCACTCGGAGCCCCAGATGGCTCGACGCTCGTTCTGATACTGATCGTGGTCGGAGTACCAACGAGCGGCGAGTGCGCGAGGCATGCGCCCATGGTACGCCCGATCAGGCGCGACGACCCAGGACCGGGTGGGCCGGTGGCAGGACGATCGGATGCCCCAGCCAGATGCCGACGTTGTCGCCCGATCGGCCGTTGGTGCCTTCGTCGTGAAGTTGAAGAACCACGTCGGCGACGGCCTCGGTGGGCATCCACGAGTCGATCTCCTTCTGGGTGGCCGGTCGGCCGCGTCCGACGAGCACGGCTTCGCGCATCATCTCGCTGTCGGTGGCTCCGAGACAGATGTTGTTGACGCGGATCCCGTGGTTGCGGAGTTCGTGGGCCCAGGTCTGAGTGAGGCCGTTGAGCGCCCACTTCGACGCGTCGTACGCGTCGAATGGTCCCGGACCGAGTGGTCGGCGAGGCGCGCCCGACCAAGCACATGACTCGGAACCTTCGTGTGACAGCGCTCCTGGAAATCCGCACGTGTGAATGTGATCGGTCGCGATGTTGATGATGTGTCCCGAGCGCGCCTCGATCATGTGAGGAATCACCAGGCGTCCGAGAACGTACGGTGCGCGTGTGTTGACTCGCCAGAGCTCTTCGAGATGGGTGATGGCGGTGTGTATGGGCGCGTCGATGGGGGTGAATCGGACCTGGCCGGCGTTGTTGATCAGAACGTCGATCCGTCCGTACGTTCGAATCGTCTGCTCGACCAGTGATCGAAGTGTTGCGTCGTCCGTTACGTCGCCGCGAACAGCGAGAACTTCGGTGCCCGATTGGAGAAGTTCATCGGCTGTGGTCTCGAGTTCGTCGCGCGTGTCGATGAGAGCGAGCGAATGACCGGCTCGGCCGAACACTCGGGCGAGTCCGCGACCGAAACCGACCGCCGCACCAGTGACGAGCGCGACCGGCACAGCGTCAGAGCCCCATGTCCTTGGCGATGATGCTCTTCATCACCTCGGTCGTGCCGCCATAGATGGTGGTGATGCGAGCGTCCGCGTAGGCCCGCGCGATCGGGTACTCGCGCATGTAGCCGTAGCCGCCGAAGAGCTGCAGGCACTTGTCGGCTACCCGCTTCAGGAGTTCGGTGCACCAGTACTTGGCCGCGGCTGCCTCGGCGGCGGAGAGGCGACCGGCGTTGAGAGCCAACACGCAGGCGTCGACATACGCCTGAGCCACGTCGACTTCGGTTCGCTGTTCGGCCAGGACGAATTTGGTGTTCTGGAACGATCCGATGGTGGTGCCGAAAGCCTTGCGCTCCTTCACGTACTCGAGAGTCCACGTCACGCAGGCTCGGGCCGAGGCCAAACTGGCCACCGCGATCGACAACCGCTCCTGGGCCAGGTTTCCGGTGAGGTAGTGGAACGCCCGGCCCTCGTCGCCGAGCCGATTCTCGACCGGAACCTCCACATCGTTGAAGAACAATTCGGACGTGTCGGCGCTCGTCTGGCCGATCTTGTCGAGATTCCGTCCGCGTTCGAATCCGGCCATGCCCCGTTCGACGACCAGGAGTGACATGCCGGTGTGGCGCTGTGTGGGATCGGTCTTGGCGGCCACGATCACCAGGTCGCTGTTGATGCCGTTGGTGATGAACGTCTTCGACCCGTTCAGGATGTATCGGTCGCCGTCCCGTCGCGCGGTGGTCGCGATACTCGCGAGGTCACTGCCCGTACCCGGCTCGGTCATGGCGATCGCGGTGATGAGAGTTCCGTTGGCGATTCCGGGTAGCCAGCGCTGCTTCTGCTCGTCGTTACAGATGTCGGTGAAGTACGGCGTGGTGATGTCGTTGTGCAGGGTGATGCCATTACCGGCGCCGCCGATGCCAGCGAGGGCCAGTTCTTCGCCGAGGATCGCGTTGAAGCGGAAGTCGGTGCTTCCGCCACCGCCGTATTCCTCGGGAATGGCCATGCCAATGAAGCCGCTGGCGCCAGCCTTGGAATAGAGCTCGCGCGGAGCAATTCCTTCTTCCTCCCATCGGAGATAGTCGGGTGCGATCTCCTTGGCGATGAAAGTGCGGAAACTCTCTCCGAACGCGAGGTGGTCGTCTTCGTACAGTGAGCGATCCATACGACGTCTCCTCAGGCCCAGCCGCCGGCGTAGGCGACGAACTGTCCGGTCGTGAAGCGACTGCTGCCATCGAGGAAGGCCATGCAGAACGAGGCGAATTCGGTCATGGTCCCCAACCGACGCATCGGAACCTGAGCCTCGATCTTGGCGCGAACTTCGGGATCGGTTGCGCCACTCGATTTCAAGAACGCAGGGAAATCCATGAAGTTCGTTCCCACCGCGTTCACCTGAACACCGGTGCGGGCGACTTCGTCGGCCACGTTCTTGACGAGCATCGTGGCTCCGGCTCGAGCCGCTGAGTACAGCGGTGCGCCCGGGGTGGGACGGGCCGCCGACGCACTGGTGATGATCAGCACTTGACCTTGGGCCGCTTCGGTCATCACCGGGACCACTGCCCGCAGGAAGTTGTACGGCGCCTCGACGCATCCGACCAGAACGCGCCGCAGGTCCTCGACCGACGACTTGGTGAAGCGACCGGTGACGATGTCACCCGAGAAGGCGACGGCCGAGTCGATTCGGCCGAATTCTCGTAGGGCCGTCTCGACGAGAGCGGTGGCCCCTGAACCGGCGAGATCCGAGCCACCGGGTACCGAGACGATGCGCCGACCGAGACCGGTGATGTCGGCAGCCAGGGTTTCGTCGGCATCGCCCACCACGAGGTCGAAGCCGCGTGACGCGAGTTGCTTGCAGAGGTCAGGGCCGACGTAGAAGCGTCCGTCGGCGACGATGGCGACCGGTGAAGGATTCATGGTTCGAAAGTAGTTCACGCCACTAAGGTCGGCCGAAGGGGGGAGTCATGTCGGCAAAGCGCATCGACGAGTACGAAGGTTTCCGAGGCCGGATCGGCCGGACGCACAGCGAGTCCGAACCGTGGTGGCCGACGCGAGCCCATCCGCGAGCAGGGTCTCCGAATGTCATCGTGATCCTGTTCGACGATTTGGGTTTCTCTCACCTGGGTTGTTACGGCTCGTCCATCGACACGCCGAACATCGACCGTTTGGCCGACGAGGGGTTGCGGTTCACCAACTTCCACGTGACTCCACTGTGTTCGCCCACGCGGGCGGCGCTGCTGACCGGCCGCAATCACCATGCGGTCGGTATGCGCTCGATCTCCAACTTCAACTCTGGCTATCCGCACATGCGGGGCCACATCTCCAACAACGCGGCGACGATCGCCGAAGTATTGCGAGACACCGGGTACGCCACGTTCGCACTCGGGAAGTGGCACCTCTGTCCGATGACCGATTGCTCGGCCGCTGGACCGTTCGATCAGTGGCCACTTCAGCGCGGATTCGATCGGTTCTACGGTTTCCTCGACGGCGAGACCGACCAGTTCCACCCCGAACTGGTCTACGACAATCACTGGATCGAACCACCCGGTCGCCCGGAGGACGGCTATCACCTGAGTGAGGATCTGGTCGACAAGGCCGTCGAGTTCGTGCACGACTCGGTGGGGGTGCGTCCCGATCGGCCCTTCTTCATGTATCTGGCTTTCGGGGCCACACATGCTCCCCACCAGGCTCCGCAGCGCTACCTCGACAAATATCGTGGAGTCTTCGACGAGGGTTGGGACGTGTGGCGCGAACGGTGGTTCGCTCGTCAGAAGGAACTCGGAGTCATTCCGGCCGACACCGAATTGGCCCCACGCAATCCGGGCGTGGAGGCCTGGTCCGATCTCTCCGACAACCAGCGTCGTCTGGCGTGTCGCCTTCAGGAGGCCTACGCGGCGTTCCTCGACCACACCGACGATCAGATCGGTCGCCTCATGCAGTCGCTCGAGGCTCTCGGCATCGCCGACGACACGATGGTCGTGCTATTGGCCGACAACGGAGCGAGCCAGGAGGGTGGCCCCTTCGGCGTGCTGCACGAGATGAAGTTCTTCAATTTCCTCATCGAGACGCCCGATGAAGCCATCACCCGTATCGACGAGATCGGTGGCCCGCATTCGCACAGCAACTACCCGTGGGGCTGGTCGCAGGTCGGGAACACGCCGTTCAAGTGGTACAAGCAGAACACCCACGAAGGCGGTATCCATGTGCCGTGCATCGTTCGCTGGCCGAAGGGGGTCGAGGCTCGGGGCGAGACGCGCGATCAGTTCCATCATGTGAACGACATCGTGCCCACGATCTACGACGTGCTCGGAGTCACGCCCCCCGATGTGTATCGCGGGTACGAACAAATGCCGGTGTCCGGAACGTCGATGGTTTACGCCTTCGATACGCCGGACGCGCCGAGTCGCAAGAAGGTGCAGTACTACGAAATGCACGGCCACCGTGCGATTTACCACGACGGCTGGAAGGCCGTGACACGCCATCAGCCAGGTGTGCCGTACGACGACGACACGTGGGAGCTGTACCACGTGGCGGTCGATCGCTCGGAGGTCAACGATCTGGCGGCGGCCGAGCCTGAACGATTGGCCGCGCTCATCGACCTGTGGTGGTCGGAAGCCGAACGGGAGGGTGTTCTTCCACTCGACGATCGCGGACTCGAGCTCATGGGTGTTCGCTTCGCCGACAACTCTCCGCACCCGGTCGACCGAACCTACGTGTATCGCCCGCCGATGGCTCCGCTGCCCGCACAGGCCGCGGCCGCCTTGGGTGGCCGTAGTTGGGATCTCGATGCTCACGTCTCGTTGTCGCCCGGACAGGGCGGCGTGATCTATGCCTCGGGCACCGAGAATTCGGGAATGAGCGTGTACGTCGAAGACGATCGTCTGGTGTTCGACTACAACATCTTCGGAGAGCATCACGTGGTGCGTTCGTCCGAAAGGGTTCCTGACGGTTCATCCGTTCTGTCGCTGGCCTTCCGTCGTGAGGGCAAGACCGGTACAGCCACTCTGTCCATCGATGGACGCCCGGCGGGTCAATTGGCCATCCCGTTCGTCATGCGCACCATGAGCAGTGTCGGTCCGTCCGTCGGATACGACCACGGCTCGCCGGTAGCCGAGTCGTACGCCACGCGTCGCGACGGATTTCCCTTCGAGGGACGACTCGATCGTCTCGAGATCAGACTGGTGCGGGCGGCCAGCGAAGCCGATGTGGCCGCGTCGGAAGGGCGCGCCCAGATGGGTCGTCAGTGATCTGACGACCCCGTGATCACAACGTTGCGATCACAACGTGGTAATCGACACGTCGAGGAGAGTGAGCGTTCCCGACAATTCGGCTGATTCGCCGATGGGTACGACCATCGCGGTCGACTCGACGAGGACGACCGGACGAGAACCGATCGAACCGGATCCATGTCCGTCGAGAACGAAAAGGAATCGGAACTCGCGGTCGTCGACCGGGTCGAGTCGGGCTGTGGCTTCGGCGAGACGGTGCACCTTCACGTCGGCGACACCGGACGTTCCCTCATGAATGCCGGTATCGGCCGACTGCCAACCATTGGCGTTCAAGATCCACGTAGCGGCGGCTGCAACGAAGTGAACGAAGCGCTGACCCGACCACTCACGATCAGGTCGGCGGACGTCGGTGGGTAACCGAGTGGCGGGGTCGGCATACGTGACGTGCTCAGCGGGATAGCCGAGTTCGACCACGTGCATGTCGTCGGAACTCCGGAGCACGCGGTGTCGGATCTTGGGTGGCTGGATCACGCAGTCGCCGGCCTCGAGAACGAACGGCTCGCCTTGGTCTTCGTAGACGACCTCGACCCATCCCTTGTGGCAGTAGATGAGTTGGAATACGACGTCGTGGAAGTGCACGTAGTCGGGGACCGGTCCGGCGTTCGGAATGCGGATGTGAGACGCGATGACCGAACCACCTTGGCGGTCGGGCACGAGGTCCCGGTAGTGCATACCGGCGCGGCCTATATGCCACCCGTCGGATGGTCCGGTGAGGACGAACTCGGACACGAGGGGCGGAAGCACGAGGGGCTCGTGAGCGGGCACCCATTCGATCGTCGTGCCATCGGTCAGGCGGTCGACGCGAAGGGCGTCGATGTCGTCGCTCACGAGGCGGATCACCGTGTCGGCTCCTGTTGTGCAGGTTTCGAGATGGACCCGACAGCCGTGGCCGGACAGCGTGGCCGAACGAGGCGAATCGGCGGGGAAGATCCGCTCGACCCGGAAGCCCTGATCGAGGAGATAGGTCATCGGAACGTCGATGTCGTCCGAATTGACAACGATGCCGGCGGTGAGCACGTCACGACCCTATCCGGACATGACGTGTCGGCTTCCGGTGATTCGGCGAGACGGTGGCCGGATCGGCGATACTGGGCCGATCAAGGGGGCGATCATGTCGATGAACGAACTGGGTTTCTACACGTTGCCCGGAGCACCGAAGTCGCCTCGCGACCTGATCGACGAGGTGCGTGACGGAGAACGACTCGGCCTCGGTTCCTGTTTCATTTCCGAGCGCTTCAACATCAAAGAAGCGGTCACGTTGTCGGGTGCCGTCGGTGCCGTGTCCGAATCGATCGGCATCGCTACCGCGGCAACCAATCACAACACTCGGCACCCGCTGGTCACGGCGTCGTACGCCACAACGATGCACCGCCTCACCGGCGGCCGGTTCTGCCTGGGAATCGGACGGGGTATTGCGCCGATGTTCTCGGCCTTCGGGCTTCCCAAGATCACGACTGCACAGATGGAGGACTTCGCTCGAGTGATGCGGCGTCTCTTCGCGGGAGAGGTGATCGTTGGTCACGACGGACCGATCGGGAAGTTTCCGGTGTTGGCGCTCGATCCCACGTTCGACGAGAGGATCCCGCTCGGGATCACGGCCTTCGGCCAGAACACTCTCGAACTGGCCGGCCGTGCCTTCGACTGCGTGATTTTGCACACGTTCTTCACGGACGAAACTTTGGTGCGGTGTGTTCGAACGGTGAAGGAGTCGGCCGAGCGAGCGGGCCGCGATCCGGCGTCGGTACGTGTCTGGTCGTGTTTCGCCACCATCGGCGATCACATTCCCGAGGCCATTCGTCTCAAGAAGACGGTTGGGCGGTTGGCCACGTACCTGCAGGCGTACGGAGATCTGATGGTCAGCACCAACGGCTGGGACCCGGCTGTTCTCGAACGTTTCCGCCAGGACGAGTTCGTTCGATCGTTCCGTGGGGCACTCGATGGCGTGGCCACTACCGAGCAGCTCGAACACGTCGCAACTCTGATTCCCGACGAATGGCTGGCCCCGGCCGCCACCGGCACGCCCGAGAACTGCGTTCGGAAGATCAGGGAGCAGTTCGATCTCGGTGCCGACGGCGTGATCCTGCACGGGGCCAGTCCGCACGACCTCGAGCCCATCGTGACCGAATACGCGAGAACTCGTCCGACCGGACGATTCGATCATCTCGCTGCCAATCCAGGAGGCTGACGTGCCCATCGCGCGCAATGGTTCGCTCGAGATCTATTACGAAGTGTTTGGTCGCGATGATGACCCACTCTTGATTCTCGTCAACGGTCTCGGCAACCAATGCATTGCCTATCGATCGGGACTCATCGACGAGTTCGTGCAGCGAGGTTTCCGGGTTGCCCGATTCGACAATCGGGACGTTGGTCTCTCGAGCGATGGACCTGACGGTTACACGCTCGGTGACATGGCGTCGGATGCAGTGGCGGTTCTGGACGCGATCGGCGATGCGAGGGCTCACTTCTTCGGCGCATCCTTGGGCGGCATGATCGTGCAGACGGTCGCCATCGAACACGCCCAGCGAGCTCTGTCGATCACCTCGGTCATGTCGACGACCGGAGACAGAGAGGTGGGTGGCCCGACCGAAGAGGCGCGAGAACTGCTGTTGACTCCGGGCTCGACCGATCGCGACAGAGCGATCGAACTGCACCTGGCTGGTCAGAAGGTGTGGGGGAGCCCTGGACTGGTCGAGTGGGAGGCTCAACGGCAGATCGCCGGGGAGTTGTTCGATCGAGCCTGCCGTCCTGACGGTGTGGCCCGTCAGTATCGCGCCGCGCGCGCCGACCGTTCGCGAACCGATCGTCTACGTGCGGTGACGGTCCCGTTCCTGGTTCTGCACGGCACGGCCGACACCTTGATCGACATCTCAGGGGGTCGTCGCACGGCCGAGGTCGTGCCGAACGCGACGTTCGTGGCCATCGAGGGCATGGGTCACGACTGGCCGCGCCACTTCTGGCCGCGTCTGGCCGACGAAGTTGCGCGCTTCGCCCTACAGTCGTGAGCGGAGATTCCGATGACTGACACGACCCACACCCCCGACCGTCAGCCCGTCAGCGACTGGGCGACCGACTACGACATCTTCGACCCGGAGTACGTCCGCAACCCGTTCGTCGTCTGGGACGATCTGCGCGAGCGGTGCCCGATCGCTCATACCGATCGTTGGGGAGGATCGTGGCTGCCCACCAAGTACGAAGACGTCACGCGTATTGCCCGTGACATCGAGCGATTCCCATCGGGTGGCGGCATCGCCGTGATTCCGCCGGTCGGTCTCGATGGCGCTCCCGGTGCCGGCCCCGGAGCCGGGGTGCCAGTTCTGCCCTACGGCGTTCCGCCCATCAGCGCCGACCCGCCGCTTCACACCTGGACTCGTCGGTTGATCCTGCCCTGGATGAGTCCGCAGAAGACTGCGACATACGAGCCGATGACGCGGGCTCTGTGCGACAAGTTGATCGACGGATTCATCGCGTCGGGTCAGGCCGATGTGGCCGCTGATTACGCCCAGCAGATTCCGGTTCGAGTGATCGCCCACATCCTCGGTGTGCCGCCGGAACTGAGCGACACCTTCACGGGCTGGGTCCGTGACGTTCTCGAGTTCGCGTACGACCCCGAGCGGCGTCGACGCGGAGTCATGGGAGTCGTCGGTTTCTTCCAGAACGCACTGGCCGATCGGCGAGTCAACCCCTCCGACGACTTGATCTCGGAACTACTGCACACCGAAGTCGATGGGGCTCCGATCGAGGAGTCGGTCATCATCGGCATGTGCAGCTTGTTGTTGATCGCAGGTGTCGACACCACGTGGTCGGCGATTGGTTCGTCGTTGTGGCACTTGGCTTCGCACCCCGAAGATCGCCGCCGTTTGGTGACCCAGCCCGAGTTGATGGACACCGCGGTCGAGGAGTTCCTGCGCGCCTATTCGCCGGTCACCATGGCGCGTCGACTGCCCGAGGACGTCGAGTACCAAGGATGCCCGATGAAGGCGGGCGAACGAGTTCTGATGAACTTTCCTGGCGCCAATCGTGATCCGGAAGTGTTCGAGAATGCCGACGAAGTGATCATCGATCGCCAGATCAATCGCCACGTGGCGTTCGGAGCCGGCATCCACCGTTGCGCCGGATCGAACCTGGCTCGTATGGAGTTGCGGGTGGCCATCGAAACCTTCATTCACCGTATTCCCGAGTTCGAGTTGATCGACCCGGCCACGGTCACCTGGGCCGGTGGTCAGGTGCGCGGTCCTCGCGAGGCACGCGTCCGCTTCTGATGACATCGTCGATCGAGGCACCGATGCAAGGCACGGTGCTCTCCGTCGTTCCGGTCGGCTCTCTCGTGCGAGCCGGGGGCTCGGTCGTGGTTCTCGAGTCGATGAAGATGCAGCACGACGTCACGGTCGATCATCCGTCCCGAGTGGTCGAGGTGATGGTGTCGGCGGGCGACACGGTCATGGCCGGTTCGTCTCTCGTGGTGATCGAGTCGGCCGATGTGGAGGTCGATGATTCACCGCGCGGCAACGCCGACGTCGGTCCACGGGCCGACCTGACCGAGGTGATCGACCGGCATCGGTCGGGGCTCGACGCGGCCCGTTCGCACGCCACCGAACGTCGGCACGAGTCCGGTCGCCGAACGGCCCGCGAGAACGTCGCCGATCTGGTGGATGCTGACTCGTTCGTCGAGTACGGGCCGCTGGTGATCGCCGCTCAACGCCGACGCCGCGGCGTCGACGATCTGATCGCCCGCACGCCGGCCGATGGTCTGGTTGGTGGTATCGGTCGCGTGAACGGGGAGTTGTTCAGCGGTCGTGAATCACGGGCAGTCGTGATGTCGTACGACTACACGGTGCTGGCCGGAACTCAGGGGCAGCAGAACCATCGCAAGAAGGATCGTCTCTTCGACGTCGCCGAGCGACTGCGGCTTCCCGTGGTGTTCTTCGCCGAAGGTGGCGGAGGTCGACCGGGTGACACCGATGGTCTCGGCGTGTCCGGACTCGACTGTTGGGCGTTCCACGATTTCGCTCGTCTGTCGGGTCTGGTGCCTCTCGTTGGCATCACCGGTGGCTATTGCTTCGCGGGGAACGCGGCCATCCTCGGCTGCTGCGACGTCGTGATCGCACTCGAAGGATCGAACATCGGTATGGGTGGGCCCGCCATGATCGAAGGAGGCGGGCTCGGCGTGTTCGAACCCACCGCCATCGGTCCGATGTCGGTGCAGCGATTCAATGGTGTCGTCGATCTGGTCGCCCAGGACGATGCCGATGCGGTCCGCTTGGCCAAGCAATACCTGTCGTACTTCCAGGGCTCGATCGGCTCCCATGCGGTACCCGATCAGCAGCGGTTGCGCGACGTCGTGCCGGTCAATCGCAAGAAGGCCTACGACATGCACGATGTGCTCGGCAATTTGTTCGATTCAGGGTCGGTTCTCGAATTGCGCCGCGACTTCGGCATCGGAATGATCACCGCATTGGCGCGGGTCGACGGGCGACCAGTCGGCGTGGTGGCCAACAACCCGGTGCACCTGGCCGGTGCGATCGACAGCGACGGAGCCGACAAGGCAGCTCGATTCATGCAACTCTGCGATGCGTTCGATCTGCCGATCGTCACTCTGGTGGATACACCCGGAATGATGGTGGGCCCTGAGGTCGAGGAGACCGCCCTCGTGCGCCATTGCAGTCGTCTCTTCGTCACGGCTGTCAACATGACGGTTCCCGTCGTGTCGGTGGTCGTTCGCAAGTCGTACGGACTCGGCGCCCAGGCCATGATGGCCGGATCCACCAAGGCTCCATTGGCCTGCGTGGCCTGGCCCACGGGAGAGTTCGGGGGAATGGGACTCGAAGGTGCAGTTCGGCTGGGCTATCGCAACGAGTTGGCGGCCATCGTCGATCCTGTCGAGCGTGAAGCCACGTTCCAGCAGATGGTCGACCGCATGTACGAACACGGCAAGGCGTTGTCGGTGTCGACTCACTTCGAGATCGACGACGTGATCGATCCGGCCGACACCCGGCGGTGGATCAACGCGGTGTTCGAAGCGGCGCCGGCCGCGCCTCGTCAGGGCAAGAAGCGTCCAAACGTCGACACCTGGTAGCGGTCGAGTCGGTCAGAGACAGACGTCGTAGGGCCTGATCGGGACTCGGGGGAGTTCACGACCAGTGGCGTTGCGAATGGCGTTGGCGATGGCCGGCGTGACCGAGATGCACGGCGGTTCGCCGACACCTTTGGCACCCAGCGGTGACTTCGGCTCGAACTCCTCGATGAAGACGGCTTCCACATCGGGGGCGTCGAGGAACGTGGGCAACAAGTAGTCGGTGAAACTCGGATTGCGAACCTTGCCGTTGGTGACGACGATCTCTTCCATTACCGCGAGCCCGAGACCCTGGGCGATTCCACCTTCGACTTGGCCGACACACGAGAGCGGATTCAGAACCCGTCCGACGTCCTGGGCCGTAGCGACCTGCACCACTTTGACGAGACCGAGTTCGGGATCGACGTCGACCACCGCGCGGTGGGCCACGAACGCGAAGGCGACGTGGCAATTCCCTTGCCCGTTCTCGTCGAGATCTTCGGTGGGCGGGTGGTGGTACTCGGCGGTCTCGTCGATGTCGAGATGACTGATCACGTCGGCCACGGCCACGCGGAAACTCCCGCGGGTGTCGACGATGTCGGTTCCGTCAATCGCGAGATTCGAGGCGTCCACGTCGTGATACAGCGCCACGTGGGCGAGCATCTTGTCGCGAACCGCCACACACGCGGCGTTGACCGCCCCGCCACTCATCCACGTTTGACGACTGGCCGAAGTCGAACCAGCCGATCCAACTTGGGTGTCGATGGTGTCGAGGAGCACCTCGTCGACACCGAGCACGGTGCGCGCGATCTGCTGAGCCAACATCACGAAGCCCTGTCCTACCTCGGCTGTGGCGAACTTGACCGAGACCACGCCGTTGGAGATGCGGCACCGGGCCGTGGAGTAGTCATCGAATCCTTCGCTGTACATCAGGTTCTTGATGCTGACGCCCCAACCGATGCCACGGCGGATATGTGAACGATCGGCCGTGCGACCTGACCCGCCGGGAATGTCACGGAAGTCAGGATCGGTTTCGAGATCGGGGGGTAGGGGAATCGCGGCCGTCGCACGGATGCATTCCTCGACCGGGGCCACGCTGTCGACGACCTGACCGGTGATCAACTTGTCGCCGGTCTCCATCGCGTTCAGGAGACGAATCTCGACGGGATCGATTCCGCACGCCGTCGCCAATTTGTCCATTTGGCTCTCGTGGGCGTAGCAGGCCTGCACGACTCCGAAGCCGCGCATGGCGCCGCAGGGCGGATTGTTGGTGCGGACCGCGTAACCATCGACCACGGCGTTGTCGCACTTGTATGGCCCTTGGGTGTGAGTGATTCCGTTGATGAGCACCGCAGGAGACGTGCTGCAGTACGCGCCGCCATCGAACACCATGCGGCTCTCGATCTTGACGATGCGTCCATCGCGCGTGGCGTGATGGCGCATCCAGATGCGCGCCGGGTGACGGTGCACGTGTCCGTAGAACGACTCTTCGCGTCCGTAGGCGATGCGCACCGGGCGTCCGGTCCGGAGAGCGAGCAGACACGTGTGCACCTGCAGGGAGATGTCCTCACGGGCACCGAACGCACCGCCGACGCCACCCAGAACGAGTCGGACCTTCTCCTCGGGGAGTCCGAGACAGGCCGCGATCTGCTTGCGGTCCTCGTGCAACCACTGAGTGGCGATGTAGAGCTCGACACCGTCGCCACCCGAATCGGGGATTGCCAGAGCGGCCTCGAGACCGAGGAAGGCCTGATCCTGCATACCGATTTCGTAATCACCCTCGACGACCACGTCACCTTCGACGGAGAGATCTCCCGTCACGATGCGTTGGTGTCGATAGACGTTGCCGTGGGGATGGATCTCGGGTGCTCGCCCAGCGATGCACTCTTCGGGATCGACCACCGGATCGAACACTTCGTACTCGACCTTGATCGCTTCGAGTGCTCGCTTGCACGTCTCGGGATGGTCGGCGGCGACGGCGGCGATGGGTTCACCGCTGTACCGCACGAGATCACCAACTTTGGCGAAGACCGGTTGATCCTGGACGATCAGGCCGTATGCGTTGAGGCCTGGTACGTCGTCGGCGGTCACGACGACTTCGACGCCGTCGATCTTCCACGCGGCCGACACGTCGATACTGACGATCCGGGCGAAGGGGTGCGGACTGCGCAGAGTTGCTCCCCACAACATGTTTTCGGCCCACATGTCGCTCGAAAAGGCGAAGCCACCCTGAACCTTGGCGACACCGTCGGGACGCGACGCGTTGGTACCAAGAGTTCCGGATCGCGGGGGAGAGACGACGGCGACGTTCATCGGGCAACGTCCTTGGCCGCTGTACGACGAGATACCGACACCTGCTTCACGGCGTCGAGTATGCGTCCGTATCCGGTGCACCGGCAGATGTTCCCTGAGAGTGCTTCTTTGATCTCGAGATCGGACGGGTCGGGGTTGCTGTCGAGCAGATGATGGACGGCGACGATGAAGCCGGGTGTGCAGAAGCCGCACTGGACTCCGCCCGCATCGAGAAATGACTGTTGAACGTCGCTGAGCCGGCCGTCGGGGCCGAGACCTTCGACGGTGCGAATGGAAGCACCCTGGGCCGAGGCGGCCATCACGAGGCACGAACACACCGCTTTGTCGTCGATGATCACGGTGCAGCTACCGCACTCGCCCTGCTCGCACGCCCCCTTGGCTCCGGGAAGGCCGAGGCGCTCGCGCAAGACGAAGAGCAGGCTTTCTCCGATCCAGGAATCGCGCACGTCGTGTTCGCGACCGTTGACACTCAACGTGTACATCTCGGAACCAATGGCAGTCATGAGTAAGACCTCGTGAGGAGTCGTTGGGCAAGAACGCCGACGGCATGACGGCGGTAAGCAGCGGTCGAACGATGGTCGTCGATCGGACGGGACGCGTCACGAACCAATCGAGAGAACTCAGAGAGGGTTTCGGTGTTCGGCCGCGACGACATGGTGTGATTCGCGGCCAACCACGTCTCGGCTTGGGTGGCGCGAATGATGGTCGGGCCCACAGCTCCGAGGGCCACGGCGACGCGATCGTTGGTTCGAACCAGACACACCGATGCGGTGGCGATCACCATGGCGTTGCGGGTTCCGACCTTGGCGTACCCCTGCCAGCCCTCGACGAGCGGCAAAGTCACCGAACGAACGAACTCGGACGGCTGGAGGGCATTCCGCTTGACGCCGACCATGAAGTCGGCGAACGGGATCTGGCGAGCGCCATTCGGACCCACCACGTCGATAACGGCGTCGAGTGCGGCGAGAACCGGGAGGCCATCTCCGGCGGGTGAACAGGTGCCGAGGTTGCCTCCGAGAGTTCCGGCGGCGCGAATCTGCGGAGAACCAACGGTGCGGGCCGCTTCGGCGAGGGCCGGGAGCAGACGAGCGAGTTCGCCGGTTTCCATCTCGGCGTACGGCACCCCCGAACCGATGGTGATGGTGCGACGTGACGGGTCGACCGACCATGAGCGCAATTCGGACACCCGGTTGAGTGCGACCACATCACCGGGTCGACGCCCGTGCAAGTTCACCTCGACCATCAGGTCGGTGCCACCGGCGAGGAGAGTCGCCTGCGGGTTTCGTGAGAGCAAGTCGACTACTTCGCCGACGCTGGTGGGAAGCGCGACGCTCATCGGGGAGAACCATCCCATCCGCTGAATGCGTCGATCATCGCCTTCACGTCACCGAGCGGGTACAGGATCGGGCAGGTGCATCCGTGTTCGATGTAGTGGGCGACCTTGGCTCGAGCCTCCGAAGGAGTTCCGCTCGCGGTCAACATCTGAACGATCTCGTCGGGAACCAACTTGCTCGCCTTCTCGACTTGTTCGTGGGTGGCCGGCCACGTGAGCACTTCACCCACTTTGTCGAGTAACGACTGAGGGACTCCGGACGCCTTCATGATGTGGGGCTGTTGGCCGAGGTATTGCGTGACCATGAGCCGAGCCATGTCGAGCGCGGTCTGGCGATCTTCGTGAACGCTGCACACGACCAGTTGCGGACGATCGATGTCGTCGAGTGAACGTCCGGCTTTGGCGGCACCCTTCGCCAACGCCTCGACGGCCTGGTCGTTGTAGTCGGGGGAGACGAGATAGTTGAGAACCGCACCGTCGGCGATTTCGCCGGTGAGCTCCATCATCTGCATGCCGGTGGCGCCGATGTAGATCGGGACGTCTTTGGGACGACGCTCCTGGTACACGTAGTCGAGCTCGACGCCGTCGAGGTGCACGTACTCTCCGTGGAAGGTGACGTTCTCGTTGTTGAGGAGCGCGCGCACCGTGGTGACGATCTCACGCATCACACGCAGAGGCTTGGCGCGGTCGATACCGACTTTCTGAGCCAGCGGATCCCACCACGCTCCGATGCCGAGGATCACGCGGCCGGGGGCCAGATCGTCGAGGGTGGAGAAGGTGGCGGCCAAGCGGGCCGGGTTGCGACTCCAGCAGTCGACGACGCCGCTACCCACCTTGATGGTGTTGGTCACGCTGGCAAAGGCCGCCATCGGAACCGTGGCTTCGCGCACCAGACGGCTCTCGGCCTGCCAGACCGCATCGAAGCCGCGTTGTTCGGCGTATTGGGCGAACTCCATCCCCTCCCGGATGCGGTGTGCGTCCTGGAGGTAGATGGCGACGGGCTGGATTACGGTCATCTCTGAATCGTACCTTTACGTTTTGTCAAGGCTGGGTGATCACGCCAGCGCGGAGTGGAGACGGGTTGCCGCTTCGGCGGCCTTCTGACGGACTTCGTCGATGTCGACACGGGTTGGTCGTCCGTCAGCGAGCAGGACCTCGCCGTCGGCTCGAACCACGTCGATCGCGCGGATGCCGGGCGTGAACGCGACGTGCCAGGGTGAGTCGACGTGGTCGTAGTTCCAGGTGACCCGATCGTCGCGACACTCGGGGAGCAGATCCCAGGATGCGGTCAGCCAAGCCCAGGCATCGTCCGGGCTGCGGCTGATGTCGACGTTGCGCGCGGCGACATAGGCGAGTCGGAATTCTTCGAGCATGTCGGCGCCGATTCCGTCGGTGCCGAGAACGATGCGATTCGATCGGGAAGCCGGTCGCGCGTACCCAACCGAGTTGTTCATGTTGCTGCGCGGATTGTGGGCGATGGTTCCGGGCAACTCGCGATCGAGGTGGACGCAGTGAACGAGAAGCCAGTCTTCGCGAGCCAGCGACGACAGGCGCCGACCGGCATCGATGTCGTCGACTCCTTCCGCCACGTGAATGTGGACTCCCACACCGAGGTCGGCGGCCAGCCCGGCCGCATCCTGAAGAAGTTCATCGCCGCAGGTGAATGCAGCGTGAACCCCGACCAGACCACGGCCGCCAGCCCGGATGAAGCGCTCGTTCTCACGGAGGCCGCGTCGACCGCCTTCGATGCCGTGGCGATCGGTGACTCCGTAGGAACACACGACACGCACCCCGACTTCTTCACAGGCCTTCGCGATCACGTCGAGACTGCCATCGATGGCGTTCGGGCTCTCGTGGTGATCGATGATGCCGGTGGTACCCGAGCACAACGCCTCGACGGCACCTAGCTTGGCCGACCAGTAGAGAGTGTCGAGATCGAGAGCGGCGTCGAGCCGCCACCAGATCTGCTGGAGCGTGCTCAAGAAATCGTGCGGCTGCACGGGTGGGGCCGGCATGCCACGCGCCAACGACGAGTACAGATGGTGGTGCGCACACACCAACCCCGGCGTCGTCGTAGTGGTCACTGTTCGTCGGCGTCGTCGTTGGTCGGACGCATGGGGAGCACCGTGCGCCAGTTTCCGTCCCAGTGATGCAAGGCGGCTGCCACCGCACCGGCGGTCGGAACCAGGCCGATCTCTCCGACACCTTTGATGCCGTAGGGAGCGTTGGGCTGTGGCGATTCGACGAGGATCACGTCGATGGCTGGCACGTCCTTGGCCCGCAGGATTCCGAGCGAGCGCAGTGTCATGTTGGTGGGGAACCCGGTCTCGGGATCGGAGGGGAAGTCTTCCGACAACGCGTACCCCAGGCCCATGTGCACCGAACCCTCGATCTGGCCTTCGCACAAGGTGGGATTGACGGCCCGACCCACGTCGTGCGCGGCCACCACACGATTCACCTTGCCGGTCGAGCGATCGACGCGCACCAACTGGGCGGCGTAACCGAAGGTGGAGTGGATCGTGGGGTTCTCGACTTCACCCAACTTCTGTGTCCAGTCGACTCGATACTCGCCGTAATGGTCGACGCCGACCGAACAGCCCGCTTCCTTGGCCGCGAGACAAGCCGCACGAACGGCACCCGCACCCATGAGAGTTCCGCGCGAACCCGTCGTCTGGCCGAATCCCAACTCACGGGTCGTGTCGACGATGACGCGGATGCGTTCGGGAGCAATGCCCAACTCCTCGACCACCACTTGGAGTGCAACCGTATTGATGCCCTGACCCATTTCGGTCCAGCCGTGGCGAACCTCCACGACCCCGTCAGCGCGGAAATGAACCACGGCACCGGTGACTTCCTTGAAGCCGTTGCCGAGTCCGCTGTTCTTGAGGCCGAGACCGAGACCAACTGCGTCTCCCGACGCGATCGCGGTATCGAAGTGAGGCTTGATCTCGTCGAGACACTTCTCGGCTCCCAGGCAACCGTCGTCCATGATCTGCCCGGGTCCCCACACCTGGCCCGGCCGGATGACGTTGAGCTTGCGCATGCTCCAGCCGTCGAGACCCACTTCGTGGGCGAGCCGATCCATCACTCCTTCCATGGCGAACTGCGCTTGGTTCGCGCCGAAACCACGGAATGCTCCGCAGACTGGGTTGTTCGTTCGAACGGCCACCGCCTCCACGTCGATGGAGGGCAAGTGATACGGACCCGACGCGTGGCCGGCCATGCGCTCCAGGACTTTCATGCCGACGCTCGCATAGGCGCCACTGTCGCCGACGGCGCGCACGCGCAGTGCGGTGAGGCGGCCCTCTGAATCGCAGCCAGCGGTGTATTCCATCCGGATGGGATGGCGCTTGGCGTGCATGAGCAACGACTCTTCGCGCGACAAGGTGCACTTCACCGGCCGATCGAGAAGCCAGGCGGCCAGAGCGGCCTGCGCCTGATTGCTCATGTCTTCCTTGCCCCCGAACGCACCGCCGTTGGTGACGAGTTCGACCGTGACTTGGTCGTTTTCGATCCCGAGCACCCGCGCGATGTCGTTGCGGTCGTCCCACACCCCTTGGCCGCCCGAATAGACGTGGAGATGACGACGGCCGTCGCGGACGCTCGGTATCGCCAACGTGCTCTCGGGTTCGAGGAAGGCGTGTTCGATGCGCTGGGTCTGGAACACTTCCGAGACCACGTGAGTCGACGACGCCAACGCCTCATCGACGTCACCACGGCGGTACTTGCTGGTGCTGAGAACGTTCGAGTCGGTGCCCCACACTGCGATGTCTGGCGAGTCGATGGCAGAGACCGGATCGGAGATGACGGGTAGTACCGCGTAGTCGATCTGCACGAGAGTCGCGGCATGGCGAGCGATCTGGCGTGTCTCGGCGACCACGACGGCCAGAACGTCACCGGCGTAACTGGTGCGACCGCCAACCGGGATCATGATCGGCCAGTCCTTGTAGATGAGCCCAACCTTCAATTCAGCCGGGACGTCGGCAGCGGTGAAGACCGCGATGACTCCAGGAAGCGCGAGGGCAGCCGACGTGTCGATGGCGACGATGTCGGCGCGGGCATGGGCCGTGAGATGCAGCGCCGCATGCTGCATTCCGGGAACGCGGATGTCGTCGACGTACCCCCGATCGCCCAGGGTCAGTTCCTTGGCCTCGTACTTGGTTCCACGACTTCCGATGCCGCCAGGTGCGACGGGGGCCAGCGTGACGCCTTTGGCCACCGCATCGATGGCGTCGAGGACCTTCACGTAACCGGTGCACCGACACAAGTGGGCGCCGAGATGGCGCGCCATGTCCTCGCGTTTGAGATCAGCACCTTTCTTGTCGACTTGGGCCTTGGCCCGCATGACGATGCCGGGAATGCAGAACCCGCACTGCAGGCCCCCACAGGCGGCGAAGGCGTCGGCGTAGGTGTCACGCTCGGTCTGGGGTAGGCCCTCGAGAGTGGTGATGGTCTTGCCCGCCACCTTGGCGAGTGGTTGCTGACAACTCACGACCGGGCGTCCGTCGATGAGAACCGTGCAGCAACCGCATTGACCCGATGGCGAGCAACCATCTTTGGGCGA
>Ga0315902_10003103_pt1 | contig 25192 bp, 19 predicted proteins | sample LakEriMetagenome_9_FD_203523 | JGI IMG/M metagenome (GOLD analysis project Ga0315902, IMG submission 203523) | Freshwater fungal communities from buoy surface, Lake Erie, Ohio, United States - Buoy 12 MA117 | ecosystem: Environmental > Aquatic > Freshwater > Lake > Lake biofilm | place: USA... | reverse complement strand
ATCCCCTGGGCCTGCAGGCGACTGGCCTTGGAGGCGGCCTCCTGCAATTTCGCCGTCACCGCCGACGCCACCGTCGCCTCCTTCTCCTTTTCCGGATCGGGGCCCAGGGCCTGCAATTCGGCCGCCTTGTCCTCGTTGCCCAGACTCACGGAGGCCTCGAGCAGCTCCCGGTACAACCGCCGAGCCTCCACAGCCTTGGGGTGATCCTTGAAGCGCTCGAAGAATTCCCGCGCCTTGTCGGCGGCGATTCCCGACCCGGTGGCTTTCTGCTTCCGGAACGCCTTGACCTCGTCGGAGGTGGGCTGACGTCCCTTCCATTCCGCCGGTGGCCCCGGGGGCTTTCCCTCGGCCTCGACGATGGCCCAGGCCTTGTCGGGATCCTCCGGCAAAAGGCGGGCCGCAGACGCCTTGGCGACGCCGGTCTTTGGGGCCTCCGGGGCCTGAGTCTTCGGCGGATCCGCCGCCCAGAGGGTCGCCAGATACAGCGTTCCCGCCACCAGTCCAGATACCCATCGCTTCATGGGGTAGAACCGTGGAGGGCAAGCCCCGGATTGCGAGCCGATTTTTCGTCCCGGCCCCGGAGTCTGTTCCGGGACCGGGCGCGGGTTCCCGGTCCGTGATCGGAACCGAGTGCCGCCGGACCCGCCTCAGCGGTTCAGGTAGTACTTCTTCGTGTACTCCTGGACCATGCGCCAGGTGCTGTACTCGGCCGCCAGCGTGGCCCAGGCCTCGCGGATCTTGCCGATCCAGAGCCGGGGAACCCCTTCGGCATCCCGGTTGAAGAAGGTGGGGATCACCTCTCGGGTAAGCACATTGTAGAGGTTTTCGCTGTCCACCCGATCCTGTTCGTGGACGTCCTCCGGATGGGAATCAGGTCCGATGGCGAACCCGTTCGAGCCGTTGTACCCCTCGCGCCACCACCCATCCATGATGCTCATGTTCAGGCACCCGTGGGCGGTGGTCTTCATGCCGCTGGTGCCGCTGGCCTCGAGGGGCCGGCGGGGGTTGTTGAGCCAGACATCGCAGCCCGAGACCATCTGCCGGGCGACGTGGATGTCGTAGTTCTCGATGAACACCAGGTGGCCCTTGAGTTCGCTGAACTTCGAGAGGTGGATCACCTTCTGGATGAAGGCCTTGCCATGGTCGTCGCGCGGATGGGCCTTGCCGGCGAACACGAACTGGATCGGGTGGCCGGAATCCTTGACCATCTTCACCACCGCCTCGAACTGGTCGAAAATGAGCGGTGCCCGCTTGTAGGTGGCGAACCGGCGGGCGAAGCCGATGGTCAAAGCGTCCGGATTGAGGAACGAATCGAAGGTGATGAAGTCGCCATGGTGGAAGGTGCCGCCCTGCAGCAGCAACCGACGGCGGGCGAACTCGACCAATTCGCGGCGCAGACGGTAACGCATGGCCCAGATCTCCTCGTCGGAGACGACCTTGGGGTCGGCCAGTTGTTTCCAGAACTCCGGCGAGTTGGCGTCGGCGAACCAATCCACCCCGGATTTTGCGGGATACAGTTCGTGGAATTTCCGCTGCCACACCTTGCGGACGGTCCCCTTCATCCAGCCCACCAGATGGATGCCGTTGGTGATGTGGCCGATGGGCACCTGATCCGGGTGTTTGGCCCCGTAGAGATCCATCCACATCTCGCGGCTGACGGCCCCATGCAGTTCGCTGACCCCGTTCGCGGCCCGGGAATACTTGAGCGCCAACACCGTCATGCAGAACGGTTCCGAGGCGTTGTCGGCGACCACCCGACCGAGGTTCATCAACTCCTCGTGACCTATCCGCAGGTCGGCGGTGAAGGGATGGCCCGCATAGCCCATCAGGTCGCTGCTGAAACGGTCATGGCCGGCTTCCACCGGCGTGTGCGTGGTGAAGAGGCACTCCTTGCGGGTCTCGGTGCCCGCGTCGGCGAAGCACTTCCCGGCGGCCATCTTCTCGCGGATCAATTCAAGGGTCAGGAAGGCCGCGTGGCCCTCGTTCATGTGGAAGGTGGAGGGTTGGACGCCGAGGGCCCGCAGCAGGCGCACGCCGCCCACCCCGAGCAGGATCTCCTGCATGATGCGCGTCGTGCTGTCGCCGCCGTACACGCGAAGCGTGAGATCGCGGTACATCGGCTCGTTCTCCGGGCGATTGGTGTCGAGCAGGTACACCGGAACCCGGCCGATGTTCACCCGCCAGGCCTGGAAGCGGACCGTGCTGGCGGCGATCTTCACCGAGCACACCACAGGCTCTCCCCGGGCATCGAGCACCGGTTCCATCGGCAGATTGGCCGGGTTCAGCTGGGTGTAGAACTCGGTCTGCCAGTTCTCGTGGTTGACGGTCTGCTGGAAATAGCCCTCCCGGTAGAAGAGGGAGATGCCCACGAAACCGAGGCCCAGATCGCTGGCCGATTTGGCGTGATCACCGGCCAAGGCTCCCAGCCCTCCGGCAGCGATGGGCAGCGTCTCGTGGAACGCGAATTCGGCCGAGAAGTAGGCGACAGGGTTGGCGGCCAGCGCGGGTGCGTTGAGAGCCCCCCAGGTCGCCGTATCGGACAGGTAGGCATCGAAACGATGCAGCACCGAGCGCACCCGCTCGGCGAACCCGGGTTCTTGGAGGCGGACCCGGAGTTCGTACGGGGAGACCTCGCGCAGGATCGCCACGGCGTTGTGGTAGAGGTTCTGCCACCCGCGCGGCGAGAGATCGTGGAAGATCTCCTGTGCCTGCTGGTCCCAGCTCCACCAGAGGTTCCGGGCGAGTCGGTTGAGTCCAGCGGCGAGTTCGGTCAATTCAGCGGGAGGAATCGGTTTCATGGAGGATGGTTGGGTTGAACGACAGTTCACCTGTCGGTTGCCGGGTCAGCGGCGGAAAGGTGCGTCGGATTTCCGGAAATGGAAACCCCCAAAGATGGAAAAGGGCGTCCCCGCTCGTCGGGGGACACCCTTTCACCTGGCCGCGCGGTCTTGAAACCGGGCCGGGTCAGCCCAGGAACCGGGCCGCCTGCGAGGCCGTGGCACCCTCGTGAACCAAGGACATCAGGGCACGCGTCATGCCCGCGGGGTTGGCGTGCTGGATGATGTTCCGGCCATAGACGATGCCAGCCGCGCCCTGGGCGATCAGTTGCTCGGTGCGCTGCAGGATCTCGGTGTCGGAGGCCTTGCCCCCGCCCCGCACCAGCACCGGGATGCCGCCGGCGATCTGAACCACTCGGTGATAGACCGACACGTCGTCGGTCGGATCGGCCTTGATGATGTCGGCGCCCAGTTCCACGGCCTGACGCACCAGCGGCAGGATCTTCTGGAGATCCCCGTCGACCATGTAGCCACCGGCCTTGGCGTTGGGCTGGAACACCAGCGGCTCGATCATCAGCGGCATGGCATACCGGTCGCACTCGGGCTTGATGCGCAGGATGTTCTGGATGCACTGGTCGCCGACCTCGGGCTGACCGGGGATGCGGAAGAGGTTCACCACCACGCAGGTGGCGTCGAGACGCAGGGCCTGTTCCACCGGAGCGTCGATCATCCGGCTGAAGAGGCTGCGCGGCAGGTCCTGTCCGTAGACGTTGGCGACATCGGTGCGCAGCACCAACGCCGGCTTTTCCTTTCCGGGAAGCGCCTGCAAATGACGGGCCTGACCGACGGTGAGCTGCACCGCGTCGGGTGCGGCCGTCACCACCGTCTGCACCGCCTTGCCGAGGTCTTCGATGCCGGAAAGGAACCCGTATTCGTTGAAGAAACCGTGGTCCATCGCCACATCGAAGCAACGATTGGACTTGGCGTTGAACAAACGGTTGAGCCGGTAGGATTTCATGAACCGGGTCAGGATCGCCGAGGGGCGGTCCGCCGCCAATCCTGAAAGATCCCCCGACGACCCGCGGCGGATTATCTGCGCAATCGGCCAGGGACGGACCGCGCGCAGCGGACACGCAGCGGACTCCCACTATCCAATGGGCGGGTTTTCGAGCACCATCCGCCGCGTGTTCGAACTCCTCTCCAAGGATCCGTCCTCACGGGCCCGCCTGGGCCGCCTCCATACGGCGCACGGCGTCGTCGAGACCCCCGTCTTCATGCCGGTGGGCACCCAGGCCAGCGTCAAGGCCCTCGACAACCGGGAATTGCTGGAGATGGGCACACAGATCCTCCTGGGCAACACCTACCACCTGTCGATCCGGCCGGGCATGGACATCATCCGCCAGGCCGGCGGCCTGCACCGGTTCATGAACTGGTCGGGGCCGATCCTCACCGACTCCGGGGGCTTCCAGGTCTTCTCCCTCGGCAAGATCCGCAAGATCCGGGAGCACGGCGTCGAGTTCCGCAGCCACCTGGACGGTTCACCGATCTTCCTGGGGCCCAAGGAGAGCATGGAGATCCAGCGAACCCTCGGCTCGGACATCGCGATGGTGTTCGACGAGTGCCCGCCCCACACCGCCGACCGCGACGAGGTGAACCGCGCCGTGAAGCGCACGCTGCGCTGGGCCGCCGAATGCAAGGCGCAACCGCGCGCCGACGGCCAGCTCGTCTTCGGCATCGTCCAGGGAACGCACCACGCCGACCTCCGCAAGAAATGCGCCGAAGCCCTCGTGGAGATGGACTTCGACGGGTACGCCATCGGTGGCGTGAGCGTGGGAGAACCCGAGCCCGAGATGATGCACGCGGTGGAGATCTCCGAGCCGCACCTGCCGGAGAACAAGGCCCGATACGCCATGGGACTCGGGACGCCGGCGCAGCTCATCGAACTGGTCGCCCGCGGCGTGGACATGTTCGACTGCGTGTTGCCGACCCGCGTGGCCCGCAACGGCACCGCGTTCACCTCCAAGGGCACCTTCGCCATCAAGGGCGGAGCCGTGAAGGCCGACTTCGACCCCATCGAACCGGGGTGCGAATGCTTCGCCTGCCGTCATCACACCCGGGCCTACATCCGTCATCTGCTCAACGTGAACGAGATCCTGGGACTTCGCCTGGTCAGCATCCACAACAGCCACTTCTTCCTGAAGGTCATGGCCGATGTCCGCATGCACCTGCGCAACGGGACCTTCGGCGAATACCGGCGCAGGTTCATCGCCGACTACGTGCCGACGGAGAAGGTCCGCGCCGCCCGTGCGGCCCACCAGGCCCGGAAGAAGACCACGCCCGAGACTTCGCAGGAGTGATGCACCGGGGGCCGTCGCCGAAATCCGGACCACGCCGGCGAACGGCAGGCGATCGGGGTGGACGCGGGTGCCGCTTGCGTCCTTTCGATGTCTGCGGCTTGATCACGTGCATCCTCCCCATGATGCGAGCGCTTGAACGGTTCCGACGACCTCCCCTCCCGCGGTTTCCGGGACTCGGGACGGGACTCGCGATGCTCTTCATCCTCGGGGCGGCGACCGTGGCGATCGCCGACCAACCCCGACACTCCGGGACATCCTCCAACCACTGGGCGTTCCAACCGCTGAACCGCCCCGCTGTGCCGTCGGGTGAATCCATCGGCGAAAACCCGGTGGACACGTTCGTCCGGGCCGCCCTCAGATCCCAGGGACTGAAACCGAATCCAGAGGCCTCCCCCCGCGATCTGATCCGCCGCCTGCATTTGGATCTCGTGGGTCTGCCCCCGGAACCCCACGAGGTGATCGAGTTCGAAAGGGATCCTTCCCGGGCCCGCTACGCGGCACTGGTCGAGCGTCTGTTGGCGTCCCCACGCCATGGAGAGCGCTGGGCCCGGCATTGGCTGGACGTGGTCCGTTACACCGAGAGCCAGGGCTTCGAATACGACCGGCCGCGGGACAACGCCTGGCATTACCGCGACTACGTCGTCCGCAGCCTGAATGCTGACCTGCCCTATGATCGGTTCATGCGGGAGCAGGTCGCGGGCGATGTCCTCGAGCCGGTGACGTCGGCCGGGATCATCGCCTCCAGCCTGCTGGTCTCGGGACCCTGGGATCAGGCGGGGAACTCCCAGGCCAACGCCACGCAGCGGGCCATCACCCGGGAGGAGGAGATGGACGACCTGGTCAGCGTGGTGGGGCAGACCTTCCTCGGTTTGACGGTCAACTGCGCCCGGTGCCATGACCACAAGTTCGACCCCATCCCCATCGCCGACTATTACCGGGTCAAGGCCGTGTTCGACGGTGTACGCCATGGCGATCGCTCCATCGAGGGTGCCGAGGAGGCACGGCAGCGCGAGAGCCGGCGCGAACGGTGCCGCCAGGAGATCGAGGCCGAGTCCGGACGCATCTCGGTCATCGAGGCCCGCGGTGCGGCGCGTGTCCCGAGATCGGCGACGCGGGAGCGGGTTGCCCCCCTGCCCCGATTCGAATGGCGCTTCGACCGGATCGGGTCCTCCGAGGTCGCCGGAGAAGCCCATGGCGAAGCACGGGTGACGGCGGGCATCCTCGAGCTTCCGAAACCCGGGGCCTATTTCCAATCGCAGCCCCTCACCCGGGACATCCGCGAAAAGACCCTCAGCGGCTGGGTCCGCCTCGCCGATCTCCATCAGAGCGGCGGCGCGGTCCTCTCGCTCGAGCAATCCGACGGGCGGGTCTTCGATGCCATCGTCTTCGGTGAGCGGCAGTCCCGGAAATGGATGGCCGGCAGCGAGGGATTCCAGCGGACCCGGGACCTCCGGGCTCCCGAGGAATCCGAGGCGCCGGGTGGGTGGGTCCACGTGGCCGCGGTGTATTCGGCGGACCGCAAGGTCGCCCTGTACCGCAACGGACGCCCCTATGGCGACCCTTACGAGGTTCCCGCCCTGGTCACCTTCCTGGCCGGCGACGCCCGGGTGGCCCTGGGTCGCCGACATGCGGGCGGTGGCAAGCCCTGGCTGACCGGGGCGATCCGACAGGCGGCGCTGCATGACCGGGCCCTCACTCCGGGCGAGATCGAAGCGCTGTTCCAGGAGGGCGGTGGCGGGCCGTCGCTCCCGGAGGTCTTGGCGCACCTGACACCCCGGGAGACCCGGGAAAGGGACCAGTGCCTCCAGCGTCTCCGGGAGGCCCAGCGCCGATGGCAGGACGAGGACAAGCCGGCCGGTCAGGCATACGCCGGTCGACGCGAGCAACCCACGCCGACCCGCATCCTGCGCCGGGGCGACGTGAAGTCGCCGGGCGACACGGTGAGTCCCGCGGCGCCGTCGTCGGTCGGACCTTTGGCCGGCGATCTCGGTCTGGCTCCGGACGCCCCGGAGGCGGAGCGTCGGCGTCGGTTTGCCGATTGGTTGGCCGACCCCCGCAATCCCCTGCCCGCCCGCGTGATGGTCAATCGGGTCTGGGGCTTCCATTTCGGTCAGGGACTGGTGGCCACGCCCAGCGATCTCGGACGGAGCGGAGCCCAGCCCAGCCATCCGGAACTGCTCGATTGGCTCGCCCGGGAGTTCATCGCCCGCGGTTGGAGCATCAAGTCGCTCCACCGGATCATCGTCACCTCGGAGACCTACCGCCAGTCGTCCGAAGCGCGGGACGGGGCGATGGCCAAGGATGCCGATTCGGTGTTCCTGTGGCGTTTCCCGCCCCGGCGTCTCGAAGGTGAAGCGATCCGGGATGCGATGCTTGCCGTGGGCGGCCAACTGAACCTGCAGTCGGGCGGTCCGAGTTTCCGCCCCTTCACCACCAGCGAATACGGAGCCACGTTCTATCATCTGGTGGATCGCGGCACCCCGGAGTTCAACCGCCGCACCGTGTACCGGATGAACATCAACTCCGGCAAAGAACCCCTTCTGGATGCCCTGGATTGCCCGGATCCGTCGGTGCGGACCCCGCGTCGGGGAGTCACCACCACTCCGCTGCAGGCTCTCGGCCTGATGAACAGCAGCTTCGTGCAACGTCAGGCCGACCAATTGGCCCACCGGGCCCGCACCCTGGTCGGCCGGGAGGAACCCGACGCGGTGATCGAGGCCATCTGGCGCCTGGCTCTGGGCCGCGGCCCCCGATCCGAGGAGGCCCGGATGGCCCGGGAAACCCTCCGCGATCGCGGCCTGTCGCATGTCGCCTGGGTGCTGCTCAACACCACCGAATTCGTCTATGTCCGCTGATTCCCCCCTCCTCGATCGCCGGCACTTCCTGTCCAGCACGGTCGGCGGCATCGGCAACATCGCCCTGGCCTGGCTGATGGCTCGCGACCGTGCGTTCGGGGCCTCGGGCCCGGCAACCCCTCCGGCGTCGGGGCCGGTCCTGCATCATCGGGCCCGCGCCAAGCGGATCGTGCAGGTCTTCTGCTGCGGCGGCGTCAGCCATCTCGACACCTTCGACTACAAACCCGAATTGGAACGGGTCCACGGCACCGAATTGAAGGGACGCGGCGAGAACCTGGGTTTCTTCGGTCAGCCCGGGAAGTTGATGAAGAGCGTGTACCCGTTCCGCCAGCGGGGTCGGAGCGGTGCCTGGGTCAGCGACCTCCTGCCCCACATCGCGGGCTGCGCGGACGACCTGTGCTTCATCCACTCGATGTTCGCCAAGAGCAACAACCACACGCCGGCGACCTTCCAGATGAACAGCGGCTTCACGCTGAACGGGTTCCCGTGCATGGGTGCCTGGTTGAGCTATGGGCTGGGTTCCGAGAACGAGAACCTGCCCGCCTTCGTGGTGCTGCCCGATCCCCGGGGCCTGCCGGCGGGCGGATCGATCAATTGGACGTCGGGATTCCTGCCCGCCAACCACCAGGGGGTTCCCTTCCGCACCCAGTCGAAGGAACCGGTGGTGGACCTCGAGACCCCGGCCTCGACCCCGGCCGACGCCCGTGCCGCCGACCTGGCCATGCTGCACCGCATCAACGGCGAGTTCGCCTCGGCCCATCCCGGCGACCGCGCCTTCGCCGCCCGCCTCCGCTCCTACGAGTTGGCCGCCCGCATGCAGGTGAGCATTCCCGAGGCGACCCGTCTCGAGGCCGAGAGCGAGGCCACGCGCCGGATGTACGGGATCGACGACCCCGCCAACAAGGGTTTCGGCCGCAATTGCCTGATGGCGCGCCGTCTCCTGGAGCGCGGCGTTCGTTTCGTCCAGATCATCAATGGCGGGGCCTTCGGCAGCCCGCGCATCAACTGGGACGGTCACGAGAATCTCCGCGAGAACCACGACACCCAGGCCGCCACCATGGATCGGCCGGTGGCCGCGCTGATCCAGGACCTGAAGCAACGGGGCATGTTGGAGGACACGCTGTTCGTCTGGTCCACCGAGTTCGGCCGCAGTCCGGTCACCCAGGGCATCGATGCGCCGGGCCGCGACCACCATCCGAGCGTGTTCACGAGCTTCCTGGCGGGAGCGGGCGTCCGTCCCGGCCACCGCTACGGCAGTTCCGACGAGATCGGCTATTCGGTGGGCGAGAACCGTGTGACCATTCCGGACTTCCACGCCACGATCCTCCACCTGCTGGGCATCGACCATGAGAGGCTCACCTTCTACCACAACGGCATCAATCGTCGACTGACCGATGTGCATGGGGAGGTCATCCGGGGTATCCTCGCCTGACCGCGTCGGGAAGCTCCCGGGGTTGACTTCGCGCCGCCCGCCGCTATTGCTCCGGCCGAATTCTTCATCGCCATGGCCACGATCACGATCCTTCCCGCACATAAAACCGCCGAGGTCCCCGACGGAGAGTTGCTGGTCGAGGCCGGCGAGCTGGCCGGCGTCGAGATGGAGGCCGGTTGTTTCAATTGTTCCTGTGGCACCTGCGCGGCGGAGGTGGTCTCGGGCATGGAGAATCTGTCCCCCCCGACCGACGAGGAGTTGGACGTCCTCGACCAGTGGAACAAGGATCCCGAGAAGTTCCGACTGACCTGTTGCGTGCGCCTCCTCCACGGGCAGTGCACCCTGCGCGCCGGGCATTGAAGGGGTTCCCGGCCGGGTGCGGGCGACGGCTTCGGCCAATCGGCCATTGCCGCTGACCGGAGTGCCGTACCACCATCTTCGGACCATGAGGTCCGGTTCCCCGCTGCTGGTCATCTTCCTGACGGTCTTCATCGACCTGATCGGTTTCGGCATCTGCCTGCCGCTCCTGCCCAAGTACGCCGAGCGCTACGGCGCGCAGGGATGGGAGATCGGCGCGGCGATGGGCGTCTATTCGCTGATGCAGCTGATCTTCGCCCCGTGGTGGGGTCAGTTGAGCGACCGCATCGGTCGGCGACCCGTCCTGTTGGTCAGCAATTTCGGCTCCATCATCGCCTACGGTCTCTTCGGCCTCTCGGCCAGGTACATCGGCGACACCGGATTCTGGATCCTCCTGGGTTCCCGACTGTTCGCCGGAATCTGCGGCGCCAACCTCTCGGTCGCATCGGCCTTCATCGCCGATGTCACCACGCCGGAAAAACGGTCGAAGGGCATGGGAATGATCGGGATGGCCTTCGGCCTCGGGTTCATCCTCGGGCCGGTTCTGGGGTCGCAGGCCTTCAAGCACTTCGGCCTCGCGGGTCCCGGTGCCGTGGCCGCGGCGATCTGCGCCCTGAACTTCATCCTCGGTTGCTTCATCCTGCCGGAGACCCGCGCCAAGGACGCCACGCCGGCGCCACCCCGGCCCCGTCTCGCCCAGATCCGCCACGTGTTGGCCATGAAGGAGGTGGGGTTCCTCATCGGCATCTATTTCCTCGGCACCTTCGCCTTCACCTCCTTCGAGTCCACCCTGCCTCTGCTGCTCGATGCGAAGCTGCGCTACAACGAGGAACAGGTCGGGTATGTCTTCGCCTTCTGCGGGATCATGGCGGCGCTCGTCCAAGGCGGTGGGATCGGCCGATTGGTGAAATCGTTCGGCGAACGTCGGCTCATCGGGGCGAGTCTCATCGTGGTGGCCATCAGCCTTCTGCTGATGCCGTTGACCCACTCGCTGGCCACCCTGCTCGCCGCCCTCGCCGTGTTCGCCATCGGCTCCGGCATCAACCGCGCCCCGACCATGGGGCTGATCTCCCGATTGAGTCCGGCCGACGAGCAGGGCACCACGCTGGGCATCGCCCAGAGTGCCGGCACCCTCGCCCGGGTGCTGGGGCCCACCGTGGCCACGACCCTGTACGATCTGTGGCTCCCGGCCCCCTACCTGGCGTGCGCCGCCATCGCGCTGCTGGCCGGATTGCTTGCCGCGCTGCGTCTGTCGGGTTCCAATCGGGAATCCCCTTCGGCATGAACCTCCCCCTCCTCGTCCTGCTGACCGCGACAACGGTCTCCCTTCCGGCCGCCGACAAGCACTGGCCCGAATTCCGGGGTCCCCGTGGTGACGGGGTCAGCACCGCCACGAAACTCCCGCTGACCTGGTCCGAGACCGAGAACGTCGCATGGAAGACCGCCATCCACGACAAGGGATGGTCGTCGCCGGTGATCTGGGGCGACCAGGTCTGGGTCACCACGGCCACCGAAGACGGTCGCAGGCTCTACGCCCTGTGCCTGGACCGCGACTCCGGCAAGGTGATCCACGACCTCCTGGTGTTCGAGGCCGAGCAACCCGATCTCTGGAAGCGCTACAACAGTTATGCCTCCCCCACCCCGGTCATCGAAAAGGGCCGGATATATGTGAGCTTCGGAGAGGCCGGAACCGCCTGCCTCGACACCCGCACCGGAAAGAAGCTCTGGGAGCGACGGGACCTGAAGTGCAACCACTTCCGCGGCGCGGGATCCTCGCCGATCCTGCATCAGGGGACCTTGTACCTCAATTTCGACGGCAGCGACCGACAGTTCGTCATCGCCCTCGATGCGAGGACCGGAGCCACCCGTTGGCAGAAGGACCGTTCGATCGACCACAAGGATCTCGGACCCAACGGGAAGCCGGAAGCCGACGGGGACCTCCGCAAGGCCTTCGCCACCTGCTCTGTCACCACGGTCGACGACGTCCCCCACTTGATCACCCAAGGCGCCAAGGCCGTCTATGGACTCGATGCCCGCGACGGCCACGAACTCTGGCGGGTCGAGGAACGCACCAGCCATTCGGCCGGGACCCGACCGGTCCTCGGGCACGGTCTGGTCTTCCTGCCCAGCGGATGGTCCCAGGGACAGACCCTCGCGATCCGTCCGGGCGGGAACGGTTCTGTGCTGGATGCCAACGTCGACGCCCCTTCCGAGGCTTCGTCCAATCAGGGGGTGCGACTGGCCTGGAAGTCGAAGCGGGGAACCCCGAAGAAGCCCTCCCTCACCCTCGTCGGCGATCTCCTCTTCGGCGTCGAGGATGGCGGCGTGGCGAACTGTTGGGAGGCCGTCTCGGGCAAACTGGTCTGGAGCGAGCGGTTGGGGGGCAACTACTCGGCCTCGCCGCTGGCCACTCGCGACCGTCTTTATTGCTTCAGTGAGAGTGGCGCCACCGTGGTGATCGCCGCCGACCGGACCTTCCGCCGATTGGCCGACAACACTCTGGAATCCGGATGCATGGCCTCCCCGGCGGCGGCCGGAGAGGCGATCTGGGTGCGCACCCGATCGCACGTCTACCGCCTGGAGGGACACCGCTGAAACCCGTCGGCCTTTGACATCCGTCGGAACCTCCATTCTTTTCTGGCTGCATGTCGTTCGACGGCAAAAAACTCGGGATCCTGATCTCCGCCCCTCCGGAAGCGGCGGCGTTCCTCCACGGGGTGCGCTTCGCGGCGGCGGCGTTGGACTCGGGTTGCGCGGTGTACCTCTACTGCATCGATCGGGCCGTGGCCGGCGTCGGGCATCCTGAATTGCAGGAACTCCGCGCCCGCGGACTCAGGTTCTACGCCTGCGCCTACGGAGCACACCGGCACGGGATTCCGGTGGACGACAAGGCCACCTTCGCCGGGCTCACCGTCGTGAGCGACCTCATCGCCAGCACCGATCGTTTCGTCAGTTTCAACGCTCCATGAAACCCAGCCTTCTGATAGTGGTGGAATCCGACCCGCGCGCGAGCGGAGGGCCCGCCGAGGCCATCCGAGTGGCGGCGGGGATCGGCACATGGAAGAAGGTGGAGGTTGCCCTCTACCTGCGCGGTCCAGCCATCCTGTCGCTGGCCGAGTATTCCGACGACTGGATCGACGAGGACAACTTCGGCCGGTACCTCCCGATCCTGGGCGAAGGGGGGCGACCGGTGTACGTCCAGGAAGGGGCCCCGGAACTCCAGGAACTCGGCGAACCACTGGTCCCGTTCCAGCAGATCAACGACACCGACTGGGCGCTTCTGGCGGCGAAGTCCACCCAGGTCCTCCGATTCTGACGAAGCCTCGCATCCGGCGCGATCCGACGCCCACCCATGACCCGAATCCTCCATATCCTCGCCAATCCTTCGGATCCGGCGCTCGAGCGACTGATCGCCGACCAGACCCGACTTCCCGACCACGAGGTCATCGTCCATCGACTGGAAGACCCGGCACCCGACTACCGTCTGCTGCTCGAACAGGTCTTCGCGGCCGACTCCGTCGAATGCTGGTGATGGCAGGGTTCGAGGCCCGATCGAAAGCACCCATGCCGAGCCGCCGGTCCTCGGGCGGTGTGTAGGACGGAAGGAAGCATGAAAAAACCCGGCCGAAGCCGGGCGTTCTGAGGTGATTCTTTTCGGTGAGCTTCAGGAGATGGGGGTGAATGCCCCGACCGTATCGGCATGGCGAAAGTCGCCTCCGACTCCGCGCCTTCGACTCCGATGGATCTGCCGAAAGCCTCCGTGGACGAGTCGATATGGACTCAGCCGTTGTTGCCGATGGCCTCGACCGGGCAGCCTTCCATGGCCTCCTTGCAGGCCGATTCCTCTTCGGGAGAGGTCGGCTGCTTCATCACGTAGGAGTAACCACCGTCATCCCAGCGGGTGAAGTTCTTGGGGGCGGTTTCGCGGCACAGGTCACAGTCGATGCACTGGTTGTCGACGAAGTACTTGCCCGTGACGTTCTCGGAATACCGGTTAGCGATGTCAGCCATAGTTCAAAAAGTGGCCCGATTTATCGACGGCGCAAGCCATGGCTGCAAGCCGCATTTTCCAATCCGGCGAGGGTGCCGTTCGTCGACGTCATTCGGGCGGGGTCATCCGATCGTCGCGGTGCGCATCCCGCGAATACTCATCGGGCCGCCTTCTTAAGCAGGGTCTCGACCATCCCGTCGATGGTATGGACCCGGGCCTCGGTCGTCGGCTCCAGCCCGAGGCTCCGGAGCGACCTGGTGGTCTCCGGACCGATGGAGAGGATCCTCAGCGTCGGCCGCGTCCGGAGGACGGACGGCAGATCGAACCGCTGATGGAAGAACTGCACGGCTGAACCGCTGGCGAAGGTCAACCAGTCGGCCCCCGTCTCGCGGAAGCGCTCCGCCGCCCCGTTGAGATCCGCGGTCTCGGGCATGGTCCGGTAGCTGGCCACCTCGTCGACGATGGCGCCGCGGTCCTCGAGGAGGCGTCCGAGATCGGAGGCCGATTCCTCCGGACGGATCAGCAGGACGCGAAGATTCTCGACAGACTCGACCCGTTCGATCGCGTCGGCGATCTTCGCCGCCACGAACTGTTCGGGCATGGCATCCACCTGCAGGTGGATCTCCGCGAGTCTCGCCGCCGTTCCCGGCCCGACCGCGGCGATCCGGAGCCCTCCCAGACTCCGGATGTCGGGATAGGCCTTGAAGAAGGCGTCGAAGAACGTGGACACCCCATGCGGGCTGGTGAAGACCAGCCAATTGTACTCGTTGATCCCCACGATGGCTTCGATCAGCGGTTGCAGGGCCCGGGGCGGTTCGATGCGCAGGGTCGGGATCTCCATCACTTCGGCGCCCATGTCCCGCAAACGACGCCCCAGTTCGGAGGCTTGGCTCCGGGTCCGGGTCACCACCACGCGGCAACCATGCAGAGGGCGGCGTTCGAACCAGTTCAGCGTCCGGCGCTCGGTCACGACGCTTCCTATGACGATCACGGCCGGACTGGCGATGCCGTCCTTCTCGGCGGCGTCGGCGAGGGTGGCCAGGGTCGCCTCCACGCACCGCTGGCCGGGAGTGGTGCCCCACTGGACCATGGCCGCGGGCGTGGCGGGATCCTTGCCCTCCTGCACCAGTCGACGGCAGATCTCGCGGACGCGCTCGGCGCCCATGAGGATCACCAGGGTTCCCGACGACCGCGCCAATTCGGCGGAATCCACGGCGCTCCTGGGCTTGGTCGGGTCCTCATGCCCCGTGATCACGGTGAACCCGGAGCAGTGGTCGCGATGGGTGAGAGGGATTCCCGCGTAGTTCAGCACCGCGGTGATCGATGAAACCCCTGGCACCACTTCGAACGGGATCCCCGCCCCGGCCAGTTCGGCGGCCTCCTCGCCTCCGCGCCCCAGCACATAGGGATCGCCGCCCTTGAGTCGCACCACGATCCGCCCCGCCTGCGCCTTCTCGATGAGCAACCTGTTGAGCTCGTCCTGAGGAATCGCGTGCGAGGCTGCACGCTTGCCACCGAAGATGCGCTCGGCCGAAGCCGGGGCCAACGCCAGCAAGCCGGGTTGCACCAACGCGTCGTAGACGACCACGTCGGCCCGCCCCAGCACCTCCGCCCCGCGACGGGTCAACAGACCCTCGTCGCCCGGGCCCGCACCCACGAGATAGACCATTCCCTGCGCCTTCATCAGTCCGACGAGCCTACCGGAGATGCGGCGGTCCACCAAGGCCGGAACCGAGGAACCCCGGCTCGAGCCCGAATCCGGAGTCGTTCGAACGGGGATTCCGCATGACTTGATGGGGCCCCGTGGCAGTGTCGTCCGATGCACACTCCCTGGAGAAAACGGACCCGGATCCGGATCGTTCTCGCATCGTTGGCGTGGATGGCGACCCGTATCGCCGCAACGGCGGCGATCCCCGACGACGTCGCCCGACGGATCGAGCAGGAGTTGCCGTCTCTCCAGACGCTGTACCGCCAGTTGCACCAGAAGCCGGAATTGTCCTTCCAGGAGTCCGAGACCGGAATCCGGATCGCCGATGAATTGGCCAGAGCCGGAGCGACGGTGACGCGTCGGGTGGGAGGGCACGGGGTAGTGGGTGTGATCACCAATGGTCCGGGACCGGTGATCCTGTTGAGATCCGACCTCGACGGCCTGCCCGTGCGCGAGCAGACCGGTCTTTCTTTTGCCAGCGGCCACCGCATGACCAACGACCTCGGTGAGTCGGTGCCCACCATGCATGCCTGCGGTCATGACATCCACATGGGGAGCCTCGTCGGCAGTGCCCGGGTGCTGTCGGCATCGAGGTCCTCGTGGAAGGGCACGGTGATCTTCCTGGGGCAACCCGCCGAGGAACGGGGAGGCGGTGCCCGGGCCATGCTCAAGGACGGCCTCTTCGAGCGTTTCCCCAAGCCGACCGCCTGCGTCGCCCTGCACTGCAACGCCTCCCTGCTGACCGGCAACCTGGGCTTCGTGGAGGGATTCACCTTCGCCAACGTCGACTCGGTGGACATCACCGTGCGCGGGGTCGGCGGCCATGGCGCCTATCCGCACCTGACCAAGGACCCCATCGTCCTGGCCTCCCAGATCGTCCTGGCCCTGCAGACGGTGGTCAGCCGCGAGACCCGCCCGGGCGATCCGGCCGTGGTCACCGTGGGGGCCATCCATGGCGGATCGAAGCACAACATCATTCCCGACTCCGTGCACCTGCAACTCACGCTGCGCAGCTACACCGAGGAGGTGAGGCAGAACACCCTCGCGGCGATCCGTCGCATCTGCAAAGGCCTGGCCGATGGTGCGGGCCTGCCGCCGGAATTGCATCCACAGGTGGTCGTGGCCAATGAGTTCACCCCCGCCCTCTTCAACGACCCGAAGCTGACCGAACGATTGGCCGGGGCCACCCGACGTTGGCTCGGGGAATCGCGGGTGCAGACCTTGCAACCCGTCATGGGAGGCGAGGATTTCAGCGAGTATGGCCGGACCGCGGAGAGGATCCCGATCTGCATGTTCTGGCTGGGTGTGGTGTCGCCCGAGATGAACGCCGAGGCGCTGCGGTCCGGCAAACCCCTCCCCTCGCTCCATTCCCCCTTCTTCCAACCGCAGGCCGAACCGACCCTGCGGACCGGGGTGACGGCACTGGTGGCCGCAGTGATGGAACTGGCCCCGGCCGGACCGAGATGTCCCTGATCACCGGATAACTCCTGAACAATTACCCGCCAGCCGGACTTTCGCTACTGGGCACTTGGAAAGTGGAAAACCCCAGCAAAAGCTGGGTTCTTGTGCGGCACTTGGATCAGTTTATGGGGAGCACGCCAGTCACGCTTCGTTGGCATGACCGAACAGTAGGCGGAGAATTGAGGTGTGGCACCCTATTTCGCGAGTCTCAATAGGACCGAGAGCCCAAGGCCGAGACGCGATCCTGTGGCGCTCAAAGGTCGAGAGCCAGACTGTCGGCGGCGATGGCCGACTCGAGGCATTGACGGGCCCAATCCCGGGAAACCCCACGTCCCTCGTTGGGAGATCCGGCAGGGGCCATCAGGATCGACAAGCTTTCCACCAGGGCGGAGGCATTCAACCTGCGGAAACGACGGAAGACTCGCGCCTCCGGGGCATCTCCCGAGCACAGGTAGCGGAAATCGTCTTCAGTCAGACAGGCTTCCTCGATCTCTTCGGAGGCGAAGCGCCCCTGCGAATAGGCATGCACCAAGACGCTGGCCAGCATTCGCGTGGCGAGCACCGGGCTGCCCACGGCGGGTTGGAATCCCAAGGCCGACCACGAAACCGACCCCACCGCCTCCAGGACCTTCGACAAGCCCTCACCCCCTGGGAATGGGCCGGATTCGTGGGGCGACAGAGTCTTCTTGCGCTCAGCGGCACTGGGATTGGAACCGCTATCCATGGAATCATCTTGGGTGGGCTCCGTGACGATTTCGTGACGCTCGAGCGACAATCGGGTCAGGATTTATTGAGTCTCGCATAATCGGGTGTCATTCAGGACATAAGGTAGACTGCTTGTAACAGGCCACGATTATCGATCGACGACGACGCATCCGACGGAGCGCTGCTGTCGCAGCGAAACTGAGCTCCCAGGCTTGAGTGGCGATCAGGTTGCCAATCTGGTGCTGCTTGAGTGTGGCGAGCCGGGCTGTTTCGTGGGGCCCTGCTGCTTGAGAACCCGGTAGACCGACGAGAACGAGGCCTGAAACAGGCCCTGGTCTGCGGCGGTCACGGCCAGGATCCGGTGGGACAGATCGGCGTATTTCTCGTCCTTGGCCATCGCAACGATCTGCGAGGTTTCCTTTGGCAGGAGTTTGTGAAGGGGTTCCGTGGGCCCGGGCTTCCGATCGTGAAGACCGCGCCCGCGTCGGATCCTCTGCTGCCAGCGGACGATGCGGCGGTACTGGACCATGAGGATCGAGCACGAGCGCCGCACCGACACGCCATTCTGAAGGGAGTGGCAAGCCCCCAAAGTTTGTACCACTTGCTATGAGAGATTTGGTTGGGGTTTGGGTGTGATCACGCTGTCATGTGGAGGGAGGGGCGCAGCCCCGACCGGAACATGACAGCGTGCGGCGAACTCCGCCGGCGTCTGGCCGCCCAGCGCCGAATGAGGCCTCGCCTCGTTATAGTCCCGACGCCACTCGGCGCTCAGGACCCTTGCCTCCAGTTCGGTGGCAAATTCCTCCCGGTTCAGGAACTCGTCCCGCAACCGGCTGTGAAAGGACTCGCAGTAGGCGTTCTCCCACGGGCTCCCCGGGGTGATGTAGAGCGTCTTCACACCCTTCGCCAGGAGCCATCCCTGCAGCGCCCGGGCGACGAACTCGGGGCCATTGTCGCTCCGCAGGTGCTCCGGCGCACCCCGCTTCCGGATCAGTCGGTCCAACACCTCGATGACCTCCTTGGACCGGATCTGGCGGGCCACGTGGATCGCCAGACACTCCCGGGTGTATTCGTCCACCACGCACAGCAGCTTCAATCGTCGGCCATCACGGGTCCGGTCCTGGACGAAGTCGTAGCTCCACACCTGATCCGGACGCTGGGCCCGCAATCGCTGGCTGCCTTGTTCAGGGCTCCCCAAACGGGTGCGCTTGCGCGGCTTCCGGCCCACTTTCAGGCCTTCTTCACGCCACAACCGCTGAACCCGCTTGTCATTGATCCGCCAACCGCTCCGGCGCAAGCACCGGGCTGCCATCCGGTACCCGGCCCGCGGTCGCTGCCGGCTAATCTGCCGCAGTTCCTGGCCTAGCCTATTCACCCCCGGGCGCCCCTCCGGACTCAAAGCACCCGCGTGAGAAATCAGATCTTCAGGAGTTGGCCGCTGGCACCCATGGCCGGATTCCATGCGAAAAACATCCCGTAGCGGATGACTTGGGAAACCGATGGAAGATCGGGGACCGGTTTCCCAGCGGATTTGGCGCGGGACGCAGCGGCAGGAATTGCAGTCGATAGCTGAACTTCGCAATCTTAAGTTTTAATTGTGGTGGCAGCAAAATTTTCTTCGTTGCCTACCAAAGAGAGGGTTGTGAGATTGTCATTGTAAGAAAGATTCGGATGGCTCGGCAGCTCATGATCTGCAGGTCCATCCGCGATCCCGAACTTGGCGCAATCGAACGTCATGTCCGAGCCCACACTACCCAACGACCCTCACGAGACGCCGCCGACTCCCGCCGAACCGGCGCCGGAGGCCAGCGTCGAATCTCCCGCGTTGGAGTCGTCTGCCGATGCCGCGGTCGCCCCCCCAGAGGAATCATCGGCGAGCTCGCCCTCGGGTGCTCCGTCGAAAGAGGATGAGATCCTGGCGGAATACCGCACAGCGCAGGCCAGCGGACAGCCCTTGCCTGTCCGGTTGCAGAACTTGTCCGGGATGAATTTCCTCGGCCGCGATTTCAGCGGGCTTGACGTTTCCGGCTGCGACTTCACCGGATCCGAGCTCAGCCGTTGCAATTTCAAAGGAGTCATCGCGACCCACGCCAAGTTCGACAATGCCACACTGTTCCAAGCATGCATGGACGGCGGTGAGTTCATGGCATCCTCGTTCAAGCGCTGCAACCTGAGCGAAGCCAGCATGGTGGGAGCTGGATTGAACGAGGTCGTGATGGATGGCGCGAACCTCATCCGGGCCACCTTGGACGGCTCGAGCCTCATCAAGGCGTCGCTGTGCAATGCCCAGATCCACCTGGCGTCGGCCCAGGACGCTCGATGGTTGGAAGCGCGATTGATCGAGGCGGAATTCAATCAGGCCAACCTGACCGGCTCGGATTTCCGGGATGCGGATGTGGCGAAGGCCGATTTCGGGAAGTCGGACTTGCACGCCATCCAGTTGCGCGGCCTGAAGAACTACACCACGGCCAATTGGATCGGCTCGGACATCCGGGACATCGACTTCACCGGGGCCTACCTGGTCCGGAGACACATCGTCGACGAGAACTACCTCGAGGAATTCCGCAATCAGGGTTGGCAGGCACGCTGTGTCTACTGGGTCTGGTGGGCCACCTCCGATTGTGGACGCAGCCTCATCCGTTGGTCGGTGCTGAACTTCATCATCATCGCCCTGTTCGGTCTGGCCTTCAAACAACTGCCGGATCATCACGCGCCCATCGATCCCGATGTCCCGATCAAGGCCGCCGGTTTCGCTACGGCGGTGACCAGCGGTGACTTGGTGGTCAACGGCACCACCATCCCCTACAAGGTCGACACCGACTCCTTGCATGCTGTTTTGGAGCGGATCCATGCCGCCAGTCATGGTCAAGTCACCGCGGCCTACATCGGCAAGGAGGATGCGGTCGAGATCTGGTCCGCTGCCAAAGATTTGACGCTGAGCGATGCCAATGGGGGAAATCTCATCGCAGCGGCGGGCCTGTCCGTCGAGAACACCCATGCGAAAAGCGGTGGTACGATCGGAGTGACGACCCCTGCCCTGTTTTATCCGGGTGATCTGCAACGCAGCCCCTACGAGACGGTGTACTTCAGCTTTGTCGTGGCGTTGACCCTGGGTTTCGGCGATGTCCTGCCCAAGACCGTCGGTGCCCAGATGCTGGTCAATGCGCTGACGCTGGTGGGTTATGTCGGCCTGGGAGGTCTGCTCACGATCTTCAGCAATCAATTGGGCCGCCGAGGAGAATGATCCGACATGTCCACCTCTCGCAAAGAACACGGTGACACACCCGCCAAGGCCGGGAGTCTGGCTCGGAAATTGTCTCAAGCGTTTCTCTCGCGATTCGCCCGAGCGAAATCAGAATCGAACGCCGGACATGAGGCTGACCAACATCGGGCCGAAGGATCCGACGCCGCTCTCGAAATCTGGAAGGCCACCCACGGACATGGCGGACACCGCCCGGCGGTGCCCAAGTCTCTGACCTTCCAGACCCCACCCAGTCGCTCCAAGCCCAAACCTGCGCCGGGTAAGCGCGGAAAGCCGGCAAAAGTTCAACCACGGAAACCCTCGATCATCATCATCGAGCGTGCCCCGGCACCCACGACGGCGATCACGGGAGTGGCTCGAACCACCTCCGGGCATGGAGGCCACAAGGCCGCAGCGCCTCATGGCAAATCCCAGGCCACCCCGGCCAAGCCCGGCAAGCCCGCACCGAAGGCACCGAGCCCGATCGTCAATCCGTTCGCGGGTTGGTCGAAGCAGGACGTGAAGGATCGGATCCGGCAATTGATTGGCGACGCCGAGATCCCGCGCTTCAGGAAAGCGGTGTTCGAGACCCTCCGCCGTTTGCGGGATCCCGACACCACCCCGGAGAAGATCATGGAGGTCATGGCGGTCGATGCCCAACTGGTCAGCAAGGTCATGCAGACGGTGAATTCCACCGCCTACTCCCCGAAGAGCCGTGTCCAATCCCTCGACCATGCCATCATGCTCATGGGAAATTCCGACCTGGAGCGGATCGTGATGCTCGTGGGTGCCAAGGCTGCTCTTCCGGGTCAGACCCACCCGAAGTTCGGCTTGAGCGATTTCTGGAAGATCAGTTCTCGGCGGGCGGTCTTGGCGCGCGAGGTGGCCGACCTTGTCCAACCGGCGAAGGCCAACCTGTGTTTCACCGCCGGATTTCTGCAGGACTTGAGCGTGCCGCTCATCGTCAGCAGCAAGAAGGACGAGTACATGAAGATCTTCACGACCTCCATCGAGGAGAAACGGGACTTGCATGTGCTCGAGATGGACAGCCTGGGCTGGGACCATTCCGAGGTGGGCGCCCTGGTTGCCATGGATTGGGAACTCCCCGACGACGTGACCCTCAGCGTCAAAGATCAGAACCACCCGGATTCGATGGGTCGCCCGGATCCCACCCATTACGTCAGCACCCTGCTGCCTTCTCATGGCGAAGAGTGGAATGACCAATTCGCAGCCCAGGTCGACCAACGGTATGTGGTCCCCAGGGAGACCCTCGACACGATGTGCAAAGACTCCATCGCCAAAGCCGCCGAGCTGGCGAAGCTGTTTTGAAGAAATGCGAATTTCGATGAAGCAAATTGCTTAAGTGTCCTAAAAATCGGCCGCAATCTCCCAAAAGGTGTTTCGAGAAAGCACCTTCAGAATGCGGCATTGACTATTTCAGAAGCCATTATTTATGAGCCCATTGAATAAGACCACGCCTCCTCTCGGAGTCATGAGCAGCTTCGCCCTGCCTGTGTTGGCAGCCCTGATCTCGGTCGTCCTACCGGTTTCAGCGCAGGCACAAACCCGAAACCGTGTGGTGGTCGGATGGGGCGAGTCGCTGCTCGGGCTCAATGCCGCCCCGACATTGCCCTCGGGTGTGAGTGCCAACGATATCGACGTGCTGGTCTCGGGAGACCTCGTCAATGCGGTTGGCCTCAGGAGTGGGATCGCGGGTTACACGGGATCGCGGTTCATCCTTTCCGGACCAGGCGTGTTTTCGCCCGACGCCTCCGGCAACATCGCTTACGGCTCCGGCGCTACCGACGTGACGACTTGGAATGCATCGATCCTGGATGCGCAGGGCAACTTCAACACCGATCGGGTGGCTTTCGGGTTGCTGCACGCCGCGGTCATTCGGTCAGTGACTACCACCACACCGGCAACCCACCAGTTGGCTGTCGTCGGTGACCAGCAGAACGGATACTTTCCGAGTGGTCTTTCGACCCAGAACGATGTGATCGCGGTGGCATCCAGTGCCACCCATGTTCTTGGATTGCGGGCCAACAAGACCGTCTTCGGCGTCGGCGGTCAGAACTTCTACGGCGAGACCTCCGTGCCTCAGGGTGTCACCGACGTGGTGGCCGTGGCGACCGGCGAGTTCTTCAGCGCTGCGGCGCTGGCCAACGGTCAGGTGGTGGTCTGGGGTAGCGATGTCTACAACGTGCTTCAGGTGCCCGCCGCTGCCACGAATGTCGTGGCCCTCAAGGCGGGATCCTCGCACCTGGTGGCCCTGCGTGCGGATGGCACGGTGGTGGCGTGGGGCAATGCTGCCGATGGGCGGACCAGCGTACCGGCGGGGTTGAGCCGGGTGGTGAAGATCTCCGCAGGCCGATCGCATACTCTGGCCTTGCGGGACGATGGCACCGTGACGGCCTGGGGTTACAACGGGTTTGGTCAGACCACGCTGCCGACCGGCTTGGCCAACGTGATCGACATCGCCGCCGGCGGGAACCACAACATGGCGTTGGTTTCGCGTGAGGCTCCCTCCATTGCGGCATTGTCGGCAACCATCGCAGGCAACGCGTTCAACCTCGCAACCGGATATGCCGAGCGGGGCCAGACGGTTCGCCTTACGGCGAGTTTGAACACGGGAGCTCCTCCGATGCAGTACCGCTGGCGCAAGAATGGAGCACTGATCTCGGGGGCAACCAGTGCATCCTTGGACGTGACCCTCGGAACCAACGACATCAATTCGGTGGCCATTCATGTCGAAGCGACCAACCCCTTCGGCACGGCTTCAGGCTCGACCTCGATCATGATAGGTTCCGACGTGACCAACGTGGTTCTGCGGATCGGCAAGATATTTGGTGGCAGCGTTCTTGATACAGGCAACAGCGGTCTGTTGCCCAATGGAACTGGTCAGACCTGGGTCCGAGGCACAGGCACCTTCACCCCTTTCGATAGAGCGGCAGACGGATCGTACTTGGCGACACAAGTAGTGACCAGCAACCCTATTCTGGATTACGGGCGCCAGGCTTTTTTTGAGATCAAGGCTCGGGGAAATCCTGCTCCCAAAGTGGATGTTTACCGCGTTGACGGTCCCGAAACCTTTGTCCGCCTTGTTGGCTCACCTGTGGTCAATGGTGCGTCCACTGCCAATGAAGGCGCAGTCTATGTCGCCCCTCTGGTTGGCATCGATCTCAAAGACGTGCTTCCGAAAACGACCTTCATGACGATCATCCAGAATCCTTTGGGCTCGCCTGTGACGAATACAGTGACCTTGGCGATCTATCCGGCGGCTTTGGCTCCGACCGTTGTTGCGACGGCTCCGGTCGTGCCGAGTGTGACTCCGTCGATCGTCGGACCCATAGACGTCGGCACCACGGGATTCGAGCTCTCGATACCAAGTTCCTACACGTATCCAGTCGGTTCGTCTTTCCAATGGTTGAGGAATGGGTTGCCGATCACCGGCGCCACCAACCTGACGCTAACATTTGGAGCCTTTGCTGTAACCAACGTCGTGCCATACACGGTTCGCATCAGGACTCCGCTTTATGGGACCGGCACTGGATCGAGCTCGGCCGCGGGTGAGGCCATATCCGCTTCAGTGACTCCGTTCACAAGCATTTCAGCAAACCTCTCCAAGACCAATCTGACAGGTCCCTTGAACGCCGCAGGAGATTTTGAGCTGACTGTGACTGGCTCTCGGACAGCGGATATCAGCATTGAAAAAGAGACCGCTCCGTCGGTTTGGACTCCGGATGCGGTATTGATCGGCGGTAGCCAGTCCACACCGACGATCACCGGAGTCGCTGCGGTGGACGACAAGCGGTCAACTGCGGCGGCGAACTACATTCAAGTCAACCTGGACAGCACCGCTGGCGTCTACAAGTTCCGTGTCGGCTCCCCGTTGACCCAGACCATGAATGGAAACTACAGGGTCAAGATCATACAACGGCCGACCTTCGTCACCAGCCCCACCCCAACCGGTTCCGGGGTCGATACCCGATATTTCTATTTCAACGTCGCGATCACGACCGCTGCGGACCTTGTTCTTCCGACGGGGCCACCCAGCCCTGCATTGGACGGTGCCGGGCAGTGGGTTTCAGGAAGTTCCACGGCGATGACCATCGAAGCTCCCGCGTATTCGCAGGTGAATCTTGGGGCTTACGTCAATTCGTTGGGGGTGCCAGCTCCGAGATTCAAATGGGAGAAGCAGACCGGGGCGAACCAATTCACCTTGGTCTCCAATTTCACCAACTCGCAGAACCTTCTGCTCAATGCAGTCCCCACCAATGCCGGGATATATAGAATCACCGCCACCAA
>Ga0315902_10003101_pt1 | contig 25209 bp, 22 predicted proteins | sample LakEriMetagenome_9_FD_203523 | JGI IMG/M metagenome (GOLD analysis project Ga0315902, IMG submission 203523) | Freshwater fungal communities from buoy surface, Lake Erie, Ohio, United States - Buoy 12 MA117 | ecosystem: Environmental > Aquatic > Freshwater > Lake > Lake biofilm | place: USA... | reverse complement strand
CGTCTTCAGGGCGGTAATTGCGGCCGGTGCCGCGCAGCACGTGCCCATCCATGCGGAAGACGCCTTCGATGGGAATGAACACGAGCCGATCGAGCGGGCTGTTGGTCGGGGCCAGCACCCCCACCACCGTGTACTCGTCATCGTGTTCCTTGCCTTCGACCTCCGCCAGCCCGTGTGACGGGGTCAGGTGCTCGCCGACATGCACCCCCGTCCGCTGCGCCACGACACTGCCGACAATGGCCTCCTGCGCCTCGGCGGTGAAGAAGCGGCCGCCGTCCTCGACGCGCAGCCCCCCGGGGCCTGGAAACCGTGTGAACAGGTCGGTCGTGGTGCCGATGATGCGGAAGCCCTCGTAGCTGTCGCCCAGGGCATAGGGCACGGCCAGCTCCACGCCGGGGTCCTGCTCAATTGACTTGTACAGCTGCCAGGGAATGTTGCCCGGCGAGGTCTCCAGGTGGAACACGGCGTTCAGCACCAGCTGCAGCTGGCTGCCGCGCGCGCCCAGCACGGCATCGAAGCCCTGTGCGCCTCCGGTGAAAGCGTCATACGACTGGCGCTTGATGGCGAAGACCGCCATCACCAGCCCGCACGCCAGGGCCACCGACAGCACGGTGACGGCCGTCGACAGCGCATGCTGCCGCAGGCTGCGCCGCACAATCAGCATCAGGCCTGGTCCACGCATCACGCCACCCCCTCGGGAACGGCCATGGCACGGTTCAGCACCGCCAGGTCGTCGATCCGATCGAACTGTGACAGCACCGCCGGGTCGTGGCTCACGAGCAGCAGCGCCGCGCCCTGCTCGCGACACACATCGCGAATCAGCGTGAGCGCCTCGGCGCCGTGGCGGGGATCGAGGTTGCCCGTCGGTTCATCCGCCAGCACGAGCCGGGGATGGTTCGCCAGCGCGCGCGCGACGGCCACCCGCTGCTGCTGGCCTACTGACAGCTGCCGGGGCCTGTATGACAGCCGGTTCCCCAGCCCCACGCGCTCGAGCAGCACAGCCGCCGCCTTCGCGTCGGCACCGCGGCCGAACATCATGCCGAGCAGCACGTTCTCGAGGGCCGAGTAGCCCTGCAGCAGGTTGAAGGTCTGGAAAACGTAGCCGATGCGTTCGGCGCGCAGCGCATCGCGCCGGGCCTCGCCCATCGACGTGATGTCGGCGCGGTCGATCAGCACCCGCCCGCTGTCGGGCGTGAGGATGCCGGCAATGATGTGCAGCAGCGTCGTCTTGCCCGAGCCGCTGGCACCGCGGAGAGCCACCTGCTCACCGGCCCGGAGCTCGAGCGCCGGAATGTCGAGCACCGGCGTCATCTCACCGTCGGGAGACCGGTAGGCTTTCCTGAGGGCCTCGACGCGCAGCACGGGCGCGACGTCGCCCGCCGCCGCTGTCACCGCCCGTCCTCGATGTCGGCGCGGTCGGCTTCGAGGCGATAGAGGCTCGTGACGCGGCCGTTCTTCATCTCCTCGCCCACCTCGAGCCGCCCCTTCACGCTCATCGCCAGGTGCGTGAACTTGGCGCGCTTGCCGCCCTTCATACGCACCAGCACCCACTCGTTCATGCGCACCGGGGCGCCGAAGTAGCACATGTCGATGCTCGCGTTGAGCATGAACATCGACACGCCCTCGGGATTGAGGTCCAGCGGCAGCATGAAGCCCTCGATCGACACCATCTTGCCGCTGAGCGCCTTCACCGCATCGGGAATCTTGTTCTGCAGCGTGCGCGGCGTCGGGTCGAACGGATCGGGCAGTTCGTATTCGTAGTTGCTCAGCTTGCTGAAGTCGACGCGCTGGTACGACTGCGCGCCCACCAGCGTGGAGATCAGCAGGGCAAAGGCCAGAGTGACGATGCCTGGACGCATGATGCCTTCACTCTAACGCATCTGTGCGGCCGTCGCGCGCATCCAGTCGATGGCCGCGCGCACCACCGTCGGCCCCTCCGGTTCCTGGTGCAGTTCGTGCCTCAGGCCCGGCAGCAGGCGGCGTTCCACACCCGGCGCCCCCTGCAGTGGCGCACTCGCCGCCGCAGGCACCAGCCCGTCGTCCTGCCCGTGCAGGACCAGCGTCGGCACGCCCAGGCCCCGGGGCAGCAGCGGCCGCAGGCGCTGCTGCTCGGCGAAGCCCGCAGCCCCGAACCGGGCAGTGCTGCTCTGCCCGCACTGCGGGTCGCGCGCCACAGCGGCACCGACGCCCGGGTCTCGGGACAGGGTCGACGGGTCAACGTCATTCGGCAGCCGTAGCGTCGGCCAGAGCCGGGCCAGCCACGGGGCCAGCGCCCGCTTCCATCGGGCCAGGGTGGAATCGAATCCGGGCGCCGACAGCACCAGGAGCGATGGACGCGGGCGGCCCGAGAGGCAGTAGCCCGTGGCGATCAGCCCGCCCATGGAATGGGCGTAGAGGGCCACGGGCAATCCGGCGGCCTGCCGGCGCACCTCGGCGAGGCGGTCTTCGAGGTCGTCGTACAGCAGCGCCCAGGCGGCGACATCGCCCCGACGTCCTTCCGATCCGCCATTGCCCCGGTGGTCATACGCGTGCACGGCGAGGCCGGCCGCCGTCATCTGGCGGGCCATCGCCTCATAGCGGCCGCTGTGCTCGCCGAGACCGTGGACGATCAGCACGTGGCCCCAGGCGGAGCCGTCGGGGTCCCACTGGCGCACCAGCAGGTGCAGGCCGTCACGGGTGGGGGCCATGGTGGTCGGGCGGGCCATGGGTCCCCATTCTATGCACGGGGCGAGGCGTTTGACCCGCAGGAACGGGCGACCAATAATGACCGCATGACTTACAAGCTCCTCGCTCTGGTCGCTGCCGGCCTGCTGGTGCTGGGCAGTTCGACGCGTGCCGCCGACACCGTGATGCGGTCGGCACTTCATGACTACCGCCTGGTCACCGTGGCCGAGGGACTGGTGCAGCCCTGGTCGGTGGCCACGCTGCCCGATGGCGACATCCTCATCACCGAGCGCCCGGGGCGCCTGCGCATCGTGCGCAAGGGCGCACTGCTGCCCACGCCTGTTGAGGGCGTTCCAGCCGTGTTCCAGAGCCGCCAGGGCGGCCTCTTCGAGGTCGTGCCCCACCCGCAGTTCGCCACCAACCGGCTGCTCTACATGACCTACGCCAAGCCGCAGCCCGAAGGCCAGTCGACGACGGCCCTCATCAGGGCCCGCTTTGAGAACGATCGCCTCTCGAACATCCAGCCGCTCTTCGAGTCGGTCTCGAAGGGCCAGGGCCACTACGGCGGCAAGGTCGCCTTCGACGGCAAGGGCTTCCTGTATCTGACCCTGGGTGACCGCCAGGTGCCACCCGAGGGCAACCTCGAGGCCCATCCCGCGCAGGACCTCACCAATCACCACGGCAAGACGATTCGACTCCACGACGATGGCCGGGTGCCGGCTGACAATCCGTTTGTTACGCGCGCCGGGGCCAGGCCGGAAATCTGGTCCTACGGCCACCGCAACGTGCAGGGCCTCGCCATCAACACGACCACGGGTGATGTGTGGACCGACGAGCACGGCCCGCAGGGCGGCGACGAACTGAACCTCATCCAGAAGGGCCGCAACTACGGCTGGCCAGTCATCGGCTTCGGCGTCAACTACACCACGGGCAAGGCCATCCACAGCGGCACGATGCGCGAGGGCATGGAGCAACCGGCCCACGTCTGGGTGCCGTCCATCGGCATCTCTGGCGCGATGTTCTACACCGGCGACAAGTTCCCGCAGTGGAAGGGCAACCTGTTCGTGGGCGGCCTCGCCGGCCAGCGTCTCGAGCGACTGACGCTGCAGGGGACCACCGTGACGATGCGAGAATCGATCGTGCCGGGCATGGGCCGCATCCGCGACGTCCGCCAGGGGCTGGACGGGTTCATCTACCTGATCACGGAAGACCGTGACGGCAAGCCCACACCGGTCTACCGCGTGGAACCGGTCGAGCGGGGCACGTCGCGTTAAGCGGCGCTGTACAACTGGCTGACAAGTGTCACAGGCAACGGACCGCAGGCGTGATGCACTGATTCCCATGCTGACAACGCCCCTGCGCGCCGTGACGATGGGCCTGGCTCTCACCGGCGCGCTTGGCCTGATGGCGTGCGAAGGGGGTGCGTCGTCGACCACCCCGACCGCGCCCACCACCACGTCCACCACCACCGCCTCGTCAGGTGGAGGCGGAGGCACCGGATCGGGCTCCGCCTCGCTGCCTGCGTGGTACGCGCAGTTCGGCTCAGCGGTGCAGGTGTCCGTCGACGGCACTGATGTGGTGCTGCGCACGACCAGCGTGCCCGACCACCCCAGCTACTACTTCGGAGCCGGACACGCCAGCTACGAAGCCCCGCATGCCGGCATGCAGCCCAACCAGAACCGGATCGTCGGGCAGACGGTGACGCTGCGCGTGCCTGCCGCTCCGTCGATGGCAACGACGCCGACGGATACGCCGCTCGGACCGATTGGGGTGGCCATCAACGGCGTGGTGTTCTTCAACCAGTATGCGGCGCAGCGACAGCCGCTGACCTTCGAGATTCTCTCGTTCGACCGCCACAACGGGCATCCGACACCCACGAACCAGTATCACTACCACCTGGAGCCGCTCTGGCTGACGCAGGCCGGCCGTGCGCGGCTGCTCGGTGTGCTGCTCGACGGGTATCCCGCCTACGGCCCTGCCGAGGCCGGCGGCGCGGCGCCCACGGGCCTTGATTCGTGCAATGGCCACACCCACGCAACGCCCGAGTTTGCCGCCGGAACATATCACTACCACTTCACCGAGGCCGTCCCGTACCTGGCCGGCTGCTATCGCGGCGTGCGCGGGAGCGTGGGGTAGCGCATGCCGCTGCCTGCCGTCGCGGTCCGAGCCGTGCGCCTCGCCCTGATCGCCCTGGTCGCGGCGCCGTCCGTCGGGGCCTCGGCCCTGGTGCAGTCGCGCATCGAACACTGGCCCAACGGACAGGTGCGGCTGCAGGCACAGGTGCGTCACGAGCGCTTTCACGGGACGTATCGCAGCTTCTACGCGTCGGGGCGCCCGTTCGAAGTCAGGCACTTTGTCGACGGGCGCGAGGAAGGCCGGCAGCAGTCGTTCACCGAGCGGGGCGAACTGTTCCTCAACTACGAAGTCTGGCAGGGACGGCGCTTCGGCTTCCTGAATGCGCGGCCATGCATGCCTGTGGCCAGCCCCGGCGCATGATCCGTCGCGCCGTGCTGTGCGTGCTGGTACTGCTCGCCGGCTGCACCAGTGAACGCCGGCCTGGCGAGGGGCTGCCGTTTTATGACAGCGCCGACTTCACGCCGCGCTGGACGTCCGACAGTGCGCACCACGTCGGCGACTTCCAGCTGGTGACGCAGACAGGCGAACCCCTGCGCGGAGGCGACCTGCGGGGCCGCATCCATGTGGCGTCGTTCTTCTTCACCACGTGCACCACCATCTGTCCGCTCCTCGTCGAGACGCTCGGCAAGGCCCAGGCGGCACTGGCCTCGCAGAACGATGTGGTGATCGTGTCGTATTCGGTGACGCCCACCATCGACACGCCGGCGGTGCTCGAGGCGTTCGGACGTGCGCACCGCATCGACCCTGCGCGCTGGAAGCTGGTGACCGGAGAGGCCGACGACATCTACCGGCTCGCCCGCGAGTCGTATTTTGCCGATGACCGGCGGCTCGACCCTGCGCAACCCGCCGGCGACCAGATCCTGCACACCGAGAAGGTGCTGCTCGTCGACGGCGAGGGCCGCCTGCGCGGCGTGTATAACGGCACGGTGCCGTTCGACATCGAGCGCCTGCTCGGGGACATCGAGACGCTGCGGCGCGGCACCGCCGGCGCACCCTCCAGTCAGTAGCGACGATCGACGACCCAGCGCGCGATGCCGAGCAGGTGTTCCCCGGGCAGGTGCGCCCCGGCCAGCGCCTGGCCGGCCGCATCGACGTGGGCGCGCGCCATGGCCTTCGACGCCTCGAGACCAAAGAGCGCCGGATAGGTCGGCTTGCCCTCGGCGCGATCCTTTCCGGCGGTCTTGCCGAGTTCACCGCTGGTGCCGATTTCGTCGAGGATGTCGTCGACGATCTGGAAGGCCAGCCCGATCTCCTCGCCGAACTGCTCGAGGGCCGCCACCTCGGGCGGTGCGGCGCCGGCCATCAGCCCTCCGGACACGGCCGCGGCACGAATGAGCGCTCCGGTCTTCCGCATGTGCATGTCCCGCAGGGCGCCTGGCGTGGCGGCCCCGGGCGCATGGTCAGGATGCGTGATGCGACGGGCGAACTGCAGGTCGATGACCTGCCCGCCGAGCATGCCGGCTCCACCGACGGCCCGTCCCACCGCGCGCAGCACCTGCAGCTTCCGCACGGCGAGGTCCGGATGCTGCTGCTCGTCGGGAGAGTGGGCGAGCAGCGAGAAGCCTTCCGCCAGCAGGCCGTCACTGGCGAGAATCGCCAGCGCCTCGCCATAGGCCACATGCAGGGTGGGCTTGCCGCGCCGCAGCGCATCGTTGTCCATCGATGGCAGGTCGTCGTGCACGAGCGAGTAGGTGTGGATGAACTCGATGGCGCAGGCCGCCGGCATGGCCATCGCGCGCGCGGCCGCCAGCTGCGCCTCGTCGGGCACAGCGCCGTCGCGGCGGGCGATGGCCTCGGCGGCCGCCAGCACCAGCACGGGGCGCACACGCTTGGTGCCGCTGCCGAGGCAGTAGCGCATGGCCTCTGACACAAGCGGCGGGCACAGCGGCGGCGCGGGCACGGCCGCCTGCAGGGCGTGCTCGACCTCCTCACGGCGCGCCTGCGCCCACGCCTCGAACGACACAGTCATGACAGGCATCCTAGCGGGTCTCCCATCGGCGGGCCTGATGGCGTGCGGCCAGCCAGGCGCCTGTGCCGAGCAGCACCAGCACCAGCGCCGGACGCAGGGTACCCTCGAGCGCACTGCCCGCCCTGAGGGCTTCCCCGTAGGCGTCGATCGCCCAGGCATTCGGCGTGAGCCATCCCAGCTGCTGCAGCCACTGCGGCATCAGGAAGCGCGGCACCATCGATCCCCCGACGGCCGAGAGCACCAGCACGGCGACATTCGACACCGCGATGGCCTGCTGTGACGAGCGGCACAGCACCGACACCAGCAGCATCAGCCCGGCTGACGCCACAGCCACCGCCCCGGTGACGATGAGCCAGGGCCCGAGGCGTGCAGGGACATTGACGCCGTAACCAAGCCAGGCCACGGCGAAGATCACGGTGACCTGCAGCAGGGCCTGTCCCACGAGGAAGATCGCCCGGCCATCGACCAGCGTCGCCAGGGTCGCCGGACCGGTCAGCACCCGGTCGACCACGCCCGACGCCACATCGTCGTGCAGCGAGGCGGCACCGTGCACGGCAGCCAGCAGCACGAAGAGAATCGCCACCGAGCCGGCATAGTAGGCCACCTCGTCGATCGAGGCGCCTCCGGTCGTGGCGAGGGCCTGCGCCACAAGCGGAGCCATGGTGGTGCCGTCCTCGGGGGCCGCATCCGGCTCGGCCGGGTCGGGCGCCATGCCGGCCAGTTGCCGGTCGGCCTCGGTGCGCTGTTCGTCGGTGAGCGGTACGACCAGCGCATCGACGAGGCTCACGACACCGCGCAGCGCCACATCGGGCAATCGTTCGTAGTACATGCGCTCGACATTGCCCGCAAGCAGCGAGCCGGCCACCGAGCGCGCCGGATGCGTCAGCACGAGCAGCGGCGGGTCGCCCTCGCCTGCGAGCTGATCGAGCGGCCGTGCGCCCGTGCGAATCACGAGGCCGGCATCGGCAGCGCCCCCGGCCACCTGCTGCTCGGCCTCGGCGCGGTCGGCCACCCGTGCCGTGATTGTCACGGTGCGCAGCGTGGCGAGGGCGGCGACGAGGCGCCGACTCTCGGGCGTCTGGAGTTCATCGGCCACGACCACGCGCAGCAGCAGCGTGTTGCCGCTGGCCCCGCCGAAGATGGCGGCAAACACCACGAAGACGACCACGGGCAGCACGAACCCGGTCACCAGTGCACCGCGGTCGCGCCACAGCTGCAGCAGCAGCACGCGCACCACCGCGCGCCTCATGCCGCATCTCCCATCGCGCGTCCGGTCAATACGGCCACTGCGCCGCGCAGGCTGGGCTGGCGCACGCGCGTCTCGGCCACCTGCACCCCCTCGGCCATCCAGGCCTGCTCGAGCGCGTCCACATCCGCCAGCGAGGCCGACCAGGCACGTGCCCAGGTGCGGGCACCGATCTGGCGGAAGGCATGGCGCGTGACGATCGCCACCCCGCGGTCGTCGACCGCATCGGCGAGTACCACCACCACCTCGCGCCCCTCAGGGAAGGCGCGCGCCACCACCTCTGCGACTGGACCAGCAGCCACGACCCGCCCCTCGTGCATCACCACCACGTCATCGCAGCAGGCCGCGGCGTCATCGAGGTGATGGGTGGCCAGCACGATGCCCATGCCTGACGACCGCAGGGCCGACAGCAGCGCATACAGGCGGCCTTCGGACGCCGCATCAACGCCGACGGTCGGCTCGTCGAGCAGCAGCAGGGCCGGCTGGTGCAGCAGGCCGGCGATGAGGTTGACGCGGCGCTTCATGCCGCCACTGAGTGCCGACAGGCGATGATCAGCGCGATCGCCGAGCCCGGCCCACTGCAGGCTGTCGGCGATGCGCTCAGGCAGGCGGTCGGACACCACGCCGGCCAGGCGGCCCAGCACTTCGAGGTTCTCGCGGACGGTGAGCGACGGATAGAGCGCCAGGTCCTGCGGCACCAGGCCGAGGAGGCCTCTCTGCCTGGCGTCCGCAATGGTCTGCCCGAGCATCCGCACCTCGCCCTGGTCTGCCCGCAGCCGGCCCGAGACGACGCGCAGGAGGGACGTCTTGCCCGCGCCGTTCGGCCCGACCAGGGCGCACAGGCGGCCGCGCCCGACGGTCAGCGAGACGCCATCGAGCACCTGCCGGTCACCGATGCGGCGCGAGACCCCGGTGACCTCAAGCGGCCACGGCAGGTTCCCGGCGGGCGCATCGGACATGACGGCTAGTATAGCGACCCCCCTGTCACGCGCGTGATACGCTCATCGCTGCGTGTCCGTTGATGTGCTCATCGCAGGCGGGGGACTCGCGGGCAGCCTCGCCGCCTGGCGCATCGCCACCCTGCATCCCACTGCGTCGCTGCTGCTCCTCGAGGCCGGAGCCACTCTCGGCGACAACCACACCTGGTCGTTCCACGACAGCGACATCAGCCCTGACCAGCGCACGTGGCTGCAGCCGCTCATCACGGCGCAGTGGCCGCGCCACGAGGTGCGGTTCCCCGCCTACACGCGCGTCCTCGATGGCGGATATGCCACCGTGACGGCCGACCGCCTGCATGCCGTCATCGCGCCCGCCCTGGGCACGCGGCTGCGGCTGTCAGCTCCGGTGCGCGCCGTTGACGCACACGGGGCCGACCTGCACGACGGCACGCGCGTGCCGGCGCGCCTGGTCATCGATGCCCGGGGCGGCGGCCCCGAGCACCTGCCGATGGGCTGGCAGTCGTTCCTCGGCCAGGAGGTGCGCCTGACCCGTCCGCACGGCCTGCAGTGGCCGATCCTGATGGATGCCACGGTCGAGCAGCGCGGCGGCTACCGGTTCATCTACGTGCTGCCCTTCACGGCCGACACGCTGCTCATCGAAGACACCTACTACATCGACGGCCCGGCCATCGACGCCGACCACTGCCGGGCCGCAATCGCGGCCTATGCCCACGCACAGGGCTGGGCCATCGCCGAGGTGCTGCGCGAGGAGGCCGGTGCGCTGCCCATTCCCCTGGGTGGGCGGCTCGACGACTTCTGGGGCCTGTCGGCGGCGGTCCCCCTGGGCGTGCGCGCAGGGCTCTTCCAGCCGACGACCGGCTACTCGCTGGGTGAGGCGGTGGCCACCGCCTGGCTGATCGCCGATGCGCACCCCGGCGACGCCCACGGCGTCTATTCCCTTGTGAAACAACACGCGATGGCCCGCTGGCAGGCGGGCGGCTTCAACCGGCTGCTCAACCGGTGGCTCTTCCGCGCGGCCGAGCCGACCAGGCGCCGCGTGATTTTCGAGCAGTTCTACCGGCGGGCCGAGCCGACCATCGCACGGTTCTATGCCGGTCGCCTGACCTGGCCCGACCGCCTGCGCCTGCTCACGGGGCGTCCCCCCGTGCCGGTCTCGCGCGCCCTTGCCCATCTGCGCTCCTAGGTATTCATGTCACAGACTTCCGCGTCCCCCCATCGTGTTGCCGTCATCGGCGCCGGCTTCGGCGGCCTCGCCCTGGCCATCCGTCTGCAGGCGGCCGGCATTCCCACCGTCCTCTTCGAGGCACGCGACAAGCCTGGTGGCCGCGGCTACGTCTATCAGGACCACGGCTTCACCTTCGATGCCGGCCCGACCGTCATCACCGCACCGCACTGCCTCGAAGAGCTGTACGCGCTGGCAGGCGAGCAGCTGAGCGACCACGTCGACCTCATGCCGGTGATGCCGTTCTACCGCCTCTTCTGGGAAGACGGCACGGTCTTCGACTACTCGAACGACACCGAGGCCCTCACCCGGCAGATCCGGGCTATCAACCCGGCAGATGCCGAGGGCTACGAGCGGTTCATCAAGTACGCCGCCGAAGTCTTCGAGGAAGGCTACGTCAAGCTGGCGCACGTGCCCTTCCTCGATATCTGGAGCATGGTGCGCGTCGCGCCGCAGCTGGTGAAGCTCGAGGCCTATCGGAGCGTCTACTCGGTCGTCTCGAAGTACATCCGCGACGAGCGCCTGCGGCAGGCCTTCAGCTTCCACTCGCTGCTGGTCGGCGGCAATCCCTTCGACACGTCGGCCATCTATACGCTGATTCACGTGCTGGAAAAGACCTGGGGCGTCACGTTCCCGCGGGGCGGCACGGGCGAACTGGTGCGCCAGCTGGTGAAGCTCTTCGAGCGGCTCGGCGGCGAGCTGCGCCTGAACTGCGGCGTCGATGAAATCGTCACGCGCGACGGCCAGGTGGTCGCCGTGCGCACGACCGACGGCATCGAGACGCCGGTGGCCGCCGTCGCCAGCAACGCCGACGTCGTCACGACGTATCGCAAGCTGCTGCGGCAGGAGCCGGTGGCAGCCGCCAGGGCCAGCCGCCTCGAACAGTCGCGGTTCAGCATGTCGCTCTTCCTCATCTACTTCGGCACGAAGCGGCGCCACCCCCACCTGGCGCACCACAACGTGATCCTCGGGCCGCGCTACGAGGGGCTGCTGTCCGACATCTTCCACCGCGGCCAGCTCGCGGACGACTTCTCGCTCTACCTGCACGCGCCGACCGTGTCCGATCCGTCGCTCGCCCCCGAGGGCTGCGAGGCGTTCTATGTGCTGTCGCCCGTGCCGCACCTTGGCAAGGCCGAGATTGACTGGACGGTCGAGGGGCCGCGCTATGCCGACCGGATCCTGCAGTATCTGGAAGACCGCTACATCCCGAACCTCAAGGCCGATCTCGTGACGCAGCGCATCTTCACGCCGCTCGACTTCAAGGAGCAGCTCGGTGCGCACCACGGCTCGGCGTTCTCGCTCGAGCCGGTGCTGACGCAGAGCGCATGGTTCCGCGTCCACAATCGCGACAGCCGCATCGGCGGGCTCTACTTTGTCGGGGCCGGCACGCATCCCGGCGCGGGCGTGCCCGGTGTCGTCGGTTCGGCGAAGGCCACGGCCGGCGTCATGCTCGAAGACCTGGCGCACCTCACCCGCGGCCGCGCATGAGCGACGCGGCTCGCGCCGACGCGGCCATCGCGCAGGGCTCGAAGAGCTTTGCGCTGGCGTCGCGGCTCTTCGATGCGCGCACGCGGCACCTGGTGTGGGATCTCTACGCCTGGTGCCGCCACCTCGACGACCGCACCGATGGTCAGCAGCTCGGACACGGGCTCACCGTAGTGGCCGACCCTCGCGCGGTCGTGGCTGGTCTGCGGGCCGACTCTGAGCGCGCCCTGCGGGGCGAGGCCGAGCCGGGCACTCCATTCGCCGCCCTGGCCCGTGTCGCCGCGGCCACGTCGCTGCCGGCCGCCTTCGTCCACGATCACCTCACCGGGTTCGAGATGGACGCCGAGGGCGTCACGTACGACACCCCCGACGACACGCATCGCTACTGCTATCACGTGGCCGGGGTCGTCGGCCTGATGATGGCCTGGATCATGGGTGCGCGCGACCGCGACGTGCTGCTGCGCGGCTGCGATCTCGGCCTGGCCTTCCAGCTCACCAACATCGCGCGCGATGTCCAGGATGATGCCCTGAATGGCCGGGTGTACCTGCCGGCCCGATGGCTAAAGGAGGAAGGCGCGATCATTCCTCCCGGCCAGCCGCTGCCCGCGGGCGAGGGCCGACTCGCGGTGCTGCGCGTCGCCGGCCGCCTGCTCGACCAGGCCGACGCCTACTATGCGTCGGCCTGGCACGGCATCGGTGCGCTGCCCTGGCGGGCCGGCTGGGCCGTGGCCACCGCCCGCCATATCTACGCCGACATCGGCCCCCTCGTGCGCAGGGCCGGCCCCCGGGCCTGGGACACGCGCGCCTCGACCTCGACCGCGTGGAAGCTGTGGCGCCTGCTTGAGGCACTGGTCGAAGTGGGACTGGTGCTGCCGCTGCGGAGGCACGGCACCCCGCCCGTCCGCACGGGCCTCTACACGCCGGCGCTGCCGCCCGTGCTAGGCTGAGTTCATGGCCTCGGCGTTTGTGTTCCTGGCGCTCTTCCTCGGTGCGCTGCTGGCGATGGAGGGCGTGGCCTATCTCACCCACAAGTACCTGATGCACGGGCCGCTCTGGTTCCTGCACCGGTCGCATCACGAACCCCATACCCGCACGTTCGAATGGAACGATCTGTTCGGGGTGTTCTTCGCCCTTCCCTCCATCTGGCTGATCAACGAAGGCGTCACGCACCAGTCGTGGATGCTGCCCGTCGGACTCGGCATGACCGGCTACGGCATCATCTACTTCCTCTTCCACGATGTCGTCGTGCATCGCCGCATCCGCCTGCGCGGCGTGCCGCAGTGGCCATACCTGCGTCGCATCATCATGGCGCACCTCGTGCACCACAAGACCCACGTGCGCGACGGCGCGCAGTCGTTCGGCTTTCTCGTCGCCCCGAAAAATCTGACCGACGGCCGCTAGCGCCGCGGCGCCGGCGGCGCGTCCTGCAGCAGGCCCACCATCGGCACCCCGTCTGCCGACGGCATCGTCAGGCCCAGGAGGCGCGCAATCGTGGGCGCAATGTCGATCTGCCGCAGCAGCGGCAGCGGCACGCCGGGCCGGATACCGGCTCCCGCCGCGATGAATCCGGTGTGCATGCGTGGCTCGGTTGACAGAAACCCATGTGCGCCACGCCGCGTGGTGCCCACCAGCACCTCGCCGCCGGCGACCCCGTCCGACACGTAGTAGCCCTCCGCCGGCTCGATGAAGAAGGCCGCCTCGGGATAGGTGCCCATCGCATCGAGTTCGGTGCGACCCACGACACGGAAGATGCCCTTGTAGCGGCCCGCCGCCAGCTCGCGGAAGCGCGACTCGACCGCGGCGGCCAGTACCGCGTCGCCCGGGCGCGCCAGCCGGATGGCCGTGGCGTGCGATGCCGCCTCGAACGTTGCCACGCGTCCGTCGGGACCAGTGGTGAGCCAGCCGCCGTCCCGCAGAATCACATTCGGCTGAATCAGCGTGTGCACGCGCGAGAAGCCATGGTCACCCGTCACAATGAAGGCCGTGCGCGCGCGGATGCCGGCCTCCTCGGTGGCGCGCACGAGGCGGCCGATGTGCGCATCGACGCGCGTCAGCGCGGCGTGGGCCGCTGGCGTGCCGGGCCCCTCGGCATGCTGCACCGAATCGGTCTCCATCAGGTGGATGAGCAGCACGTTGGGCCGATGCATCCGGATGATGCGCTCGGCCACGGCCGTGGTGAACCGATCGCGCTGCACCGCATTCAGGTTGTCGCGCGGACCGAAGCCTCCCAGGTCGGCGACGACGGCATCGACCAGACCCGGGGTGGAATCGGCGCGGGCCCGGTCGAGCCAGGTGCCGGTCTCGGGCATCTGGTTCGATTCGGGAAACAGCACGTCCATCCGCGCCCCGACGGTGACCGGCCACGACGCCCCGGCGGCCGTCAGCCCGTGCTGCCGCACGACGTCCCAGATGGCCGGCACTTTCATGGCGTCGTGCTCGTAGTACCAGGCCGACGATCCGCGCAGCGGATCGAACTTCGTGTTGCTGGTGATGCCGTGGCGGACGGGCCGTGTGCCGGTGGCGAGCGACGTGTGCGACGGATAGGTCATCGAGGGGTAGGCCACCTCGACCCCTTCCGCCCTGGACCCCGCCGTCCAGAGGGCGCGCAGGGCCGGCAGCGACTCGCCGCCACGGTCGGCCTCGAGATACATCTGCGGCCGGAAGCCGTCGATGGAAATGACCACGACGTGATCGGCCAGGCGCGTCGAGGCGGCCGGCGCTGGCGGTGCCTGCTCCCGGGCGACGAGGGCCTGCGGCGGCGTGGCCAGCACGCCGGCGGCGAGCGCGAGTGCAAGGAGTAGGCGTGACACGCGCATCGGTCGGCCGTGAACAGGTCGGCAATTCATGGGCCTCATTATGCGTTGGCTGCGGTAGGATGCGGGCCGGGCATGCGTCGCCACCTGGCACAGCTCATCATGTGGTTGGCTCCCGGCCTGGCCGAGGACATCGGACGCCGACAGGCCGTGCTGGCCCGCCGCCGCGAAGCGCAGCGGCAGGCCACCCTGCGGCGTCACCTGACCGATGCTGCCGCAACCGACCCACTGACCGGCCTCGGCAACCGCCGCGCATTCGACGACCATCTCTGCATGACCCTGGCGCAGACCGGGGATGCGGAGGCACGGGCAGCTCTCATCCTGATCGACCTCGATCACTTCAAGCGGATCAATGACACGTGCGGCCACGTGGCTGGCGATGCCGCCCTGCAGGCCGTGGCGCGCGTGCTGTCATCGCAGACGCGCACCCGGGCCGATCGCGCCTTCCGCATCGGCGGAGAAGAGTTCGCCGTCGTGACCGGACACTGCCTCACCCGCGATCACTTGCAGGACATGGCGGCGCGCCTCATCGAGGCCATCGCCCGCGAGCGCGTGCAGTCAGGTCCCATCATCATTCCCCTGACGGCCAGTGCGGGCGCGGCATTTGTCGACGGCACCGACGCCGATGTCATCTCCACGGTTGCGCGTGCCGATGCCCGGCTGTATGCGGCCAAGCGCGAGGGGCGCAACCGTGCCTGCGCCTGACCACGTCCGCTTCCTGACACGAACGTACATGCCCTTCCTCTCGCGTCGCCAGCTGTTCCGCACTGCGGCGGCCCTCGTGCCGTTCAGCGCACAAATGCGTCCGGTCACCGGCCATGCCCAGGCCGCCGTTCGTCCGCCCTCGGGCACCTACGCCATCGATGCCGGCTGGGCGTGGGTGGCTGCGCCGGATGACACCGTGTCCCTGCAGCGGGACGTCACGCTGGTCATCCGCCAGGGCCGCATCGACGAAATCGCGCCGGGGGCCGGCCGAGGGCTGCCGCGCCTCGATGCGCGCACGCACCTGGTGCTGCCCGGCTTCATCAGCGGCCACACTCACGTGGCGAGCGGCACACCAACACGGGGCATCATCGAGGGCGGGCGGTCCTATCAGCGCCCCCTCGAACTGCTCGAGCAGCTGCCCGACGAAGACCTCGACGCCGTGACGGCGGCGAACCTCGCCGAGCTCATCCGCAGCGGATGCACGACGACGCTCGACATGAGTCTCAGCCTGCGGCAGGCCGAGTCGTTCGTCCGCGTGGCCACGCGGTTCCGCGCGCGGGGCTACCCGGCTCCCATGATTCCCGGCACGCGCCGCCTGTTCGACATCTGGTATCGGAAGGCCGACGCGGTGCTGCATGAGGCCACGCCGGGCACGCTGCAGGAAATCGCCGACGGTCGCGCGTTCGCGCTGAAGCACGCCCGGCGCAACGACGGCCTCATCCGGCCGCAGATGGCCGCACACGCCACCGACACGCACACGCCCGAGACGCTGCGCGCACTCATCGCCGCCGCCCGCGAGGCAGGGGAAGGCCTGCACCTGCACCTCGCGCAGGGGGCGCGCGAATCGGCCACGGTCCAGCGGCTCTGGGGCCTGTCGCCCGTGCGATGGCTCGATGCGCTGGGGGCGTTCTCGATGCCATGCTTCGGGGCCCACATGGCGGGCGTCGACTGGGCCGCCGACGGCCCCCTGCTGGCCTCGCGCGGGGTCGTCTACGCGCACTGTCCGTCGGCCGGGGGCGCCGGGGGCGACACCCAGCCCTGGCCCGAGGCCCTGGCCGCAGGCGTGCCCGTGAACATCGGCATCGACACGCACTCGAACGACTATCTCGAGAATCTCAAGCTCGCGGTGCTCTACGGGCAGGCGCGCGAGAGCCTGCTGCGCGCCTCGAGTCCGGTGCCCCTGAAGCGCCCCACCATTGCCGATGCCCTCCGCAGCGCGACGCTCGTGCCGGCGCAGGCGCTGCGGCGTCCCGACCTCGGACGCCTGCGGCCCGGCGCCGAGGCCGATGTGATCTGCCTCGATGTCAGCGGCCTGCTTGTCGGCACGGGTGCGCTGCCGCCCGAGCCGCTGCACCTGCTGCTCTACGGGCATGGCCTGTCCGTGCGGCACGTGCTGACGCACGGTCAGGTGCAGGTCTTCGATGGCCGCTTCGTCGCCGACGATGAAACGGCGGTGGTGGCACGAGGCGGGGCGGTGGTGCGCCGCCTCTGGGCCACGCTCGAGCGCGAGGGCTGGTTCCGCTGAGGTTGCCCTGCGCGGCTGGCAGGCCTACACTGCGGCGCATGCGCATCGCCCGTCACCTCGCCTTCGCGTGCCTGCTTGCAGGGCTGCTGCAGCAGGCTGCCATCGCCGTCACGCCCCTGCCATCGGCCGACGGGCAGTTCTGGGATGTGCAGGATACGTCCCCGTGGGCGCAGGACAGCGGCAGCATCGCCACCGGCGGACGGGCGCATCCGTTCAATGGCTTCGGCTCACTCAAGCTCCAGGTGCCGGCCACCGGCGAGGCGCGCCCGCTGCGGGGCTTCGGGCTCACCCACGACACATCCGGTCGCGTCGACAGCCTCACCCCCCTCTTCGAAGACGGCATCGTCATCGACCGCGAGCTGTTTGCACCGCCGGATGCCGACTACCTGCGCTATGTCGACACCTTCCGGAACACGACGCGCGAGGCCCGCACGCTGCGCATTGCCTGGGGAGGCGCGACCGGCGCCTTCGAGGATGGCGGACGGGTGGCCGTGGCCACCACCTCCAGCGGCGATCGGCGCATCGACGGGGCAGACACGTTCGTGACCGTCATGCAGAATGCCCGCAACGTCGACGACCCGATGCGCGGGCCTTCCGGACACGGGCCGTCGGCGCACGTGCTCGGCACGGTGCCCGGGCTCTTCACCGGGGCGGGTGACATGTATGCCAACCCGTTCACCGATGCGTGGCCTGGCTATGACCCGGCGCACATCGGCTATGTCTTTTCCGTCTCGGTGCCGGCAGGCGGCACAGCGTCGCTGATGACCTTCGTGGTGAAGGGGCTCAGCGAGATCTACGACCCGCGGGGGGGCTATCCGATTCCGCGCGTGGATGCCCTGCTGTCGACCTGGTCCGACCCGGTGTACGCGGGCGCCGACCGCCGCGTGCCTGCGGCCGGCAGCGAGATTGCTCGGGTGACGAAGGTGGCGCAGCAGCTGGTCGCCTCGCCTGACCTTCGCGGCCTGTCGCCGCGCCAGCGCGCGGCGATCGTCAACTGGCGTCTGCCGGGCACCGAAGGCCTGCCGGCGTTCACGGTCGTCGAGCAGTCGGTCACGCAGCTGCAGGCCGCGCTCACCGCCGGCCAGGCCACCAGCGTCGATGTCGTGCGCGAATATCTGGCCCGCCTGAGCCGCTTCGATCGACACGGGCCCACCTATCGGGCGGTGCTGTCGATCAGTCCCCGTGCCCTGGCCGACGCACGGGCCCGCGATGCCGAACGCGCCGCAGGCACGGTGCGCAGCGCCTTCCACGGGCTGCCCGTGCTGCTCAAGGACAACATCGACGCCACGGAACTGCCCACGACGGGCGGCGCGCGCGCGCTGGCCGACCACCGGCCGCGCCTCGATTCGCGCATTGCCGCCGGCATGAAGCGCGGTGGCGCCATCATCCTCGGCAAAGCCAACCTCGATGAGTTTCCCTTCGGCGACTTCGGCATCAGCACCGTCGGAGGGACCGTGGGCAACGCCTACGACGCCTCGCTCAGCACCGCCGGATCGAGCGGCGGCAGTGCCACGGCCGCCGCCGCCAGCCTGACGACGCTGGCGTTCGGGACCGACACCTGCAACTCGCTCTCGAACCCGGCAGGCTTTGCCTCGCTGGCCACCATCCGCACGACGCGCGGCTTCACGAGCCGCGCCGGTGTCATGCCCCTCAACACCTACAACGATGCCGTGGGCCCGATGGGACGCTCGATCAGGGACATCGCCCTCGCGCTCGACCTGGTGACCGGCCGCGACGCCGAGGATCCGGTGACGGCCGACGCCGATGCCCGCAAGCCCGCCTCGTTTGCCGCCGGGCTCGACCGGGCCTCGCTGCAGGGCAAGCGACTCGGGGCCTTCCGGCAGCGGTTCGTCGGCATCACGGGTGAGCAGGAAGCCGCCCGCCTCATCGATCGCGCGATCGCCGACCTGCGGGCGGCCGGCGCCGTGGTGGTCGACGTCGCCATTCCCGACTACGACGCCGTGTATGCCCGGGCGCGGGGCACGGCGCCCGGCTCACTGAAGGCCGGGTGGACAACCTACCTGACACGCGGCGCACGGCCGGGCGATCCCGTGCTGACGATTGAGCAGCTGATTGCCTCGGGCAAGATGGCCCCGGCCGGCCAGCGGCGGCTGGAATCGGCGCTGGCGCCGGTGCCCTCGGGCGCCGAGCTCGACGCCGCCACGGCCCGGTTCATCGCGGCCCGCGAAGCGTACCGGCAGGTGCTGGTCGACCTCATGAATCGTCACCAGCTCGACGCGATGATCTACCCGGCCAATGTGGCGCGGCCACACACGCACGAGGGGGGCGCCGAGCGCTACGGCACCGAACCCGGCACGTGCGAGGAAAGTGCGGCCACGGGCCTGCCGCAGGTCACCGTGCCGGCGGGGTTCATGGGCGGGCGGTACCCGGTGGGGCTGTCGCTGCTGGGACGGATGTGGACCGACCAGGCGCTCCTCGAGATGGCCCACGCCTACGAGCAGCGCACGCAGCACCGGCGTCCGCCGGCCGGCATGCGCTAGCTGCCGGCGCTTCCGGTCAGCGGATGAGGTACCACGACTCCTGACGGGGCCGGAAGAACGTCCAGCCCCCGTCACCGAGCCAGGCCACGTCTTCCATCATCACGAAGACCTTCTGCCCGTTCCACTCGGGCACGACGGTCGCCGTATTGAGCTCGATGGAAATGTAGGATCCATCTCGCAACCGGCGCTGCGCCTGCTGCCCGATGTCGGCGCGCTGCGAGGCCCGGAAGTCGATGGAGGCCCCGAGGCCGTGGCCCTGCGCCCCGACCGGATGCGAGTAGATCATCGCCTCGATCTTCCGCTCGCCCATCTCGGCCATCGTGTCGAGGTAGACATCGCCGGCCAGCCGTCCCGGCCGTGAATGCCGCCGCATCAGGGCATCCTGCAGCGTGTTGGTGTTCCGCATCGCCTGCTTCAGTCCCTCGGGCACGTCGCGCTCGCCCTCGCGCAGCACGTAGGCCATCTTCTGCCAGTCGGTGTCGAAGCCCATGTAGCTGATGCCGAAGTCAACGTGCACCACATCGCCGCGCTCGATCAGCGTCGACTCGGGTGCCACTGCCAGGAAGCCCCGTGATGTGGCATTGGGCCGGTTAGGCTTCTGCACGCGCAGGTCGGGCTGGAACCACGTGCGCACGCCGTGGGCCGCCAGCGCATCGTAGAGCCAGCGCCGCACGTCGCCGACGCGGGTGACACCGGGTGTGATCACCTCGTTCGACAGTGCCCGCCGCACCAGGTACTCGGTCATCGCTGTAGCCGCCGTGTAGTGCTCGCGCTCTTCAGGCAGCCTCGTGTCGAGGTACTCCTCGATGAGCTCGGCCGCGCTGACAAAGCGCTCGACGTATCGCGGCCCCACGGCCCGGCGCAGGAATGCATGCGTGTCGAAGGTGAGCGCACGCGTCACCCCGCGCGACCCGCCGATGCTGAGCCCGATCGTTGCCGGGTCGAACTCGTCCATCAGCTGGCCGAGCCGCACGTCGGCCGGCACCGGCTCGTCGGGCGACTCGAAGAAGCGCTTGAGGTTGTCTTCGGAATAGCCGGTGATCGCGATGCGCTTGAAGCCAGCCGCGCCGGCATCGACGAAGACGAAGACATCACGGTTGCCCGCATACGGCCGCGGCGGCGCGACCCAGCTGGTCAGCGGGTCGTCGTGAAACTCCTCGTTCACCACAATCCACATGGCAATCTTGTGGCGGCGCATCAGCGGCAGCAGCTGCGCATGCCGCCGCTCGAGCCACTGCTCGCGCAGCGCCATCTGCTGCGAGGGCGGCAGCAGGCGCGGGGCGTCAGGTGTGGGCGCCTGGGCGGCCGCAGGCGAGGTGGCCGCCAGGCCGGCGCAGAGCGCGAGGGCCAGCAGGCATCGGTTCACGGCGGGGCCTGTGTGCATCATGCCGACATCTTGCCACGGGTGCCCGGGGCCTCCCGGACGCGAGTACACTTGTTTGGGCGTCTGACGCCGCGGTGCAGCAGCGCATCGCCGCGCGGCGCCACGGAGAATCGCCCATGCGTCACCTCGCTCTCGCCCTTTCGCTGGCCGGCCTGATGGTCGCCGCCGTGCCGCCTGCGTCGGCGCAGGAACTGCCCGTGCCCGGAGTCGCCCCTGCGCGTGACGTCCCTGGCGCGAAGGAAATGCCCAGCACCACGATGGTGCACAAGGTGGTGTTCGACCTGGCCACGGCCAATCCGAAGGACACCCCGGTGCATCCGCTGCTGAGCGCCGTGGCCCGCTATGTCAACACGCTGGCCAAGCTGGGCGTGCCTGCGGCGAACCGCAAGGTCGCCGTGGTGCTGCATCAGGGCTCGACCGACTACATCATGACGAATCAGGCCTACCGCGCCCGCCACGAGGGACAGGACAACCCCAACCTCGCCATGATGCAGGCCCTGAAAAAGGCCGGCGTCGACTTCCGCGTCTGCGGCCAGGCGGCCCTCGCCCGGAAGATCGATCCGAAGGACATCACCCCCGAGGTTCAGCTCGACCTCTGGGCCCTGACGACCATCATCGCCCTGCAGCAGCAGGGCTACGTGCTCGTCGCACCCTAGCCCCGCGCACCGTCCCCCCGATCCCCGATGACTCTGCGACGTCTCTCCACGTGGGCCGGCCTGGCGCTGGCCCTCGCCTGGCTGCATGCGTCGCTGGCGTTTGCCAACATCTGGCCCACGCTCGGCATCCGGCTGACCGATGGCATCTCGATAGACACCGGCCTGGCCTTGCTGGCGCTGGCCTTGTGGTCTGCACGCACGCCCACCCCGGGCCTGTCGCCAGGCGCCGTGCGCCGCTGGTCGTGGGTGTGGGTCGTCCTCATCATCGGCCACTACATCGAGGCCACGGCACGCGCGCTGTACGGCCGCAGCGTCAACATTTACTGGGACCTGAAGCTGCTGCCCGACGTCGGGTCGATGTTCGCCTTCGTCGCACGGCCCGAGCTGGTAGCGGCCGTGGTGGCTGTCGCACTGCTGGTGCCGCTGGCCCTGTACGTGCCCACACGCCTCGCGTGGTCGACCGTGGTGCAGGCCTGCGAACTCCCCGGGGGCCGCCGCGTCATCGCCACGGTGGGCACTGCCCTGGTGGCCCTCTGGACGACGTTCTGGTGGATCACCCCGCCCGGCGGTGAAACGCGCGCCGTCCGCTCGGTGGTCTGGTCGATCGCCGAAGAGACGGCCGAGTTTGCCGTCGAGGCCTCCGGACTCAATCGCCGGCCGCTGCCCGATACGCCGGCGCTCGACACCTCCCTCGCCGCCGTGCAGGGCGCCGACGTGCTCGTGCTGTTTCTCGAGTCGTACGGGATGACCAGCTGGGAGCGCCCCGAGATCACCACGGTGGTCGCCCCGGCCCGCGAGCGGCTGGTCCGCGCGCTGGCCGACACCGGCTACGGCGTGGCCACCACACGCGTCGAGTCGACCACGTTCGGCGGCGAGTCGTGGCTGGCGCATATCAGCCTGCTGTCAGGCATCGAAGTGCGCGACCCCGACGTCAACCGCCGCCTCATGCTCGAGACGCGCACCACCCTGCCCAGGGTGTTCTCGCAGGCCGGTTACCACGCCCTGGCCGTCATGCCGGGCATCCAGCTCGCCTGGCCGGAAGGCCGCTTCTACGGCTTCGACCGCATTCACGCGTTCAATGACCTCAATTACGCCGGCCCGTCGTTCGGCTGGTGGGATGTCACCGATCAGTTTGCCCTCGCCCGTCTCGACCAGTTCGCGGCCGAGGCCAGGCGCGCCGGGCAGCCCGTCATGGCGTTCCTGCCCAGCATCAGCACCCACGCGCCCTTCATGCCCGTGCCGCCCTACCAGCCCGACTGGTCGCGCATCCTGACGCCCACGCCCTACGACGAGGCCGAACTGCAGCGGGCGTACGAAGATGTGCCCGACTGGACCGACCTCACGCCCGGGTACAGCAAGGCGCTGGCGTACACGCACGACACGCTCGCCGGCTACCTGCGCACGCAGGGCGACCGCGATCTGGTGCTCGTCGTCGTAGGCGATCACCAGCCCGCCGCCCTCATCACCGGGGAAGGCGCCACCTGGGACGTGCCCGCGCACGTGATCACGCGCCGTCCCGACCTGCTGCAGCGGCTGCGCGATCAGGGCTTTATCGACGGCCTGGCGCCGCCCGCACAGACACGCGCCCGCATGGACACACTGCTGCCGCTGCTGCTCAGCGCCTTCGGCGGCACCCGCTGACGATGCTCTTCACCGAGCCTGCGTTTCTGTATGCGTTCCTCCCTGTGCTGCTGGCGCTGTATGCCCTGACGCCCTCGGCGGGACGCAACCTGCTGCTCGTGGCCGCCAGCGTCCTGTTCTATGCCAGGGATGGTGGCGTGTTCACCTGGGTCATCCTCGGGTCCATCGCCGTCAACACACAGGCGGCGCTGTGGATTGAGCGCTGGCGCGGCACCCCGCGGGCACGACGGCTGCTGCAGGCCATCATCACCGCCAACCTGGCCTCGCTGGTGCTGTTCAAGTACTCGGGCTTCCTCATCAGCAACCTCAATGCGCTGCGTCCGCTGACCGGCCTGCCGCCCGTGCCCGATCTGCAGCTCATCCTGCCCATCGGCATCTCGTTCTTCACCTTCCACTCGATCTCCTACATCGTCGACGTGCATCGACGGGATGCCGTGGCGCAGAAGGGACTGGTCGGGTCAACGCTCTACCTGCTGTTCTTTCCCCAGCTCATCGCCGGGCCCATCATCCGCTACCACGACATTGCAGCGCAGCTGGCGCAGCGCACCGTCACCGCCGAGATGTTCGCGACGGGCGTGCGCCGGTTCGTGATCGGCCTGTCGAAGAAGCTGCTCATCGCCGGCGTCGTCGCCTATCCGGTCGACACGATCTACGCGTGGCCGGCCAGCGAGGTGACCACGGCGCATGCCTGGCTGGCCACCATCTGCTACACGCTACAGATTTACTTCGACTTCTCCGGCTACTCGGACATGGCCATCGGCCTCGGTGCCATGTTCGGCTTCACCTTCCCCGAGAACTTTCGCTATCCCTACAGCGCTGCCTCGGTGCAGGACTTCTGGAAGCGCTGGCACATGTCGCTGTCGAGCTGGTTCCGCGACTATCTCTACATTCCCCTCGGCGGCAATCGCCGGTCGGAAGGCCGGGTCTACCTGAACCTCGCCACCGTGTTCCTGCTCTGCGGCCTCTGGCACGGGGCGGGGTGGACGTTCATCGCCTGGGGCGCGCTGCACGGCAGCCTGCTCATCATCGAACGCGCCGGCCTCGGTGAGTGGATGGTGCGCTGGCCGCGTCCGCTGCGCCACGCCTACACCCTGCTGGCCGTAATGGTGGCCTGGGTCTTCTTCCGCGCCGAGTCGCTGGCCCAGGCCACGGCGATGCTGGCCGCCATGGCCGGTGCAGGCCCGGCCGCCGCCTCTCCGCTGACGCCGGCCTACTTCCTCTCGCCCGAACGCCTGCTGGCCATCGGCGCTGCCCTCATCGGCGCGCTGCCGGTGGTGCCACGGCTGATGCATCGCCTCACGACGGCGGCCGGCACCACGCGCCCGCTGCCAGCCTGGTGGCAGTGGGGCACCGTGCTCGCACTGCTGATTCTCATGCTGGCCTCGGCCACCCAGGTGGCCCTCGGGTCGTTCTCGCCCTTCATCTACTTCCGGTTCTGATCATGGGCGCCCCGATGTTCTCGCCGACCGTCAACCGCCTGCTGGGCGCCTGCTTCGTAATGGCCCTGGCCATTCCCCTCGGGGCCACACTCGCGGGCGTCGATCGCACGCCCGCGCTCGAGGAGAACCGCGAGCGCGCCGCATGGCCGGGCACACCAGCCAGCCGCGCCGAGTGGGCCGCCTGGCCCGAGGCGTTCACCCGCTGGTTCACCGATCACGTCGCGTTCAGGACCGACCTCATCCGCACGCAGGCCCGCGTCCGCGTCGAGGCCCTGCACTCGTCTGCCAACCCCGATGTCATCGTCGGCCGGGAGGGCTGGCTCTACTACACCGATGACGGGGGCCTTGAGGAAATCGGCGCGCACCGGCCGTTTTCCGATGAGGAACTGGAAGCCTGGCGCACCACGCTGACGCACACGCGCGACTGGCTGCAGGCGCGCGGCATCGCCTACCTGTTCGTGATTGCGCCGGACAAGCCGGTGATTTATCCCGAGTACCTGCCGCCCACCGTGCAGCGCGTCGGGGCGCAGTCACGCACCGCGCAGCTGATGCAGCACCTGCGGGCGCACGACCCGCTGCCCGTGCTCGACCTCACCGATACGCTGCGCGAGGCACGCCGGCACGAGCGCGTCTATCACCTCACCGACACCCACTGGAATGAGCTTGGCGCCTATGCCGCCTATCAGGCCGTCATCGCGCAGCTGCAGCCGCTCGGCGTCGGCGAGCCGCGCCCCCGCCGCGACTTCCGCGTCGTGCCCTTCACGCGGCCGGGCATGGACCTGGCCCGCATGCTGGGCCTCATGAATGTGATGCAGGAAGTCGACCTCCGCCTCGAATTCGCCGCACCGCGGCGGGCAACGGTCA